>ENA-OQER01000247-OQER01000247.1-human-gut-metagenome-genome-assembly--contig:-NODE-247-length-30714-cov-3.421486_pt1 | contig 30714 bp, 35 predicted proteins | sample MGYA00242797_ERZ504639 | MGnify/ENA primary metagenome ERZ504639 (study PRJEB26092, sample SAMD00036306) | human gut metagenome | host: Homo sapiens | study: EMG produced TPA metagenomics assembly of...
TGTCGCTGGACGGCAGGTATGCTTCCGGCTGGTAATAGTCATAATAAGATTACATAGTATTCCACTGCATTGTTGGGAAAAAAACTCTTGAACTCTCCGTATAACTGGGCCGCCAAATGTTTTGTTATGGCTTAATTATCAAGGTGGGTTTATTGATGTTTTTAATTACATTGCAATCGTGAAAGTCTTGCCGGACCCGGTAACCCCCAATAAAGTTTGTGCGGGGACTCCTTCCAGCACTCCCTCGGTTAGCTGGGCGATAGCTTCCGGTTGGTCGCCGGTGGGTTGGTATTCGGAAATCAATTCAAAATTCATAAATAGTATGTTTAGTTTAATGAGATGTAAAAATACAGTTATTTCCTTAGATATTATCTATTCATCTCTAAAAAATAGACTCTTGTCGACTTTTTAGCATTTAAAAACATGGAAATATTGCATTATTCGGTGGAAAGGCGTAAATTTGCGCAATTATTTGAATAAGATGAAAAAATATATCATTATAGCTCTTGTCTCCGGTACGGTTCTAACGTCTTGTGGAGAGTATAACAAAGTTTTAAAAAGCACGGACTACGAATACAAGTACGAAGCGGCCAAAAGTTACTTTGGCAAAGGCAGAATACTAAGGCGGCCACCATTCTGGAGGAATTGATTACCATCATGAAGGGAACGGATAAGCTGAGGAATCACTTTATATGTTGGGTATGACCTACTATAATCAGGGTGACTTCATCACAGCTTCGCATTATTTCACCACTTATTATAATACTTATCCGCGTGGGGTCTATACGGAACAGGCCAGATATTTTTCAGGAAAAGCATTGTTCTTGGATACTCCGGAACCTCGTTTGGACCAGTCGAGCACCTATAAAGCTATTCAGGAGTTGCAGATGTTTATGGAATATTTCCCAACCAGTAGCCGTCGGCAGGATGCACAGCAAATGATTTTTGATTTGCAGGACAAGCTGGTGATGAAAGACTATCTGGCTGCGAAATTGTATTATGATTTGGGTTCTTATACAGGAAACAGTACTTATAGTACTACCGGTAACAATTATTTGTCTTGTATCGTTACGGCTCAGAATGCTTTGAAAGACTATCCTTATACCAAGATGCGCGAAGATCTTTCTATCTTGGTCTTGCGTGCTAAATATGATATGGCGAAAGCGAGTGTGGAGGAAAAGAAAGAAGAGCGTATGCGTGAGACGATAGATGAATATTATTCTTTCAAGAACGAGTTTCCTGACAGCAAGTATACTAAAGAAGTGGAGAGCATCTACAAGGATGCCAATAAGTATGTAAAAGAATTTAATGAATAAAACTAAATAAGAAATTATGGATTACAAAAAGACAAACGCTCCAAGTAATACTGTTACCCGTGACATGATGGATTTATGTGCAGACACAGGTAACATTTATGAAACTGTTGCTATCATTGGCAAACGCGCCAACAGATTAGTGTTGAGATGAAGAATGATCTTTCAAAGAAATTGCAGGAGTTTGCCTCATACAACGATAACCTGGAAGAAGTCTTTGAAAATAGAGAGCAGATCGAGATTTCACGTTATTACGAAAAGCTTCCGAAACCGACATTGATCGCTGCTCAGGAATATGAAGAAGGCAAGGTTTATTTCCGTAATCCTGCTAAAGAAAAAGAGAAACTACAGTGATTCTTCATTGGGGGTTGTGCAAAAGGTCTTTACCACAGATTACACAGATCGTTCTATTTTGATACATGAGTCATTTCGTGTGGAAACTGTATCAATCTGAGTAATCTGTGGTACATTTTGATGCACCTCACATTATATTAGCCCTGTTATGCTGAACGCAGTGAAGAATCTGATAACCATTCACTTTGTGTTTTCAGGTTTTTCACTGCGTTTAGAATGATAGGTTGTATGATTAAAATTAAAGAGACTATGATACAACGCATTCAATCTGTTTATTTACTTGTTGTTACCATCTTGATTATTATTTGCCTGTGTAGTCCCGTAGGTTCATACATAGGAAGTGATTATAGTGTTTCCGCTTTAACAAATCTGTGTCTTACTATGGCGGATGGTACTAAAGATTATGCTCCATGGGCCTTGTTTGTGATTTTGCTGGTTGTTGCGGTTCTTGCTTTCGGCACTATCTTCTTGTTTAAAAAACGCATGTTGCAAATTCGTCTGACTATTTTCAGCACCATTTTGTTGATCGGGTATTATGCCACGTTGGTCACTTTTATTTTTATGTTGAAAGAAGAGTCAATGACATTTTCTCTTTCATGGACTGTATGTCTGCCGTTGGTTGCCATCATTTTGAATTGGCTTGCCATCCGCGCCATTGGTAAGGATGAGGTATTGGTTAAAGCATACGACCGTTTGAGGTAAGCTGAGGGAATATTATGATATAAAAAGCCTGCAAGATCCATCTTGCAGGCTTTTGTTGTTATGAGAGAGAGTGGAACGCGGACTATTTGCAGAATAAAATCTTTTTTTTATTTAGTAATATCTATCAGATAACTCAGCCGTATGCCTATGAATGAATGGCTGATCTTTCGAAAAAATCTCTTTTCGAATTCTTGTAAAAGTCGCTCAATCCCATGTAGTAACGTCCTTCCAGCAGGAAATGTCCGATACCGGTACTTACTTCCAGACCGGCGCCGGCTGTGATACCATAATCGAATTTATTCTCTACCTCTTTACCGTGTTCCGGTCTTGTTGTAGAAGTAGTCCAGTTTATCTTTTCGTTGTCACCCAGGAAAAAGCCGATTTGTGGTCCTGCATTGAAAAAGACCTTCACTCCCCGGTTCAATGCATCCTTGCCGAATGCCAGATGTGCCATGAAAGGGATTTCCAGATAATTCATGGTACGGCTGTAAGAATTGCCGGAATCGTCTTCTATCTTTTCGTCCCATCCGCGTTGTGAATAGTTTATTTCCATTTGTACGCCACACATCATCTTGAAATATTTCTCGGACATATATCTCATGGTAACCCCCATAGACATGGTGTTCAAGGTGTTCAGTTTGATTTTCGGGTTGAAACTGACAGAACTCATGTTCAGACCACCATTGATGCCGACGGCAAAATTATGACGTTCTTCACCCAACTGTGCAGCTGCCGGCAATGCAAAGAGCAATGTCAGTACAAGCAGCCCGAAGTTCTTATACTTTTCCATTATTCAAAATCAAGTTTAATCAGTTCAAAGTCCTTGGTAAAATGAACGAAGAACACTTTGCGATTGATAAATCCACCCCAGTTGTTTACGCGTTCAAATTTAAATCCGGTCTGGATAGGGGTGACAGCCACCTTGTCCAGTTTGTCTTCCAGTTTGTTGCCGTATTGGGACAGGCCCTTCAGGAAGAAATATCCTGTATCGAATCCCAGCATACCATATTTAGGGAATGAGTTGAGCATATCCTTGCTGTACCATTTGCGGTAAGCCGATGAGAACTGAACGGCTTCCGGAAATAAATTGTTTGTGTAAAACGAAGAATAGAAATAGGTGTCCAGTTCATAGAACTGGCCAGATGGTCGTTGGTATAGGTCTGCCATTCCGGATAGCCGAATAACTGCATACGGTAGTCGGGATTGTCACGGGAGGTCACAATCAGTTGTGGTAACAGTTTTATCAATGCCACGTTGGTGCCGGAAGTCGGGATGAATACATTATCCATACTATGGTTCATCGCGGCTTTCAATGATTCCGGAGTAATATTTTCCCCTTTTAATTCGGTAAAAGGAATGCGTTTGTTTTTTAACTCCTCTTTCAGCCCTTTTATAAAATCCACTTTGTCTTTATCACCATCTTCTGCATCCAGGAAGATAACATTGGCGGTTGTAAACTTGCGGGTAAAATGCTCATAAACTTCCGAGTATAAATAAGATTGGGGAGTATTTATCTGATAGATGGCGGGATTGTTGAAAACTTCATTCCCTTTGGAGGTAAAAGGTACTACCAGCCGGATATTGTTTTTCTTGGCAAATTCCGCAACCGGTTTCACCTGGTCGGGATAAGCTGGGCCGAAGATAATATCCATGCTCTTCAATTCACTTCTATCCAGAATGTTCTTGATGGAAGAAGTATTGTTATGGGTGTCGTATGAGTACAGGTCGATGGATACTCCTTTTTCCTTCAAGCTGTCTACTGCCATCAGGAAGCCTTCATAGTATTCCACCATACGTGTCTGTTCGTCACGGTTGCCCTTACCGTCTGTCATGAATGGCAGCATTACGGCAGCTTTGATGGTAGATATTTTGCGTGCCTCCTTCTTGCTTTCATTAAACAGCTGGTCATCCGTGGGAATTACGGCAGGCGTATTATTCACAGGTGTTTCGGTCTTTGTATCCTTAGGATATGGAATACAAAGGAACTTTCCTTTTTTCAGTTTTTCGGTACGCAGTTCAGGATTGGCGGCAATCAGTTCGGCTTCTGTGATGCCATACAGGCGGCTGATGCTGAATATGGTTTCCTTGCGTTCCACTTTATGCATGTCCCTGCAATTGGGTTTCAGTGGGGTGGAAGTGGTGACCGGCTTGGTAGTCTGTGCAGCTTTCACCTCGTTCATAATTATCTCCTCGCTGTCCGTCACTTTGGCGGGAATTACGATAACCTGTCCGATACGGAAATTTTCCGCGCTCAGCGGGATTTGCCTGGCAGATGCGTTGTGCGGTTACTCCATAGCGTTGTGTCAGCTTGTACAAGGTTTCACCCGACTGGATGGTATGGAACATCTGCTGTTCCGTTCCGCTGTTCTTTTGTGGAATCTTCAATGTTTCACCGGTTTAATTTTCTGGTCACTGCCGGGGTTCATTTTAACGATGTCACCGGTAGTGACATTATACATGCTGGCTATGGAATAAAGACTTTGCCCTTTGGTGATGGTGTGCAGGAAATAGCCGGAAGACTGTGTTTGAGCCATCATTCCGGTGCTGCTGGCAGACAAGGCTGCGATAAGATATAATGCTCGAATAAATTTCATTTGCAGTGTGTTGATTAAACTGAGTGGCAAAAGTACAAAAAAACTGTTTTATTCACATTATATAGAAAGAATAGAAAATATTATTAGGCTTTTTAATTAAATATTTCGTCGGGAAGCATTAATTTTGCAAAGATTACGCAGAGTAAGAAGACTATGAGTGAAGAAAAAGAACTGATTAATGTATACGGTGCCCGTGTACATAACTTGAAAGATATAGATGTTGAAATTCCACGGAACAGCCTGACGGTGATAACCGGATTGAGCGGAAGCGGTAAATCGTCCTTGGCATTCGATACCATCTTCGCCGAAGGGCAGCGGAGATACATTGAGACCTTTTCCGCATACGCCCGTAATTTCCTGGGAGGGTTGGAGCGGCCGGATGTGGATAAGATTACAGGACTCAGTCCGGTAATTTCCATCGAACAGAAAACGACAAACAAGAATCCCCGCTCTACCGTGGGGACTACGACAGAGATATACGATTATCTCCGTTTGCTCTATGCCCGTGCAGGAGTTGCTTATTCTTATCTTTCGGGAGAGAAAATGGTGAAATATACCGAGGAACAGATCATCGGCCTGATTCACCGGGATTATCAGGGTAAGAAGATATTTATGCTTGCCCCGTTGGTACGTACCCGTAAGGACATTACAAAGAACTTTTCGAGCAAGTGCGCAAGAAGGTTATCTGTATGTCCGCGTGGACGGCGAGGTGCGCGAGATTGTACACGGCATGAAGCTGGACCGTTATAAAAATCATGATATAGAAGTTGTGATAGATAAGTTGGTCGTATCGGAAAAGGATGACAAACGGCTGAAACAGAGCGTTGCCACTGCCATGCAGCAGGGTGAGGGGCTGATTATGATTTATGACGCCGATACCGGGAGGTGCGCCATTACAGCAAGCGGTTGATGTGTCCTGTTACCGGACTGTCTTATAAAGAACCTGCTCCTCATAATTTTTCGTTTAACTCTCCGCAGGGAGCTTGCCCCCGTTGTAAGGGGCTGGGGTATGTGAATCTGATTGATGTGGACAAAGTGATTCCCGACAGGAATCTTTCCATTTACGAAGGAGCCATCGTGCCTTTGGGCAAATATAAAAATGCCATGATTTTCTGGCAGATAGAGGCGTTGCTTGAAAAATATGATTTTACGATCAAGACGCCGGTCAAGGATATGCCGGATGATGCGATAGACGAAATACTCTATGGCTCGGATGAGCGTATCAAGATAAAGAGCACCTTGATTCATACCTCTTCCGATTACTTTGTAACTTATGAAGGGATTGTGAAGTACATCCAGATGATGCAGGAGAAAGATGCGTCGGCCACTGCTCAGAAGTGGGCGGAACAGTTTGCCAAGACCGATGTTTGTCCCGAATGCAAGGGAGCGCGTCTGAACAAGGAGGCGTTGCATTTCCGTATCCATGACAAGAACATTTATGAACTGGCAAGCATGGATATTAACGAACTGTATGACTGGTTGCAACAGGTCGATTCTTTTTTGGAAGACAAGCAGCGCATGATTGCCGCCGAGATTTTGAAGGAGATCCGTACCCGTCTTAAGTTTTTGTTGGATGTGGGACTGGATTATCTTTCACTGAACCGCACCTCGGTATCCCTTTCGGGAGGCGAGAGCCAGCGCATCCGTCTGGCAACTCAAATCGGCTCCCAGCTGGTGAACGTGCTTTATATTCTGGATGAACCGAGTATCGGATTACACCAACGGGACAACCTCCGCCTTATCAACTCTTTGAAGAAGTTGCGTGACACAGGTAACTCTGTCATCGTGGTGGAGCATGACAAGGATATGATGCTGGCGGCAGACTATGTGGTTGATATGGGACCGAAGGCGGGCCGCCTGGGAGGCGAGGTAGTGTTTCAGGGGACTCCGAAACAAATGCTTCAGACAGGAACGCTTACCTCTAAGTATTTAAACGGACAGATGAAGATAGAGATACCGGCCGAACGCCGCCCCGGTAACGGGAAATCCTTATGGCTGAGAGGGCGAAGGGGAACAACCTGAAGAATGTGGATGTGGAATTTCCTTTGGGAAAACTCATTTGTGTCACAGGGGTGTCCGGCAGTGGTAAATCCACGCTGATAAACGATACCTTGCAGCCCATCCTGTCACAGCATTTCTACCGTTCTTTGCAGGAACCTCTGCCCTATGACAGTGTGGAGGGACTGGACTATATAGATAAGGTGGTGAATGTGGACCAGTCGCCGCTGGGTAGGACACCGCGTTCCAATCCGGCCACCTATACAGGGGTATTCTCGGATATCCGGAATCTGTTTGTCGGTCTGCCCGAAGCGAAGATCCGTGGCTATAAGCCGGGGCGTTTCTCGTTCAATGTAACCGGAGGACGCTGCGAGGCTTGCGGTGGTAACGGATACAAGACCATCGAAATGAATTTCCTGCCCGATGTGCTAGTGCCTTGCGAGGTTTGTCACGGCAAACGATACAACCGCGAGACGCTGGAAGTGCGCTATAAGGGTAAATCCATAGCCGATGTACTGGACATGACCATCAATCGTGCTGTAGAGTTCTTTGAGAATGTGCCTCAGATTCTGAATAAAATCAAAGTGCTGCAAGAGGTGGGGTTGGGATATATTAAACTGGGACAGCCCTCCACCACCTTGTCGGGCGGAGAGAGCCAGCGTGTGAAACTGGCTACGGAATTGTCCAAGCGTGATACCGGAAAAACGATGTATATTCTGGATGAGCCTACTACCGGGCTTCATTTCGAAGATATCCGTGTGCTGATGAATGTACTGAACAAACTGGTGGAAAAAGGCAATACCGTTCTGGTTATCGAACATAACCTGGACGTTATCAAACTGGCGGATACATCATCGATATGGTCCCGAAGGCGGACGGGCGGAGGACAGGTACTTGCGGCCGGAACTCCCGAGGAAGTGGCCGAAAGCAAAAAAGGATATACCCCGAAGTTTATAAAAGAAGAATTGGAAAATTAACCGGCATACCAGCAATGAAAGAGAAGATAGCTAAAACCAACGTAGCCCGTCTGCTTGATAAAGCCAAGATAGCATACGAGCTTATTCCATACGAAGTAGACGAGAATGACCTCAGCGCCGTTCACGTTGCCGCCAGTTTGGGCGAGAACATAGAACAAGTCTTCAAGACTTTGGTGCTTCATGGGGATAAATCAGGATATTTTGTCTGTGTCATACCCGGCGAGCACGAGGTAGATTTAAAAATGGCGGCAAAAGTCTCAGGTAACAAGAAATGCGACCTGATCCCCATGAAAGAGTTGCTTCCCCTGACAGGATATATCCGGGGAGGATGTTCTCCCATCGGCATGAAAAAACATTTCCCCACCTATATACACGAGACTTGCATCACATTTCCATTTATTTATATCAGTGCCGGTATCCGCGGATTACAGATAAAAATAGCTCCCGATGACTTGATAAAAGAAACGAAAGCAGAGATATGTTCCCTTTTCACCGAATAAATATGCCAAAAAGAGTCACATTTGTGGCTCTTTTTTCAGATAGACTAAAAGTTATATCTTTGCAAAAAAGAATACTAACTATTAATTAAATCTTTATCAACTATGTTTGAAGGACAGCCTAAAGGCTTATACGCATTAGCTCTCGCCAATACCGGCGAACGCTTTGGTTATTACACCATGCTTGCTATTTTCACTCTCTTCTTGCAAGCGAAATTCGGCTTTACAGCCGCCACGACGTCAACAATCTTTGCCAGTTTCCTGGCAGGAGTGTATTTCATGCCGCTGATCGGAGGTATTCTGGCTGATAAATTCGGTTATGGCAAGATGGTTACTACCGGTATCGTTATCATGTTTGCCGGTTATGTCTTGCTGGCTATCCCGATGGCAACTAATATCGGATTGTATTCCATGTTCGGCGCTCTTGCCCTGATTGCTTTGGGAACCGGACTTTTCAAGGGAAATCTGCAAGTAATGGTAGGTAATCTGTATGATGCTCCCGAGTATAGCGCGAAACGTGATACCGCTTTCAGTTTGTTCTATATGGCGATCAACATCGGCGCCCTGTTCGCTCCGACTGCCGCTACTGCCATGACCAACTATGTGTTGGGCAAAGCAGGTTTCAGCTATGTACCCCAGATCCCTTCTTTGGCACACCAGTTCCTTGACGGTACGATAACGGCTGAAGGTGAGGCCACACTGACTGCCATGCAGAGCGCACAGAATTTCACAGGAAGTATGGCCGATTTCTGTACTACCTATATTGATAAATTGTCTGAAGCCTATAATTATGGTTTCGGTGTAGCTTGTATCTCACTGGTTGCCTCTATGGCTATTTATGTTATTTTCCGTTCTACATTCAAACATGCCGATTACAACTCCAAGCAGGCTAAACCGGCCAATGTACACGAAGAAGAGCTGACTCCCGCACAGACCAAAGAACGCATCGTCGCTTTGTTGCTGGTATTCGCTGTGGTTATTTTCTTCTGGATGGCATTCCATCAGAACGGTCTTACCATGACCTTCTTCGCCCGTGACTACACGGCACATGAGGTAACCGGTCTGGATCGCCTTGGCTTCAGCGTATGGAATCTGGCTCTGCTTATTGTAACCGTTTATGCAGGTTTCTCACTGTTCCAGTCCAAGACAGGCAAGGGCAAATTGATTTCAGGCGTTATTGCTACCTTGGCTCTTGTGGTTTTAGGAGTCAATTATGGTACTATGGACCCTACATTGCCTATTCTTCCTCAGATTTTCCAACAGTTTAATCCCTTCTTCGTAGTAGCTCTGACTCCGGTATCACTGGCTGTATTCGGTTCGTTGGCAAAGAAAGGAAAAGAACCATCAGCTCCGCGTAAAATCGGTATCGGTATGGTGATTGCCGCAGTAGGTTTCATGCTGTTGGCGTTTGGCTCATTCGGTCTGCCTACTCCTGCAGAAGTAGAAGCGAACGGTATTGCCGAAAGTGCATTGGTCTCACCCAACTGGCTGATTTCAACTTATCTGGTATTGACTTTTGCTGAATTGTTCCTGTCACCGATGGGTATCTCGTTTGTTTCCAAAGTAGCTCCTCCCAAGTATAAAGGTGCTATGATGGGACTTTGGTTCGTAGCTACTGCTATCGGTAACTATTTGGTGGCTATCATCGGTTATTTGTGGGGTGATATGCAGTTGTGGATGGTATGGAGTGTATTGATTGTATGCTGTTTGCTTTCTGCATTGTTTATTTTCTCTATCATGAAGAAATTGGAAAAGGTTGCGAAATAATTCATGCCTTATATAGATTAAAAAAGGAAGCCCGCTTGATTTGCAAGCGGGCTTCCTTTTTGTAATTTAGCGCGAATCCTCAGGCTTACGTTAAATTACAGAAAAAAGATACGAAAACAGGAACGCTCATGTCAATCAGTATTCCGTGGAATATGGCTAAGGGAATCATGTCTTTTCCCGAATAGCGTGTGATGGATGGCAGCAATACATCCATCGAGTTCACTCCGGCAGCCGAGATAGGGGCCAGCTGTCCAAAGTATTTCCGTATGAGCGGAGCGCCGAGTAAGGCCATCATTTCCCGGAAAATATTGGCCAGTAATGCAATGGTTCCCAATTCGGTGGCCAGTTGTAACCCGATAGACGGTTCCTTGAACTGTGTGATCAGGATGGAGGAAAGCGAATAATAGGCAAAGCCGCTACCCACCGCCATACAGTCGAATACACTCCATTGGCTTAATAGCAGGCTGGCAAGTGCCGAGAAAAGCAAGGTTCCCGTAATGGTAGCTATCGGCACCAGGAGCATTTTCAACCGTAAGCTTTTAATCAGTTCTTTCAATTTCTTATTGCTGCCTATGCTGATTCCTACTTGTAACATCAGTGCATAAAGCACATACATGGAAACAGAGTGCATGTCATATTGGAAATTATTGACAGCTCCAATCATACATCCTGCACAAAAAAATGCGACAACAACCAAACTACCTTTCATTGTTTGCCTCCTTTCTTAAAAAACAGATGAAATACCAGGAAGGAAGCTAGCATACTGCCCAAAATGCTTAATGTAGCCAATATAGCCGCCTGCCATCCGAATCTGCCTAAATTGTTAATGATTAAGCTGTTGGAACCGATAGAGATTCCCAAAACAAACAGTAGCAGGAAGATAGTGAGTGAGGTACTCTTTTCTATCTTTTGTAAAAACTGTAAGTTGCGCAATACATATCCTATACCGATACCAACAAACATGATAGATATAATAGTAAACATAGCAATCATTTTTTTAGTAAAACATATACAACTCGATGCTCTCACCGAATGAGAACCATCATGCAATATATCTTTCATCGGGCACGTGTGTGGGTAGGATGAAAGTTTGGTAATAAATTACGTGTGAGTGGAAATCTAAACAAATCCGCTGAACCAATGTACATGCACAATGAAGTGATTACACAGGGGGGTATTTCCCGATGTAAGGTGATGTATGCTGTATGTAGTTTGTAATTGGTTCATATCAATCGTTCATTTGCGGTGCAAAGATAAGTCTTTTGTGCATATTTTCAAAATAAATATTCATAAATCTTCTTCTGTTACCTCTATCCGAATACATCGTGTCTTTTAATATAGGATCATTTATTGGGAATTATCTCCGAATTCTGGCGATAAAAAATATTCATTAATTGCAGGGGAGAAGAACTTTATCTTTTCTTGAGAATTATACTTTTTTATTGAATTGAATATGCTATGTAAGTGTTTGTATACTAGCTGTTTATATTTGTTTGAAATAAAAATGAAGATAATGTCATAATTGGTGGCAATTATCTATACACCCTATTGATATTTTTTGTTTCTTTGTAATCTATTTATATACTAACACACCAAAGGAATGGATTACACCGAACAGTTTATCCGGCTGAATTGCAGCTTGATGTCAGATTACAAAATGATGAAGCTGAATGCCGAAATGAAATGCATGGGAATAGGATTATATATTCAAATGATATTGTTCCTGCGAAGGCAACAGGAATACAAACACGATTTTAACGAGTTGGATTTGTTGGCTGAACAATGGGGGGCTACAGTGGAAAATTTGCAGCATCTCATTAAAGACTTTAACTTGTTCGTCATAACGGAGGACGGATATTTCCGATGCCTGTATCTGGATGAGGTGATGGGTTATCAGAATAAGCTTTCGGAGCAACGTGCAGCCGCCGGTAGCAAAGGCGGAAGAAGCAGCAAGAAAAAGACTGCGCAAATAGCTGAAAAAGTAATCACTTCTACTGTGCTGGTGGCAGCAGATAAAGAAGCGGATGACGAAGCAAACAATAAGGAAAACGGTGCAAAATGCATGAAAAATACGATTGAAAAAAGTGATGATGAAAATATAGCCGAAAATACGATTCAATATATTGATAATGAGTGTGTTAATGAGTGTTCACAAGCAAGCGTTAAGCAAAACTTTATAAGAGAAGAAAAGAATAGAGAAGAGAAGAAAAAGAAAGATGATGTAAACATCATACAAAGAAACATCGACGTCGACGGAAAAATTGCTGTTGTTGCTGAACTTTTCAGAAACATAGAATTTACACCTCGGTGGAAACGCTATATCAATGAGGCTTTCCCCGTCCGGACTCAGGCGGCTACAGCGCGTATGATGTCGGTTCTGGAAGAAAGGGGAATTGGACCACCCAAGAAAAACTACGCGTTACATGGATTGCTGAGAGTTATTGACCACTAAGTATCCGCCGTTAACTACGGAGAATAGATATAGATCTTACACGTGCAAGATGCTATATCTTACAGCTGTAAGATTATATATCTTTCGCCTTTATCGTCTGGATGTTGCAGATGGATTCAGCCGGGCTGTCGGTGGCGGAATATAACCGCCTGCCCTTGTTTTCACGAGTATCGTTTGGGATATCTCAAAAAAATGCTCAGCAGAGCAAATACTCCGATAGCTACCGGATAATACAAGTATTCGATGATGCTCAGAGGAGAAAGGGAAGCCAGCTTGGCGGCAATCAGCATTTGCGCTCCGTAAGATGATACCCTGGATGACACACGAGAAGTATCCAGGATACTTGCACTCTTGCGTTTGTCCACCCTGTAACGGGTAGCGATGTCGTTGGCCAATGGTCCCACTGTGATGATGGCTATCGTATTGTTGGCTGTACAGAAATTGGCGATGCTCACCAAAGCTGCGATGCAAAGTTCGGCTCCGCGTTTGCTGTTGACGTGTTTGGTCAGTTTTTGGATAATATAGTCCACTCCGCCGTTAAAGCGGATCAGTTCCAGCATACCGCCTGCCATCAGGGTGATGATGATGAGTTCGCCCATTCCGGTGATTCCTGTGCCCATGGAGCCAAGCCAGTCGAATAGCTGATACTGCCTGTGAGCAGGCCGATCACTCCCGTTGTGGCGATGCCAGTATCAGTACAAGTGCTACATTCATCCCTGCTATGGCGGTTCCCAACACAACCAGATAGGGGAGGACTTTGATCCATTCCACCGACTGGATGTCATGGGTGGTCATCACGTCCATTCCCCTGAAGATGTAGTAGCCGAAAACCATCAGGGCGGCCGGAAGGGCTATCATGAAGTTCACCCGGAACTTGTCACGCATGGCGCATCCTTGGGTGCGGGTGGCGGCGATAGTAGTATCCGAAATGAACGAAAGGTTGTCGCCGAAGAAGGCTCCTCCCACCACGATACCCGCCATGAAGGCCAGGTTCATATCGGTTTTATCCGCAATGCCTGCTACCACGGGGACTAATGCCACGATGGTTCCTACCGAGGTTCCGATGGAGAGTGAGATGAAACAGGCGGCCAGGAAGATGCCTGCCAGCAGCAGATGGTCCGGCAGAAGAAGAAGCGTAAGATTCACGGTTGCGTCAATGGCCCCGATATCTTTGGCGCTTTGGGCGAATGCGCCTGCCAGGATGAAAATCCAGATCATCAGCATGATATTCTTGTTGGCTGCGCCGATGGAATATTGCAGCATGCGCTCGTTCAGGCTCAGCCCTTTGGTGATGCATACTGCATAAACCGAAGATGCCATGAAAGCAACCGTGATGGGGACTTTATAAAAATCATCTACGATGATAGATGTCACCAGATACAGACATAGAAATACCAGTAATGGACTGAGTGCATAAGCTGGGTTTATTTGTTATTGGGGTTAATTTTTTCACCGTTCATGAATTTGTATTTTATAAAATGAGGTGCAAAGTTACAAAAAGACTTGTTTTATAACAATATATGCGAGAAAAAGGTCACAGCCCCACCTTCGTAATAAGAAAGGCAGGGCTGTAAGGGTATTGGGAAAGTTGAGTATAAGATTGGATTATAGTGTCACGCCTGTCTTGAAGATAGCGATTTCACGATAATTCTTCTTTTCATTATTTACCGGTTCTCCGCTGGCAACCCGGATGATATAGTCTATAAAACGCTCGCAAGTCTTTTCCATCGGTTCGTTTTCTACGATGACTCCGGCATTGAAATCAATCCATCCCGGTTTGTTTTTAGCCAGAGTGGAGTTGGTGGAGATCTTCATGGTGGGAACAAACGTACCGAACGGAGTACCGCGGCCGGTAGTGAAGAGCACCATGTGACAACCGCAAGAGGCGAGGGCGGTAGCCGCTACCAAGTCGTTGCCCGGTGCGGAAAGCAAGTTCAAACCTTTCACTTTCAGGCGGTCACCATAGCCATAACGCCGTCAACGTATGCCTTGCCGCATTTCTGGGTACATCCCAGCGCTTTGTCTTCCAAGGTGGAGATACCACCTGCCTTGTTGCCTGGTGACGGATTTTCGCCCACAGGTTCGCCGTGTGACAGGAAATATTCCTTAAAATCATTAATCAGATGTACGGTCTGTTCGAACAACTCCTTAGTGCGGCAGCGGTTCATCAGGATCGTTTCCGCACCAAACATTTCGGGAACCTCTGTCAGTACCGAAGTACCACCCTGAGCAATCAGGAAGTCAGAGAACATGCCCAGCAACGGATTGGCGGTGATCCCTGAGAAACCGTCCGAACCACCGCATTTCAAACCTACACGTAATTCAGACAGAGGAACGTCCTCGCGTACATCGGCTTTGGCTTGGCATACAGCTCACGCAGAATCTTCATGCCTTCTTCAAATTCATCCCCCACTTTTTGAGTTACCATAAATTTCACGCGGTCTGTGTCATAATCACCCAAAAACTCGCGGAAAACATCCGGCTGGTTGTTCTCGCAACCCAGACTGACAATCAGTACGGCTCCTGCATTGGGATGCAGAATCATGTCGCGGAGAATTTTCTTGGTATTCTCGTGGTCATCACCCAACTGCGAACAGCCATAGTTGTGAGGAAAAGCCATGATGGCGTCCACGCCTTCACCGTTGGTTTCGCGGCGTAACGCTTCGGCCAGTTGGCCGATGATGCCATTTACACAACCCACGGTAGGGATAATCCATACCTCGTTACGGATCCCCACATCACCGTTCTTGCGGCGGTATCCTTTGAACGTCAGGTCTTTCTTCGGGATATTGAGGTCTACGCTGACCGGATTGTAGGTATAATCCAACAGACCGGCAAGATTAGTCTTTATCTGATTTTCGTTAATCCAGTGTCCTTGTTCCACGGCGGTCAGGGCATGGCCGATGGGGTAGCCATACTTGATGATGTTCTCGCCCTGGGCGAAATCTTTCAGTGTCACCTTATGGCCGGCGGGCACGTCTTCTTTCAAGTGATGACATGACCATCTACCGTGATGGTTTCGCCTGCTTTTAAATCCGAGATAGCCACCACTACGTTATCAGCCGGATTAATTTTCAAATACTTTGTTTCCATTTCTATTTTTAGTTATTAGATTTACTTTTTATGTGCGTCCAGATAGAAATCCACATTCTCCACCGCAAGCAGGGTGATAGCATATAGTTACATTGCTTCACCTCTTTTTTGAATATCAGGTGGTTGCACAGGCTCTCTACGCCGCTGTATCCTTGTGCGGTAGGTTGCTGCGCGATCAGGAAATCTACAGCACCCTCTTTCAGACAAGAGACGTTCCGGCGTAACAAATCGTACCCAATCAGTTTGAAATTTTTCATATTGTGTCCGATGAGATATTCGCCTACAATGTATACTTTCGAGTTGAACGTGATGCCGCACGTAATCTGTGGGTTCTCCTGGAAGAAGCGGTTCATCAGTGCCTCGTCCTCGTCCGGGCGCTTGGCATAGAGATTCAGTTCCACTATCTTGCAGTCGGGAAAATGCTCCTGCATATATTTTCTGAATCCTTTTTCACGGTTTTCCTGCTGGTTTGATCCCAGGCGTCCTTCGTTGATTTGTCTGAAGATAACAATTTCCTTGGGACATTCTCCCAGCATCATGGCCATGCGGGCGGCAAAGTATCCGCTTTGATCGGATTTCTGCCCGAAGAATGCCAGTGGGTTCAGACTGTCCACATTGGAGTCTATAAATATATAAGGTATTTCCCGTTCTTGTAATTTGTCGGTAAATCTGGCCGTCATTTCAGGAATAGTGGGGGCAAGCAATACGCCGTCCGGCTCTTTTCTCAGTATGTCCTCACCGGCGTTGATGAAGGAGGAATATTCATATTGGTCATAGTACACCACGGACAGGGTGATGTGGAAATCAGAAAAAGTCTCTACGGCTCTTTTCATCCCCATCTCCACATCGGTCCAGTAATCGCCTTCCTTGTGCTGTGGCAGCAGGCAGACGAACAGATACTTTTTGTTGGACGCCAAAGCGCTGGCATACATATTGGGCTGATAGTCCAGTTGCTTCAATATTTCTTCCACCCGTTTCCGGCTGGCTTCGGATACTCCTGTGCGGCCATGCAATACACGGTCCACTGTGCCGACTGATACATCTGCCAGGCGGGCGATATCCTTAATTCTGATTCTTTCGGGCAGTTTATTCATACCTTATTATATATATTGTGCTCGTACACACTAATAATTTATTTTTTTCGACACAAATATATAACAATTTTTGGTTTTAAAAAAATAAATAGTACCTTTGTGCACGCACACGAATGAATTATTTGAGTGCTCCGTTGAGTACAAGGTTATGATGTGATTCGTCTATAAGTGTGTAAACCAGTAATTTAATTGGATTAGAAGTTAAACGAATAAATATATAACAATTTAAAATCACGAAATTATGGGAAAAGTAGTAACCTTAGGTGAAATTATGTTGAGATTGTCAACTCCGGGAAACACACGTTTTGTACAGTCGGATTCATTTGATGTTGTTTATGGCGGTGGTGAAGCGAACGTAGCGGTGAGCTGCGCGAACTACGGTCACGAAGCTTATTTCGTAACCAAATTGCCGAAACACGAAATAGGACAGTCTGCTGTGAATGCATTGCGTAAATATGGTGTGAAGACCGATTTCATCAGTCGTGGTGGCGACCGCGTAGGTATCTATTATCTGGAAACAGGAGCTTCCATGCGTCCTAGCAAAGTAATTTATGACCGTGCCCACTCGCTATCGCCGAAGCCGATCCTTGCGATTTCGATTTTGATGCTATCATGGAAGGTGCGGACTGGTTCCATTGGTCAGGTATCACTCCGGCTATTTCTGACAAGGCTGCTGAACTGACCAAGCTGGCTTGTGAAGCTGCAAAACGTCATGGTGTTACTGTGTCTGTAGACTTGAATTTCCGCAAGAAACTGTGGACAAAAGAAAAAGCACAGTCTATCATGAAACCGTTGATGCAGTATGTAGATGTATGTATAGGTAACGAAGAAGATGCTGAACTTTGTCTGGGATTCAAACCGGAAGCGAATGTGGAAGCCGGTGAAACCAATGCGGAAGGTTACAAAGGAATCTTTAAGGCTATGGCAAAGGAATTCGGCTTTAAATATGTAGTGTCTACCTTGCGTGAATCATTCTCGGCTACTCACAACGGTTGGAAGGCTATGATTTACAACGGAGAAGAATTTTATGAATCAAAACGCTATGACATCAACCCGATTATTGACCGTGTAGGTGGTGGCGACTCATTCTCCGGAGGTATCATTCATGGTCTGCTGACTAAACCGAATCAAGGTGCCGCCCTTGAATTCGCTGTTGCCGCTTCTGCTTTGAAGCATACTATCAACGGTGACTTCAATTTGGTATCTGTAGACGAAGTGGAAGCATTGGCCGGTGGCGATGCCAGCGGACGTGTACAACGCTAAATTTGTTTTTTATAAGGAACATGAATGACGCAAATAACGCAAATTTTTGATACATGTTTTATTTGTATCATTTGTGTTCCAATCTTTCATTTAAACTAAAATATGAAATTATGGCTCGTTTTGATAAAATAGCAGTGTTGAACAAGATTGGTTCAACCGGAATGGTTCCTGTGTTCTACCATAAAGATGCAGAAGTGGCAAAGAAAGTGGTGAAAGCTTGTTATGATGGCGGAGTTCGTGCATTTGAATTTACAAACCGTGGTGACTTTGCTCATGAAGTATTCGCGGAAGTTGTGAAATACGCGGCAAAGGAATGTCCTGAAATGGCTATGGGAGTAGGTTCTATCGTTGATCCTGCTACTGCTGCTCTTTACTTGCAGCTAGGCGCTTGCTTTGTAGTAGGTCCGTTGTTTAATCCAGAAATCGCTAAAGTGTGCAACCGTCGTTTGGTGGCTTATACTCCGGGATGCGGAAGCGTGTCCGAGGTGGGTTTCGCTCAGGAAGTAGGTTGTGATCTTTGCAAAATATTCCCGGGTGATGTATTGGGAGCAAAATTGGTTAAAGGTTTGCTGGCTCCGATGCCTTGGTCTAAACTGATGGTGACCGGTGGTGTGGAACCGACTCAGGAAAATCTGACTTCTTGGATTAAGGCAGGTGTGTTCTGTGTAGGTATGGGTTCTAAATTGTTCCCTGGCGACAAGGTAGCCGCAGAAGACTGGGCGTATGTAACTGCAAAGTGTAAAGAGGCATTAGGCTACATTGCAGAAGCCCGCGCAAATAAATAAGAAAAAGATCAAGTCATGCCCGCAAGGGGTTAGTGAATTAGGGCGTGAGTATCATTTTGTTTAAAGGTGTATATAAAATGGGTAAGGGCCATCGCGAAGTGTATTCGCGGTGGCTTTTCACTTTCCGGCGTGTGCTTGAAGCGGGATGGTGGTAAAAATATTCTTGTAAAGATTGGTAGATAGAATAAAAATTTGTTCTTTTGCACCATTCTTAAAAAAATAAAATGAAGCGTTTAATCTAAAACACACAAAAATGAAAAAAGCATTATTAAAGGTGACCGTCATGTTGTTATGTTTGGCGGGGGTAACTCCTGCAATGGCCCAGTTTAATTTGAAGAAGGCAGTGGGGGGAGCCGTAAAGGCTGCAAAGGCGGTGACTTTGACCGATGAGCAGATGACAGAGTATGTAAAGGAGTACATTGACTGGATGGATAAGCATAATCAGGTTTGTGCGGACGATGATCCGTATACTGTCCGTTTGAAAAAACTGACTGAAGGGTTGACCGAAGTGGAAGGGATGCCGCTGAATTTCAAAGTATATTATGTGATTGATGTAACGCGTTTGCTTGTGCCGACGGCAGCGTGCGTGTGTTTTCTTCACTGATGGATATCATGACAGATGAAGAGTTGTTGGGAGTAATAGGCCATGAGGTAGGTCATGTGGCACACAAAGACTCAAAGAACGGTTTCCGTACCGCATTGCTGACATCGGCATTGAAAGATGGTATTTCATCACAAGGAGGAAAAGCGGCTGCCCTGACAGATTCCCAGTTGGGTGACTTGGGAGAGGCATTGGTCAATGCTACTTATTCACAAAAACAGGAACGCGCCGCCGATGATTATGGTTACGAGTTTCTGAAGAAAGCAGGTAAGAATCCTTGGGCGATGGCATTATCATTCCAGAAATTGAAAAAATTGCAAGAAGAGGCAGGAGCACAGAAAAGCAGCAAGCTGAATCAGTTGTTCTCTACTCATCCCGATCTTGACGCACGTATCCAGCGTATGGAGGAACGTGCTACAAGCGAAGGTATTGAGAAACCTGCAAACACGATGGAGGAAACAGCGAAATAAATGGTTTCCGGCAATGTAGGTTATACACATAATAGAGGGTGTCCATTTCAATGGTGGACACCCTCTTCTTTTTTGGGAGATTTTTTTGCATGACCTTATCTTGCCTCCCGGCGGGATAAAATCTGAATTTATTATGAGAGAAATCCTTATTGGGAGAAAATCAAAGTCCAAAGTTCAGGTTAAAAGAATCAAGTGTTCTTTTTCGTCTAGATTATAGAAGGAAATCTCTTGGTACAAAGATACGCTTATTTTAATGGTTGCCGAATTCCCTGTAGGGTTATATCATAGCTAGATTTCCTAAAATGATGGCAAAAATTCCTTTTTTCTTTCTGATACTTTGCCTTCTCTTTACATTGTGCTATATGCTATGTGTTGTAAATCAGAAGGTTAATAGTGTATATTGTTTCTAGACTATGCAAAAATAGGGTGGCTTAATATAAGTGAAAATCACTATCTTTGTATAAACCAGCAGAAAGAAATGCACAAAACAGTTTAGCCATGATGAATTACGCATACGATACATCTTTGCAGGAAACGATGATACTGACTGAAGCGTTTCACACAGACAGGGTCATCTGTGACAATGGTAGTCTGTATAAGTTTATATGGGTCCAGGAAGGCAAACTGACATTGATAGTAGACCATGTGGAAATAGAGATGGAGCAGGATGAAATCATCTCTGTGAGTAATCTTCACCGCACGGAGTTCAAGAATGTATCGGGCAGGTATCTTGCTCTTCTTTTCAACGAGAATTTTTACGGCATTACAAGCATGAGAAAGAAGTGTCGTGCAGCGGAGTGCTGTTTAGCGGAACTTCCGGTATAGTGCATCTGCGGCTCCCGATAACCGACTCCGAACTGTTGCACGAGGTGGTGGACAGAATGGTTACCGAATACATTCTGCGGGATAACCTGCAGGGAGAAATGCTCCGCCTGCTGCTGAAACGTTTCATCATTCTGTGTACCCGGCTGGCCCGTAAGCAGTTGTCCGGTTTTCCGGTTAATGAAAAAGGTTTTGACATCATCCAGCGTTATTATGTGTTGGTGGACAATCATTTCAAGGAGAAAAAGCAGGTACAGGCATATGCTGCTTTGTTGCATCGTTCTCCCAAGACGCTTTCCAATTTATTTGCCGCATACGGTATGCCTTCCCCTTTGAAGATTATACAAGAACGAGTGGTGACCGAAGCGAAACGGCTGTTGCTGCATACCTCGCATAGCATCAAAGAAATATCGGTGATTTTGGGCTTTGAAAGTGTGGGTACTTTCAGCCGCTTCTTTAAGAATATGACGGGGGAAAATACCTCGGCATACCGGAAAAGATTGCAATAAATAAGAATCGGTTCTTATTGCTATTAATTTTGATAAAAACAGGGACTTTTTCCATGTTTATGTAGTTATTCTGAAACAGTATCCGTTATCTGATTAAAAAAACAAGCATCAAAACTTCTATCTATCTAATTTCTTGTAAATTTGCACCTTAATTTTTGGAAGGTATTGCCTTTTAGTTAGAGAATACAAGAAAACGATATAAAATTATGAGTAAGAAATTTGCTGAACACTCGCAACTCAACCTATCACAGGTCAATAAAGATGTGCTGAAGAAGTGGGATGAAACGATGTTTTCGCCAAGAGTATGACAGAACGTGAAGGATGTCCTTCTTTCGTGTTTTACGAAGGACCTCCCTCGGCTAATGGTATGCCGGGTATTCACCACGTGATGGCACGTACCATTAAAGATACTTTCTGCCGCTATAAAACCATGAAAGGGTTCCAGGTAAAACGCAAGGCCGGATGGGATACTCACGGACTGCCTGTGGAACTGGGTGTGGAAAAAGCATTGCATATCACCAAGGAGGATATCGGAAAGACCATTTCTGTTGCCGAGTACAACGCGGCTTGCCGTAAGGACGTGATGAAGTTTACCAAAGAGTGGACAGACCTTACTCATAAGATGGGTTACTGGGTGGACTTGGAGAATCCATACATCACTTATGACAACCGCTATATTGAAACGTTGTGGTGGCTTTTGAAGCAGCTTTATAACAAAGGTCTGCTGTATAAAGGCTACACCATCCAGCCTTACTCTCCGGCTGCCGGAACAGGATTGAGCTCGCACGAGTTGAACCAGCCGGGCTGTTACCGTGATGTGAAAGACATCACTGTGGTAGGACAGTTCAAGATGAAGAATCCGAAACCCGAGATGGCGGAATGGGGAACTCCTTATTTTCTGGCGTGGACAACTACTCCGTGGACATTGCCTTCGAATACGGCATTGTGCGTAGGACCGAAAATAGACTATGTGGCCGTGCAGACTTACAACGGATATACCGGAGAAAAGATGACTGTAGTATTGGCAAAAGCCTTGCTCTATACTCACTTTAACAAGAAAGCGGAAGAACTTGCCTTGGAAGACTATAAGCCGGGTGACAAACTGATTCCGTTCAAAGTAGTGGGTGAATATAAAGGACCGGATCTGGTAGGCATGGAATACGAACAGCTTATTCCTTGGGTGAAACCGGTGACGGTAGATGAAAACGGAAAATGGCAAGAAGCGGCCGGTCAGGCATTCCGTGTCATTCTCGGTGACTATGTAACTACCGAAGATGGTACGGGTATCGTACATATCGCTCCGACATTCGGTGCGGACGATGCTTTGTAGCACGTGCGGCAGGTATTCCTTCTCTGTTCATGATAAACAAGAAGGGTGAAACCCGTCCTATGGTGGATCTGACTGGTAAATTCTATCTGTTGGACGAACTGGACGAGACTTTCGTAAAGGAATGTGTGGACGTAGAGAAATATAAGGAATATCAGGGTCGGTGGGTGAAGAATGCTTACGATCCTCAGTTTACTGTAGATGGCAAGTACGATGAAAAAGCTGCTGCCGCCGCCGAATCACTCGATATCTATATCTGTATGATGATGAAAGCCGGCAACAAGGCGTTCAAGATAGAAAAGCATGTGCACAATTATCCGCACTGCTGGCGTACTGACAAACCGGTGCTCTACTATCCGCTGGACAGTTGGTTCATCCGATCTACCGCAGCCAAAGAGCGCATGATGGAACTGAACAAGACTATCAACTGGAAACCGGAATCTACCGGGACAGGCCGTTTCGGCAAGTGGTTGGAAAACTTGAATGACTGGAATTTGAGCCGTTCTCGTTATTGGGGGACTCCGCTGCCTATCTGGCGCAGTGAAGAGGGAGAAGAGCTTTGTATCGGTTCTGTAGAGGAATTGTATAATGAAATAGAAAAATCAATAGCTGCCGGATTTATGACCGCCAATCCTTATAAGGAAAAAGGTTTTGTTCCGGGCGAATATAACGGGGAGAACTATGATAAGATAGACCTTCACCGTCCGTATGTGGATGATATCATCTTGGTGTCTGAAAGCGGCAAGCCGATGAAACGTGAGGCCGACTTGATTGATGTGTGGTTCGACTCCGGTGCGATGCCTTACGCGCAGTTGCACTATCCGTTCGAAAATAAGGAAATTGTGGACAACCGTACTTATTATCCTGCGGATTTCATTGCAGAAGGGGTGGATCAGACCCGTGGCTGGTTCTTTACGCTACATGCTATCGCTACGATGGTATTCGACAGTGTGGCTTACAAGAACGTAATCTCTAATGGCTTGGTTTTGGATAAGAACGGAAACAAAATGTCAAAACGTCTGGGCAATGCGGTGGATCCGTTTGGCGCTATCGAACAGTATGGCTCCGATCCTTTGCGTTGGTACATGATTACCAATTCTTCTCCGTGGGATAACTTGAAATTTGATACCGATGGGGTGGATGAGGTTCGTCGTAAATTCTTCGGTACCTTATATAATACCTATTCGTTCTTTGCACTTTATGCCAATGTGGATGGTTTCGCTTATCAGGAAGCAGAAGTGCCGGTAAATGAACGTCCCGAGATAGACCGTTGGATTCTGTCTGTTCTGAATTCATTGGTGAAGAACGTGGACGCTTGTTACAACGATTACGAACCGACCAAGGCAGGACGTCTGATTACAGACTTCGTAAATGATAATTTGAGTAACTGGTACGTGCGCTTGAACCGTAAACGTTTCTGGGGTAATGCTATGTCACAGGATAAGCTGTCCGCTTATCAGACATTGTACACTTGTCTTGAAACAGTGGCTAGGCTGATGGCACCTGTCGCTCCGTTCTATGCCGACCGTTTGTATACAGATTTGATTGCCGTTACAGGTCGTGACACCGTGGTTTCTGTACACTTGGCCAAGTTCCCGGAATGTAATGAGGCATTGATAGACGGAGAATTGGAAGCGCGTATGCAGATGGCTCAGGATGTTACTTCTATGGTATTGGCATTGCGCCGTAAAGTCAATATCAAAGTGCGCCAGCCGTTGCAGTGTATCATGGTTCCGGTGGTGGACGAAGAGCAGAAAATGCACATCGAAGCCGTAAAAGACTTGATTATGAACGAAGTGAATGTGAAAGAAATCAAGTTTGTAGACGGAGCTGCAGGCGTATTGGTGAAAAAGGTGAAATGTGACTTTAAAAAACTGGGTCCGAAATTCGGCAAACAGATGAAAGCTGTTGCCGCAGCCGTAGCCGGAATGTCGCAAGAAGCTATTGCCGAATTGGAGAAAAATGGTAAATATACCTTTATGCTTGATGGTGCGGAAACGGTTATCGAAACAACGGATGTGGAGATCTTCAGTGAGGATATTCCGGGATGGCTGGTTGCCAATGAAGGCAAACTGACTGTGGCTTGGAGGTTACCGTAACCGAAGAACTGCGTCGTGAGGGGGTTGCCCGTGAGTTGGTAAACCGTATACAGAATATCCGTAAGAATAGTGGTTTTGAGATAACAGACAAAATAAAAGTGGCATTATCTAAAAATCCTCAAACCGATGATGCGGTAAATGAATATAATACTTATATTTGTAACCAAGTTCTTGCTAACTCCTTGGAATTAGTGGATGAAGTGAAGAACGGTACAGAATTAAATTTTGATGATTTCTCACTTTATGTGAGTGTCGTAAAAGAATAATTAACCTTTTAAAACTAAGTTATATGGCTGAAAAAACTAGATATTCAGATGCGGAACTTGAGGAATTCCGTGCTATTATCATGGAAAAACTGGAATTGGCTCAGCGCGACTATGATAGACTGAAAAGTAGTATCATGAATAAGGACGGTAATGATACGGACGATACTTCCCCTACTTATAAAGTTTTGGAAGAAGGTGCTAATACATTGTCTAAAGAAGAAACAACCCGGTTGGCGGCACGTCAGCTGAAGTTTATCCAAGGATTGCAGGCGGCACTGATACGTATCGAAAATAAAACTTATGGTATTTGCCGTGAAACCGGTAAGTTGATTCCGAAGGAAAGGCTTCGTGCAGTACCTCATGCAACACTGAGCATTGAGGCAAAGAACGAAGGAAAGAAATAAAATAGTGGTTAATGGTTAGTGATTAATAGTTAATGAGTTTCACTGTCATGTTACAGTATTAACCGCTAATCATTAACCATTAATTAATTTTCAATTTAATAAATGAAGAAACTACTCACCAAGGGGCAGCTCTCTGTTCTTATTGTCTTTGGAATTCTGATTATCGACCAGATAATAAAGATATTGGTAAAGACCAATATGTACTGGCATGAGAGTATCCGCATAACAGATTGGTTTTATATCTATTTTACAGAAAATAACGGCATGGCTTTCGGTATGGAAATATTTGGAAAGTTATTCCTTACTACCTTCCGTATTGTAGCTGTGGGATTGATTATCTGGTATCTGGCAAAAATCGTGAAACAGAATTATAAGACTGGTTATATTGTATGTATCTCTTTAATTTTGGCGGGGGCTATCGGTAATATTATAGACAGTGTGTTCTATGGAGTTATTTTTAATGAAAGTACTCATAGTACCATCGCTTCTTTTGTTCCGGTAGGTGAAGGGTATTCGGAATGGTTACATGGTAAAGTGGTGGATATGTTCTATTTTCCCATTATTGAAACCAACTGGCCCGAATGGATACCGGGAATAGGAGGGGAACATTTCATATTTTTCAGTCCGATATTTAATTTTGCCGATGCCGCCATCAGTTGCGGTATTGTGGCGTTGTTGTTATTTTACGGTAAATATCTGAATAAGAATATTCACCCGTCAGCAGAAGAAATTAAAGAATAAATGATGCGTCGCAAGAATATTACTTGGGTGTGGCTGCTGGGTGCGGCTTTTATGGTGGGGTGTGGTAAGCAAGTGCCTGAAAATATTATCCAGCCGGACAGGATGGAGAATATCTTGTACGATTATCATTTAAGTATCTCCATGGGCAATAATCTGAGTTATTCTGATAATTATCAAAAGGAAGCATATAAGAACTATGTTTTCGAGAAGCATCATATTACTGAAGCTGAATTCGATTCGTCCATGGTATGGTACACACGTCACACAGAGGAACTTGCCAGTCTCTATAAAAAGCTGGGGGAACGCTTCCGCAGTGAAAAAAAACACATGCAGGAGTTACTGGCATTGCGTGAGAATAAACCGGCTGTATCGTTGCCGGGAGATACTGTGGATGTATGGTATGACCGTAAACTTTATTGGCTGACAGATGTTCCGTTGGCGAATAAGGTGACTTTTGAGATTCCCGCTGATAGTAATTTCAAAGCAAAGGATGCTTTCCTGTGGTCGGCTGATTATATATTCCTTTCGGAAGGAGAACGGAGAGCCACTATGGGGTTCAATATTTTGTTTGATAATGATTCTGTGGTGGGACGTGTGAAGGATATCACGTGTTCTGGTGTGCAGACCTTGTATATAAAGCCTGATTCTGCTTTTGCCATCAAGAGTGTGAACGGATTTATTTACTATATGGATAGTGATTCGTCAACGAATAAGCCGGGACTGATTATCAATAATATTACTTTGACCCGTTATCATGAACCGGTAGATACAATGACAGTTGCCGGAAAGGATAGTTTGGCTGTGGAACGGCGTGTTGGAACAGATTCGATGGTAACAGAGAAAAAAGCAGATTCGATTCAATCGGTGGATATCAGGAAAAATGTTCCCGTCCGTATGAATCCACGTGAGATGAAGGAGAATAATGCGGCAGATCATTCTCACCCAGATCGTCCTCAGAGAATCAAGCGCAGAAATTAATTATTTTTGTGGGTATGAGACGTTTTGCTTGTCATTATCTTTATGTTTCGGCAGATGGCTGTTATTCTAAATATGTAGTGGAGTTGGAAGATAGCGATAGAGTGCGTGCATATTTTCCATTGAAGGAGGAGATTAGTGCGACACAATGGATAGGCGGAGTGATTATTATTTCTCCGATGTATGAGTTGGATATTTGTTCCGGAGAGAAATTTGTTGATTTCCTGCACCGTGCCATGCTGGAAACAGAACTTGAGCAACCTGTATATGCATGGCATATAGCTGATTTTGATTTGCCGGGAAAGGAGTTTACAGCAGGAAGCAGACTGGTACGCTTATAATGTATGCTTTGGGTAGAGCTGTAGTATTTCTCATTCAGAAATTATTGGATATGCCGATGGAAATATGAATTTTAAGGTAATAAACGTCTTCTGAACTCCGAGCAAACCACTGCTGTGGCAATTGCCACATTCAATGATTCGGAGGTTTCCCGTTCTTGAGGATAATTGGGAATGTATAACTTCTTGTTTATCAGCTTCTCTACTTCAGGACTTACTCCTTTTCCTTCGTTTCCCATGACAATCAATCCATGAGCCGATAGGGATTCTGCATAAATAATGTTCCCGCTTAAAAAAGTGCCGTATACAGGAATATCGGCCAGGCTTTCAATAAGCTGTGGTAAAGAACAGTAATGAACTTTTACTCTAGCCAATGCCCCCATGGTTGCCTGTACGGTTTTGGGATTATACACATCTGCTGTCCCTGCCGAGCAGAAGATATGCTCAATGCCAAACCAGTCTGCCAAGCGGATAATGGTCCCCAGATTTCCGGGATCTTGTACATCGTCCAACGCCAGGCATAGAGAACTTTTAATAACTTCCGGATTTAAATCATAAGAAGGTTGTACAAAAACGGCCAATACCTCTTGGGGGGTCTTTTGAAGGCTGGCACGTGACAACTCTTCTTGTGTTACTTCAATAATTTCGTTGGCCGTGACAGGGTGGTTTATTTTCAGCCAATTGGAAGTGGCAATCAGTAACTTGCAGGGGAAGTAGCCTAATAAATCGCCTACCAATTATGTCCTTCGGCCACAAAAACTTGTTCTTCTTTGCGTTTTTTTTTTCAGTTCCAACGAACGGATATATTTTATTTTGTTTTTGCTCAGCATGATAATTTCTATTTAATAACAAATATTTGGAGCAAAGCTAAGAAGATATTTTCAATTAATATCTATCTTTGTAGATAAATTTGCGAAGGTTACGGATTTGTATGAAGAAAAGCGCACGCCCATATATATGCACATTTATTATAGCACTATGCACCTCGTGTTCGGTCAGTAAATTTATTCCTGAGGATAAATATTTATTGGATGAGTCAGGATTGTATCTGAGACGAAAGAGGTGAAGCCGTCACTATTCAATTCATATATTCGTCAGAATCCTAATGCCAAATGGTTTAATTTGGTTAAGATACCTATGCGCACTTATTGCGTCTCAGGCGTGGACTCCACTAAATGGATTAATCGTTTTTTTAGGAAGATTGGTGATGCTCCGGTAATCTATGATGAATCTGTTGCCCTGAAATCCCAGGAGGAAATAGAGAAAGCGGTACGTAATATGGGGTATATGGGGGCTACTGTGCACTTGGATAAAAAAACGAAGAAGAACAAATTAAAATTGGCTTACCGTATTCATGCCGGGCATCCTTATAGGGTACGTCATGTGGTGTATGATATAGATGATTGGGTTATCAGTAACTACATGCGGCAGGACTCTGCCCAAAGTTTGTTGGCGCCCGGTATGTTGTTTGATGTGAATGTGCTGGATACTGAACGGCAGCGGATTACCAAATTATTGCAAAATAAGGGGTATTATAAGTTCAACAAGGATTTTTTGGTCTATCAGGCGGATACGGCTAGAAATACCTATTTGGTGGATTTGACTCTACGATTACTTCCTTATCAGCGTAGAAAAGAAGATTTGCCGCGGAAGCATAGACAATACAAGGTGGGGAGGTGAACTTTCTGGCGGATGATGAAATCATGTCGGTGCAGGAAGGAACTTTGGAAGAATTTGACTCTTTGCGATACAAAGGATATAGTATGTATTACAAGGGAAAGGCTTTTCTCCGTCCGCAAGTGTTGGTTGATTTCAATCGTATCCGTCCGGGAGAACTGTATAGTGAACAGGATGTGCAAAACACCTATTCCAATCTGGGGCGTTTGCGTGCCTTGAAATACTCTAATATTCGTTTTCGTGAAGTGAATGGAGAAAATGGTACGCAACTGGACGCGTACGTATTTTTGGCGAAGAACAAAAATAAATCCATGGCGTTTGAAGTAGAAGGAACTAATTCGGCTGGTGACTTGGGAGCGGCTGCCTCGGTTTCTTTTCAGCACCGCAATGTATTCAAAGGTTCCGAAACTTTTATGATGAAAGTACGTGGCGCTTATGAGGCCATTACGGGATTGGGGGTGGCTTCACAGGATTATGTGAATGATAATTACATGGAGTATGGGATAGAAAGCAGCTTGAATTTCCCTCAGTTCATGTTTCCTTTTCTATCATCGAATTTTAAAAAGAAAATTAGAGCTACTTCAGAGGTCGGCTTAAAGTTCACATCGCAAGTTCGTCCGGAATTCTCGCGTACACTGGCTTCTGCTTCATGGAGTTATAAATGGACTGACAGGAAACGTATGCAACACCGTTTGGATTTGGTAGATGTCAATTATGTATATATGCCTAGAAAGTCATCGGCTTTTCAGGAATATTTGGACAGCATGAGTCTGAGGAATTCAGCTTTGAAAGCCAGTTATGAAAATCAGCTTGTTGTGCGTACAGGGTACAGCTTTACCTATAACAGTGCAGGAAACGCCATGATGCGTACACCTACTAAAAATTCCTATTCTATTCGTGCCAATATTGAAGAGGCTGGTAATTTACTATATGTTGCTTCCAAATTGGTTCACCCTAATCCGAAAGATGGAGAAGATTATGTGCTGGCAAATATTCCTTTTGCTCAATATGTGAAAGCAGATTTTGATTTTGCAAAGAATTTCATGATAGATCCGCGTAACTCATTTGTGTTTCATATAGGAGTGGGGGTGGCCTATCCGTATGGTAACTCCAAAATGCTTCCTTTTGAAAAGAGATATTTTTCCGGTGGCGCGAACAGTGTACGTGGGTGGTCTGTGCGTTCTTTGGGGCCTGGTGTTTATAAAGGTAGTGAGGATGGGAGAATGGACTTTATCAATCAGGCTGGTGATATTAAATTGGACTTGAATATAGAATATCGTACTCATTTGTTTTGGAAATTGAATGGAGCGGCTTTTGTGGATGCCGGTAATATCTGGACTATTCGTGATGACTCCGGACAGGAAGGTGGTTTATTCAAATTTAACGAGTTTTATAAACAGATAGCTGTAGCATACGGTTTGGGAATCCGTTTTGATCTGGATTATTTGATTTTGCGTTTTGATGGTGGCATGAAGCCATAAATCCTGTGGAAACAGGTAAAAAACGATATCCTGTTATCCGACCGCGCTTTAGCCGTGATTTTGCTTTTCACTTTGCAGTAGGTTATCCATTTTAAAGAAAAAATATATAATATGA
>ENA-OQER01000248-OQER01000248.1-human-gut-metagenome-genome-assembly--contig:-NODE-248-length-30650-cov-1.937359_pt1 | contig 30650 bp, 40 predicted proteins | sample MGYA00242797_ERZ504639 | MGnify/ENA primary metagenome ERZ504639 (study PRJEB26092, sample SAMD00036306) | human gut metagenome | host: Homo sapiens | study: EMG produced TPA metagenomics assembly of...
TAAAAATATATATGGGGACGGGGGATTTTGGAAATCTCGTCCTGTATAGAATCGAGGGCAGTATGAATATATTAGTAGTAGACGATGAAAAGGAAATCGCTGATGTAGTAGAGCTTTACCTTCAGAATGATCAGTACAAAGTATTCAAATTTTATAACGGCAGGATGCACTGGATTGTATCAATAATATGAAGATCGACCTCGCGATTCTGGATATCATGCTTCCGGATATTGACGGTTTCCAGATACTGAAGCAGATCAGGCAGAAGTATACATTCCCGGTGATCATGCTGACGGCGAAGACGGAGTACATGGACAAGATCACAGGACTTACGCTGGGAGCAGATGATTACATTCCGAAGCCGTTCAATCCACTGGAATTAGTTGCGAGAGTGAAAGCACAGCTTCGCAGATATACACAATACAACGAAGGAACCAAGGAAGAAGGCGATGTGCTGGACTTCGGAGGATTACTTTTGAACCGTACGTCTCATGAATGTGTATACAATGAAGTGCCGCTGACACTGACTCCGATAGAATTTGACATCCTCTGGCTTCTATGTGAGAACCGGGGAAAGGTCATAAGCTCGGAAGAGTTATTTGAGAAAGTATGGCATGAGAAATATTATAAGAACAGTAACAACACGGTGATGGTGCATATCCGTCATCTCCGCGAGAAGATGAGTGCACCGACAGGCAAGTCTGATTTTATCAAGACTGTGTGGGGAGTGGGTTATAAGGTTGAAGAATAATTATCGGAAATTGAAATTCAGTATCCTCCTGCAGACAGTGCTGGTTACAGCACTTACCGTTTTGGTAGGAGGGGTACTGCTCAAATTTGTGATCGATGGAATTTATAATGACAGTTTTGCCAGGTTTTTTGTAGATGCTCTGGTGTTTCTGAATATAAATGAAAAGACGGCGATCCACCTCTATTGGAAACTGGTCGGAGATAACAAGACATTCTATATGATCGTTGGTTATCTGATCCTTTTTGCGCTTTTCTTTTATGTGGCACTTTCCCAGATGACTAAATATCTGGATCAGATCGATCACGGAATTGAAAATATCATCTCGGAATCAACAGATCCCATCCACCTGATTACAGAATTAAAGCCTATCGAGATCCGGTTAAATGAGATCAAAGCGACATTGAAACGGCAGGAGCTGGAAGCAACGGAAGGTGAAAAGAAGAAAAATGACCTGGTACTTTTTCTGGCACATGATCTGAAGACACCTCTGACTTCCATTGTGGCATATCTTACGATGCTGGAAGATCATCCGGATATGCCGGAAGAAGAACGAAAAGCATATACACACATTGCCCTGGAGAAATCCATCCGGCTGGGTGAACTGATCAACGAATTCTTTGACATCACCAGATATAATCTTCAGAATATTGAACTGGAACCGGTAGAGATTGATCTTACGATGATGCTGGAACAGCTGGCAGACGAATTGTACGGAGTTCTGCAGGAGAAGAAACTGACCTGTGAAGTGGATGTAGAAGAAGATCTGATGATCTACGGAGATCCGGACAAGCTCGCAAGAGTATTTGATAATATCTTAAGAAACGCAATTGCTTACTGTTATGCAAATACAGAGATCCGGATTGAAGCAAAGATAAAGAATGGGGATATCGAGATTACATTTACCAATGCAGGCGATAAGATTCCAGGTGATATGCTTCAGACAATATTCGAAAAATTCTACGTGTGGATGGTTCCAGATCAACGGGAACCGGCGGCGCAGGTCTCGGACTTGCAATCGCCAAACAGATCGTAGAGCTGCACGGGGGTAGAATTCTGGCAAAAAGTGATGACAATCAGACGCAGTTTGTCGTGACATTGCCATCGAAGGAAAAGAACAGAACAGAAAGAAAGGAAGCAAGGATGAAGTTCATACACATCGCAGACTTGCATTTAGGGGCAAAACCGGACGCGGGAAACGCCTACAGTCAAAATAGAGAACAGGAACTCTGGGACAGCTTTCGGGATATCATGACAATCTGTAACCAGAAGAAGACAGATCTGTTGCTGATTGCCGGAGATCTGTTTCACAGACAACCCCTGTTAAGAGAATTAAAAGAAATGAATTCCATACTGGAGATGCTGGAACATACGGAGGTGGTCATGATTGCCGGCAATCATGACTATATTAAGAAAAATTCTTATTACAGGACATTTTCCTGGGCATCGCACGTGCATATGATCTGTTCGCAGGAGATCGATTGTGTGGAACTTGACCGAATCCAGACGGCTGTCTATGGATGCAGTTATCATTCCAGAGAAATCCATGATCCGGTCTACGATTATGCAGTCCCGGAAGGACGGCAGAAATATGAAATATTGCTTGCGCACGGCGGTGATGAGAAACACATTCCGATCAAGAGCAATCAGATTATGACACTTGGCTATGATTATGTGGCATTCGGTCATATTCATAAACCACAGCTGTTGGTGGAAAACAGGATGGCGTATGCCGGTTCGCTGGAACCGACGGATACAGGAGATATCGGGAGGCATGGCTATATCGAGGGAAGAATTACCGGAAAAGGCTGTCAGATCCGGTTTGTACCACATGCGTTGCGGGAATACAGAAACTGCGAGGTAAAGGTGGATAAATCTGTAACCGGTCATGTACTGAGGCAGAAAATTACAGATATGATCGCAGAGCAGGGAATGCAGCATATGTATAAGATCACATTAACCGGATATCGTGATCCGGATATCTGGTATGAGTTGGATCATATGGATCCCTATGGTAATGTAGTGGAGATTACGGATCATACAAAGCCGGCGTATGATTTTACAAAATTAAAAAATGAAAATAAAGGAAATATTCTTGGGCAATACATTGAAAGCCTGGAGGGGTATCCGGCAGACAGCCTGGAGTATCAGGCACTCTGTGAGGGAGTACGGGCGTTGATGGAGACAAGAAGAGGCTAGAACCGAAAAATGCAGATTAATGAATTATTGTTAAAAAACTTTGGAAAATTTCATGACCGGCAGATCAATCTGGAAGAAGGAATCAATCTGATCCATGGGGAAAATGAATCAGGAAGATCTACGATCCATACCTTTATCAAAGGGATGCTCTTCGGAATCGAACGGGGAAGAGGAAGAGCAGCGCAGAATGATACATTCAGCATCTATGAACCGTGGGACAATCCTAATTATTATTCCGGAACATTGAAATTTGCAAGCGGAGGGAAACATTTCCGTATTGAAAGAAATTTTGATAAATATTCCAAAAAGGCAGAGCTTGTCTGTATAGAGGATGGAGAGGTCCTTTCTGTAGAGGACGGGGATCTGCGGATGCTGCTTGGAGAGATGAATGTTGACCGTTATGAGAATACGGTTTCCATGAGCCAGAGAAATGCACAGATGGGCGAAAGTATGGCGATGGAATTGAAAAATTACGCGACAAATTATTATACTTCAGGCAATGGAGAGATCGATCTGAATGGGGCGTTGGAACAACTGAAAGGCAGGAAGAAGGTTCTGGAAAATGAGATTCGCATGGAGATGTCCAGAAAGCAGCAGAAGCGTGAAAAACTGGAACAGGAAGTCTCATTTATCTGGCGTGATGTTCATCATCTGGAGGAGGAACTCGACCGGGTGGAGGAAGAACTGGAGTACAGAGCCGGAAAAGAGGAAGAAAAACGGAAAGAACGGCAGCTGGAAGGAGAACATGGAAAAGGTGTCATGGATGAGATACGTCCGGAAAAATGGAGGATCCATCCGATGGAGATACTGATATTCGCACTGGTTATCGTGACTGCAGTGATCATACTTCGAGACCATGGAATTATCTGGTGGCGATTGTACTGTTCCTTGCATTTGGCCTGTATGTATGGAACCGGATGAAAGTCGGAAAGAAACAGGTAAAGACGGAACCGGAGATCATTTTGGAAGAGATCACGCAGGAAGAAGAAAAGGTTCCGATCGAGAAGTTACGGTGGGAAAAGGCCCATATTACAGAAGAACTGAAAGAAAAAACAATTCAGTATGATAATCTTGGAGAGCAGCTGGCAGAATTGGATGAGATCAATGAACAATCCCGAGAATACGAAATGAAACGCCAGGCAGTTCAGATGGCAGCAGAGCATCTGGAGCAGCTGTCAGGAGCAATGCGCGGATATTTGAAAAGAGATCTGAATGAGAAGGCTTCTGCGATCATCCGTGAGATCACCGGGGGAAAATATACAAAGCTCGTCACAGATGAAAAACTTCATGTATCACTTGTGACAGACGAAAAACTGGTGGAGATTGAACAGGTAAGCCGGGGAACAGTAGAACAGATCTATCTGGCATTGCGTATGGCGGTCGGAGAACTGTTGTGCGAAGAAGAGATGCCAGTGATTCTGGATGATGTGTTCGCATATTACGATGAAGAGAGAATGCTGCAGACACTTAAGTGGCTGAAAGCACATAAGAAACAGGTGTTGTTGTTTACCTGTCAGAAGAGAGAAGAACAGGTGATGAAGGAAGCGGGAATTGCTTATCATAAAATAGAACTATAACGTGTTGAAATGAAGTAAGATAGAAAATAAAAATGCTGCCGGGAATTTCCAGGCAGCATTTTTAGAATCTTAAACTTCGTCGCCGTTTTTATATTTAGTAACAACATTCTGAATTCTTTCAATCGGATTCAGGATGCTGCTGATAGAACCGTCATGGTTCAGTGTATCAATAACAAGTGCGATATATTTGCTCATGTCACAGTTGATATAATATGGACGTTCCAGAAGTTCCGGTGTCTGATAGATTAAGTTGGTAGTCAGAACAGCATCCAGGATACCTTCTTTATATGCCTGGTCAAATTTCTCCAGTCCGTTTGTAAACAGACCGAATGTAGCGGCACAGAAGATACGTTTTGCCTTGCGCTGTTTTAACTGGCGGGCAACATCTAACATACTGTCACCGGAAGAAATCATATCATCCAGAATGATTACATCTTTTCCTTCTACGGACGATCCGAGGAACTCATGGGCAACGATTGGGTTACGTCCGTCTACCACACGCGAGAAGTCACGACGTTTGTAGAACATACCCATATCAAGATTAAGTACATTGGCAAGATAGATTGCACGTCCTGTAGCACCTTCATCCGGCTGATCGCATCATGTGTTCGCTGTCGATCTGAAGGTCTTTGAATGTACGGAGAAGACCTTTGATGACTGGTAAGTCGGACGGATTGTCTCGAATCCATTTAATGGAATCGCATTCTGTACACGAGGATCGTGTGCATCAAAAGTAATAATGTTGTCAACACCCATGCGGACAAGCTCCTGAAGAGCAAGTGCACAGTCCAGAGATTCACGGCTGCCTCTCTTGTGCTGACGGCTTTCATATAAGAATGGCATAATGACGTTGATACGACGTCCTTTTCCACCTACTGCAGCAATAATACGTTTCAAGTTCTGAAAATGATCGTCAGGGGACATATGATTTACATTTCCTGTCAGTGAATATGTCAGGCTATAGTTACATACATCGACCATAAGATAAAGGTCTTTACCACGAACAGATTCGTTGATGATACCCTTGGCTTCACCAGAACCAAAACGTGGAACTTTTGCATCAATTAAGTATGTGTCTTTCTCATAGCCTGTGAAAGCAACATCGTTCTTATGAACATGTCCATCTTCCTTTCTCCATTTTACGAGATAGTCATTAACCTTTGCTCCCATCTCTGTACAACCGTCAAGAGCAATCAGTCCAAGTGCTCCTACCGGTATATTCTCAAGATTACGATCGTTACGGCGTAACATCATTAGTACCTCCCAGGTTTAATAATTTTTTTTGGATACGGATATCATCACCGGTAATACGCAGAATGGTGTAATTACTGCTGATGCGTGAAAATGTCCGTTCCGAGTAAATAGTTTTTATATCATCCAATGCAAGGTTGGTAGATATTATAGTTGATTTCTGTCTCAATATACGTTCATTCAGACAAATGAACAGCTGGGATACAGTGAATGAATTCGGCAGTTCTGTTCCCAGATCATCAATGATCAGTAAGTCACAGTCGTAGATATGTTCAAATACATCAGAATCCTTGTTCTGCCGTTTCCCAAATGTGTTCTCTGCAAGGATATCAAAAAGTCCGGCTGCTGTAAAGTAGATAACGGAATAAGCTGAATCCATTAACTCCTTTGCAATGCAGTGGGAAAGAAAAGTCTTTCCGACACCGGTGTCTCCATACAATAGTATGTTATGAAATTCTTCAGAGAATGTATCTACGAAGTTGTGACAGACATTTAATGCGGTTTCCATGGATTCCAGAGAAGACCGTCCGGTAAGAGGATCGATATGATTTCTGGAATAATAGGTCAGAGAACAGGTTGAAAAGTTCTCTTTGTCAAGGATATCTTTGAGATTGGATTGTGTGTATAAATAGTCTACAATCGCTTTTTTGAAACAGTGACATTTGTGTGTGCCAATATAACCGGTATCCTTACAGTCGGGACACTGGTAATGCATTTCCAGATAATTGGCGGGCAGACCGTGTGATTTTAACAGTGCAGGTTTTTGGGCAGAGAGTTCTTCAATCTCTGACTTTAATGAAGATAAAGCAGTCTGGTCTCCGTCCAAAAGCAGCCTTGCCTTTTTCACACTTAAAGAGGAGATGGAATGATCCATTTCCTCTAATTCAGGAATGAGAGCGTATGCCTTCTCATAGCGCTTTCTGAGCTGAAATTCATTATCCAGTTGTTTTTGTTCATAAGTACGCATTAAGTGATCGTACTGAGAATTGGAAAGTGCCATGTAATGGAAACTCCTTTATACCTAAGTATGCAAGAAAAACTGTCAGGGACAGGCTCTCTTGCATTCATATAATAAAATCTGATATGTATAATTTATTGTTGAACCAGACGGCGTTCCAGATCGTTCATATCATAGGAACGGCCATCGAAGTTATTGAACTTATTATTCTGGCTGTTTACAGGTTTCTGAGTCTGCTGTTGTCTTTTGCGTTCTTTTGCCAGTTCTTTTGCACGTTCTTTCTCTTTGCGGTAGTCAGCATCAACCGCATCGATATCTTTCAACTGACGGACGTTCTTGTCCTTCCAGCGCTTCAGAATGGAATCGGTGTAATCAAAGCTTGGCTGATGAATGGAATTCATCGTGCGGTCGCAGGCTTCAAGGATGACTTCCAAAGCGAATCCATATTCTTCTGACCACTTGCGGATATAGGCAATCTCGGAGGCAGCAGGACCACGTCCTTTGATACCATATGCATTCAGGACACAATAACAGTTTTTATTATAGAGAAATGAACTTGTCTTGGACAAGGTTCACAGTTGTTATGTTTTCTTCATGCCACGATAAGCCACCTTATTAATATAATGCATACTCTTGTGACCATTCTCGACACAATATTCAATCAGATATTCAATAAGTTCAGCTGACATATTCAGTGTATCATAAAAATAAGTAATCTGGTCAATATCAGTAGCAGAAAGTGTCTTTCCGAGGTACTGCTCTGCTACGAACAGTAATTCTTTGAACTCTGCACGTTCTTTGCGGCTGCGGTACTGCTGGATGTTCGTTGTAGACGCCAAAGCTGCAGAGTCAGAGACAGAGTCTGCAGGTATGGAAGATGTCATATAGCCGGACTGCACATCGTGTAATCCAGAAGAGGCTGCCGGTGAAGAAGCCGTGCTCTTTGGTGAGGGATCATCCGGAGTGTCATCCAGATAATCGAGCAGTCCTTCGCTTTTCCAGTATCTCAATGCACGAAGATATCTTTCTCGGTGCATTCAAGAAGATCAGCCAGTTCGGAGACAGAAAGATATCCGGAGGACTGATTCATATGACGGAGAAGCAGGAGATATACTTTGACATACTCTCCATTCGCTCTGACCATATAATGGTCAATAAATTCATTATCCAGTACAGTTGCATTCGTCTGTACATATTTTGTGAGTTTTAATTCCTTCATAATAATTCCCCGTCCTCCCCGGAACCTTTGTATCGTTCGTTTCATTGTAGACACATTATAGCACCGGGAAGCCGGGGAAAAAAGAAATTTTTGAGCCGAAATCCGACTTTTTTGTGGATAAAATTGTGTGGATAATGTGGATAACTAGCGGGTAAGCAGGTTTTCCCCAATGTTTACAACGTTTCCAGCTCCCATAGTTATCAACACATCCCCTTTCTGGCATCTGTCCAGACAGAAAGATTCAATCTCTTCGAAGCTTGGGAAATAGTAAGCATCGCATCCTTTTTTCTTTAATTCTTCTGCGATCATCTCAGAGGACATGCCCAGAGTATCTGTCTCACGGGCTGCATAGATGTCTGCGAGGATCACATGGTCGGCATGTGTCAGGGCATCTACGAACTCAGGGAATAACGCTTTGGTACGTGTATAAGTATGCGGCTGGAAGATACACCAGACTTCTTTGTGCGGATATTCCTTTGCCGCTGTTAACGTAGCGTTGATCTCTGTCGGATGGTGTGCATATCATCGATGATCGTAAATCCGTTGACTTCACCTTTGTATTCAAAACGACGGTCAGTGCCGTGGAAGGACTTCAGACCTTCTTTGATCTTGCTGAAAGGAACTCCGAGAAGATCAGCGACTGCGATTGCAGATAATGCATTGGATACATTGTGGTCTCCGTTGACAGATAAGGAGATTCGGTCGATAAATTCCCCGGATTTTATCAGGTCAAAGGAAGCTTCACCCTTCTTGTCGTGGAGAATGTTGGTTGCACTGTAGTCAAGGGAGCTGTCGTTGCCGTAACGGATCACACGGCAGTCAAGGTCTGCAGTGATCTCTTCCAGATCAGGAATGTTATCATTGATGACCAGGGTTCCGTCCTTCGGAAGTAATTTAGCGAAACGATGGAAGGAATTACGGATATCAGCCAGATCCTTGAAGAAATCCAGATGATCTTCGTCAATATTCAGGATCACACCGATCTTCGGGAAGAAATGCAGAAAACTGTTCGTGTATTCGCATGCTTCGGTAACAAAGTATTCAGAGTCGCCCACACGGATATTTCCGCCGATGCTTTCAGGATTCCGCTACGGAAATCGTAGGGTCCAATTCTCCGGCGAGGAGAATGTGTGAAAGCATCGAAGTTGTGGTTGTTTTTCCGTGAGTACCTGAGATTGCGATCGGCATATCATAGTTTGTCATCAACTGTCCGAGTAATTCCGCACGGGTCAGCATAGGAAGCTTCTGTCTTACTGCTTCGGCATATTCTTCGTTATCCGGATGGATAGCTGCTGTGTATACAACTACATCAATGCCGGGAATAATATTAGAAGCTTTCTGTCCGTAGAATACCTTTGCACCCATCTGCTCAAGGTGATCTGTAAGGGCAGATTCTTTATTATCGGATCCGGAAATAGTGAAGTCTTCTTTTAAAAGAATCTCTGCAAGACCGCTCATGCTGATTCCGCCGATTCCGATAAAGTGTACGTGTATAGGGGTTTCAAAATTAATTTTATACATAATATACCATCCTTTATGTTCATTTTGGTAAAAATATCATCATAAAAACTACATGTTCTTCATATTATTATAAACATATATCAAAAAAAATCCAACCCGTAAGTTTTTGTAATAATTCAACAAAAAGATTGCGGAAATGTTTGAAAAATTGTAAAAATTGTTAGCAACATGGGAGGAAGTATGATATAATAAAAAAAGCAAGACTACTGAGAAGGGGTGATGACATGAGGAAAAAGGAAATGATAGCAATGTTGCTGGCAGGAGGACAAGGCAGCAGACTTGGAGTTCTCACAGCAAAAGTTGCAAAGCCGGCCGTTGCATTTGGTGGTAAGTACCGCATTATTGACTTTCCACTCAGCAACTGCATTAATTCAGGAATTGATACGGTAGGTGTATTGACACAGTACCAGCCATTAAGGTTGAATGCACATATAGGGATTGGTATTCCATGGGATCTTGACAGGAATTACGGAGGCGTAACAGTGCTTCCGCCATATGAGAGAAGTGGAAGCAGTGAATGGTACTCCGGAACTGCGAATGCGATCTATCAGAACCTGGATTATATGGAGCAGTTTGATCCGGATTATGTTCTGATCTTATCGGGAGATCATATTTATAAGATGGATTATGAGGTGATGCTGGATTATCATAAGGCACATAATGCCGATGTAACGATTGCGGCAATGCCTGTACCGATGGAAGAGGCGAGCGTTTTGGAATCGTTATCGCAGACGAGGATGGAAGAATTCAGGAGTTCCAGGAAAAGCCGGCAGAGCCGAAGAGTAATCTGGCATCCATGGGAATTTACATTTTCTCATGGAAAGCGTTGAAGGAAGCGCTTGAGACATTGAAGGACGAGCCGGGATGTGATTTTGGAAAACATATCATTCCGTATTGTCACAATAAAGGCGAGAGATTATTTGCATATGAATATAACGGATATTGGAAAGATGTAGGAACATTGGGATCATATTGGGAGGCCAATATGGAACTGATCGATATTATTCCGGAATTTAATTTGTATGAAGAATTCTGGAAGATATATACCAACAGTGAGATCCTGCCGCCACAGTATATTTCCGCACAGTCTGTGATAGAAAGAAGCATTATCTGTAACGGGGCAGAAGTGTATGGAGAGGTACATAACAGTATTATAGGATCCGGCGTTATTATAGGAGAAGGTTCTGTTATCAAGGATTCTATTATTATGAAAGACGCCAGAATTGGAAAGAATTGCGTGGTAGATAAGGCGATCATTGCTGAAAATTGTGTTGTCGGAGATAATGTTACATTTGGTATCGGAAGCGATGTGCCGAACAAATTAAAACCGGCGATCTATTCCTTTGGACTGGTTGCTGTGGGTGAAAAATCCGTGATACCGGATGGCGTACAGATTGGAAAGAATACTGCTGTCAGTGGCGTAACATCCAAAGAAGATTACCCGGATGGAGTACTGGAAAGTGGCGAAACATTGATAAAGGCAGGTGGACAGGCATGAGAGCAGTTGGAATTATTTTAGCAGGTGGTAACAGCAACAAGATGCGTGAACTGACACATAAGAGAGCAGTAGCGGCGATGCCGATCGCAGGAAGCTACAGAGCAATTGACTTTGCGCTCAGCAATATGTCAAACTCTCACATTCAGAAGGTGGCAGTTCTGACGCAGTACAATGCACGTTCACTGAATGAACATCTGAATTCCTCAAAATGGTGGGATTTCGGAAGAAAACAAGGGGGGCTTTATGTATTTACCCCGACGATCACAGCGGAGAACGGATACTGGTATCGCGGAACGGCAGATGCGATATACCAGAATCTGGATTTCTTAAAACGTTGTCATGAACCTTATGTTATTATTACATCAGGTGATGCAGTATATAAGATGGATTATAACAAAGTACTGGAATATCATATTGCAAAGAAAGCCGATATTACAGTTGTTTGTAAAGAACTTGGTCCGAACGAAGACGCGAGCCGTTTCGGAACGATCAAAATGAATGATTCTATGCGCATTGAAGAATTCGAAGAGAAGCCAATGGTGGCACAGTCACAGATTGTATCAACGGGCATCTATGTATCAGAAGACGCCAGCTGATCGATCTGATCGAACATTGTGCAGAAGATGACAGACATGATTTTGTGACCGATATTCTCATCAGGTATAAGAATCTGAAGAAAATCTACGGTTATAAAATAAAAGATTACTGGAGCAACATTTCAACAGTGGATGCATATTACCAGACAAATATGGATTTCCTGAAACCAGAAGTACGGGAATATTTCTTCCGGACACAGCCGAGCATCTATTCCAAGGTCAGTGACCTGCCGCCGGCAAAGTATAATCCGGGATCTATGGTTAAGAACAGTCTTGTGGCAAGTGGAAGCATTATTAATGGAACAGTCGAGAATTCGATTCTTTTCAAGAAGACATTCGTGGGGAACAACTGTGTCATTAAGAATTCCATTATTTTGAATGATGTCTATCTCGGAGATAATGTATATATTGAGAATTGCATTGTGGAAAGCAGAGATACGATTCGGGCAAATACACGTTATGTTGGTGAAAATGGTGTGAGAGTAGTCGTAGAAAAAAATGAGAGGTATGCACTTTAAGAGAAAATGGTGCAAAGGTAGAAGAAAGGGGCTAGAAAAATGCAGATTACAGATGTACGCGTGCGTAAAGTAGCAAAGGAGGGCAAGCTGAAAGCTGTCGTTTCCATTACCATGGATGAGGAATTTGTGGTACATGACATTAAGGTGATTGAAGGAGAGAAGGGACTCTTTATTGCAATGCCTAGCAAGAAAGCTGTGGATGGGGAATATAGAGATATTGCACAATCCGATCAATTCAAGAACAAGAGAGTCGACATTCAGAATTTCATCCTTGAAAAATATGAAGAAGCACTGGCAGAGGATGCAGCAGAAGCATAGATGGTATATGTATCGGCGAAAAAGCGGAGCAGGAATTTCCTGCTCCTTTTTTGAATGTTGTGTGTCAGAACAAGCTGTCAGCAGTTTGTTTAAAAATGTCTTATGACAGTTATTTTTTATCGGTAAAAATTACACAGGATCATTTGCTAACTGAAAATGCATAGTCTTATGTGTAATCGGGTGTTTAAAATCTAGTTTATAAGCACACAGCCGGATTGTCTGCCAGCCGTGGTGTCAGAAAGTTCCTGATTATATTTGGTATCTCCAACAATCGGACAACCGACAGATGCGAGTTGTACACGGATCTGATGATGGCGGCCGGTATCCAGATGGATTTCCAGCTCAGTTCCGTGGAAAGCAGCAGGTGCGGTAAACAGCCAGTCCGTAACAGGAACTGTATCATAATGCAGCCGTGCAATTTTTGATCCGTTTTCCTTCGCAGACAGATACGGGAAGTGTTTGTTCTGGCATCTTTGACCATATAATTCTCAAGTGTTCCTTCTTTTGTTGAAGGTGTATTGGCAACAAGTGCCCGGTAATATTTCCCGAATCCCTGATTCTGTAATTGTTTATTCAGATCTTTTGCAGCAGCCGGAGTCTTAGCAAAGACAAGGATTCCGGCGACCGGCTGGTCCAGTCTGTGGATGACGGCAAGGTAAGCTCAGCTGAGCCGGGGTTCCTGGAACCACTGGATTTCGTCAGATGGTTTTTGATCAGGCTGACCATGTCCGGGTAACGGATACTTTTGCTCTGGGTCGCGATGCCGTGTGGCTTGACACAGACTAAAATGTGCGGGTCTTCATATAATATATTTAAAGTAGCCATATACTTCTCCTTTGTTAAAACAAATGTTATACTTATTAAATCATGGAGGGGAAAAACTGCAAGAAGTTGTGGAGAAAAGAGGAAAACATAATTGAGCGGGAAAGTACTGGCAGAAGCAGGGATAATATCTTGACAAAACATACCTCATGGATTAAAATAATTGACAATTCAATATTTTTTATGGCGATGAAGGGAATTAGTACATGAGAATCCAGCTGCAGAGAGGATATCATATGGTGTGAGATATCTGCTGTTCATCACATGGAACCGGTCCTGGAGCCACTGTATGAAAGTGCAGCGTGTCAGCCGGCGTTAACGGCCAATGAAGAGAGCTGCGAAAGGGTCGCAGTTAACTAGGGTGGTACCGCCGAGCTTTTCGGTCCCTTTTTCGGGGAGTCGAAAGGCCCGGCGTTTTTTGTGCCAGGTTGCGGAACTCCCGGCAAAAAAATAACGTGGAATAAGGATTCCACCAAAATTGAAAAGGAGAAGAGAAACATGGCAAAGGAAAAATTAGTCAAAAACATTACATCTCGTGACGAAGATTTCGCACAGTGGTACACAGACGTTGTACGTGAGGCAAATCTTTGTGATTATTCAAGCGTAAAAGGATGCATGAACTACTTACCGAACGGTTATGCGATCTGGGAACTGATTCAGGCAGATCTGGACAGACGTTTTAAAGAAACAGGAGTTGAGAATGTATATCTGCCAGTACTGATTCCGGAATCACTTCTGGAAAAGAAGCTGATCACGTAGAAGGATTCGCACCGGAAGTTGCATGGGTAACACATGGTGGAATGGAAAGACTGCAGGAAAGATTATGCGTACGCCCTACATCAGAGACATTGTTCTGTGACCTCTGGGCAAAGACTGTAAAATCATACAGAGATCTTCCAAAGGTATGGAACCAGTGGAACTCCGTTCTCCGTTGGGAGAAGACAACAAGACCATTCCTCCGTTCAAGAGAATTCTTATGGCAGGAAGGTCACACACTTCATGCAACATATGAAGAAGCTGAAGAAAGAACAATCCAGATGTGGGAAGTTTATAAGGATTGCTATAAAGAGACAATGGCTATCCCATTCGTAGCAGGAAGAAAGGCAGAACACGAGAAATTCGCCGGAGCAGAAGACACATACACGATCGAAGCACTGATGCATGACGGAAAAGCACTTCAGTCTGCGACAAGCCATTTCTTCGGAAACGGATTCCCGGATGCATTCGGAATCAAATATGTAGATAAGAACAACGAACTGCACAGTGCGTATGAGACATCATGGGGGATGGTCAACAAGAAGTATCGGAGCCCTGATCATGGTTCACGGTGACGATGACGGACTGGTACTGCCACCACACGTAGCACCGGTTGAATGTAGAATCATTCCAATCGCCCAGCACAAAGAAGGTGTACTTGACAGATCTTATGCACTGCTTGACGAACTGAAAAAAGCAGGATACAGAGTGAAGATCGATGACTCTGATAAGAGTACAGGATGGAAATTCTCTGAGCAGGAGATCCTTGGTATCCCAACACGTATCGAGATCGGACCAAAGGATATCGAGAAGAACCAGGTTGTTGTTGTACGTCGTGATAACCGTGAAAAAGATCGTTGTATCTCTCGATGAGATCGCAGTAAAACTGCGCGAGATCTTAGAGCAGGAGCAGCAGGATATGTACAACAGAGCAGAAGAATTCCTGAACAGCCACATTGATACAGCTACTACAATGGATGAAATGGTTGAGAAATTCAAAGCCAACCGTGGATTTGTAAAAGCATGCTGGTGTGGAGATCCGGAATGTGAGGGCGAAGTAAAAATATCAGACAGGCGGAGCTGCAACAAGATGTCTGATCGAAGATGAAGAATTCATTTCCGATAAATGTATTTATTGCGGAAACCTGCGAAACACATGGCTTACTGGGTAAATCATATTAAGAATAAACGGATTATTAAAGATGGACGGTGGATTAAAAAATTCCACCGTACTATTTCATCCACAGACACAGGCAAAAATATGGTATGATATAGAATGTTGATAACATGGATAGACGGAGGAGATATTTGTGGATAACTTTAATATAAAATTACCGGATGATGTACAGTTTATCATTCATACCTTACAGTCGCATGGATTTGAAGCATACGCAGTCGGGGGATGTGTCAGAGATTCTATCCTCGGAAGAGAACCGGGCGACTGGGATATTACAACATCAGCAATGCCGGAAGAGACAAAGGCATTATTCGACAAAACATTTGATACGGGAATTGAGCATGGAACGATAACCGTACTTTTGAATCATGAGGGATACGAAGTTACGACGTACAGAATCGATGGAAAATACGAAGACAGCAGACATCCGAAAGAAGTCACATTTACAAGAAATCTGAAAGAAGACCTGCTCAGACGAGACTTTACGATCAATGCTATGGCATACAATGATAAGGATGGGATCGTAGATATCTTTGGAGGAATGCAGGATCTGGAAAAGCATATGATCCGTTGCGTGGGAAATGCAAAGGAACGGTTCTCGGAAGATGCACTCCGGATTTTAAGAGGTGTCAGGTTCGCAGCGCAGCTGGGATTTGAGATCGGTGAGGAGACGAAAGAAGGAATGAGGCTTCTTGCACCGACACTCGAAAATATCAGTGCGGAGAGGATACAGGTAGAGCTGGTGAAGATGCTGACATCTGACCGGCCGGAACTGATAAGAACAGCTTATGAACTTGGGATTACAAAGGTATTTTTGCCGGAATTTGACCAGATGATGGAGACAGAGCAGGAGACACCGCATCATATGTACACCGTCGGGGAACATACCATTCATGCGATGATGAATGTCCGCAATGATAAGATCTTAAGATTGACAATGTTACTGCATGATACAGGAAAACCGGAATACAAAACTATGGATGAAGACGGCGTTGCGCATTTTAAAATGCATGCATTGGGAAGTGAGCGCATTGCGAAAGAAGTACTCCGGAGATTAAAATTCGATAATGATACGCTGCATAAGGTTACAAGACTTGTGCTGAATCATGATTACCGCATGCCGGCCGTGCCGAAGAATGTCAGAAGAGCAATGAATAAGATCGGCGAAGATATTTTCCCATATTATATGGAAGTCAGAAGGGCAGATGTTCTGGCACAAAGTGAGTACCAGAGAGCGGAAAAGTTAAAAAATCTGGATGAAGTAGAACAGACATATGCAGAGATTATAGAAAAGGGACAGTGTGTTTCGTTGAAAGAATTAGCTGTGACAGGCAGAGATCTGATCCGGGCAGGAATGAAGCCGGGAAAAGAGATCGGGGAAAAGTTAGACGAATTATTGAACCTTGTGATCGAGAATCCGGAAATGAATACGAGAGAGACACTGTTGAATTATATTTCCACGGATAAAGAAGTATAACAGCAGTGAATATTTTATATTTCCCACATACATTTAAAAAGAATATCAAGTGTAAAGCGCGGGGAATATAAATGCAGGAATTGAACAAAAAATACTGGAACAATATGGTATAGAAGTAAACAGTACCCGTAAAGTCAGAGGTGCTGTTTTGTGCGAAACGAACAAAGGGGTATTCCTTTTGAAGGAAGTTACAACATCCGAAAAAAGAATCCCTGCGTTATGCGAACTTTATACATGGCTTTATGAACAAGGAGAGCATCAGATTGATTATATGGTAGCGAACCGGAACGGTGAATATATCTCTTCGTTGGATAATGGTGACCGGTATATGCTGAAAAAATGGTATGCAGGCCATGAATGCGACATAAAAAAGACCAGGGAAATATTAGAAGCGGCCGGGAATCTGGCGAAATTACATACTGTTATGAGGCATGAACTGGAGTATGGGATTACAGAAGGGATTAAGACCGGTGAAAAATACAGACGGCATAACCGGGAGTTAAAAAAAGTACGGCAGTTTGTCAGAAAAGCTGTCCCGAAAGGGGAATTTGAATTTGCATTTTTGCAGCAGTTTGAACTGATGTATCAGTGGGCAGAAGCAGCGGTATGCGAACTGGAACAGTCGGATTATGAACAATTGTATCAGGAAGAGATGAACCGTTCCGGTATGACGCACGGAGAGTATAATTACCATAATATCATCATGACAAGAGAAGGAATCGCGACAATGAATTTTGAAAAATTCCATCGGGATATCCAGGTAGAGGATCTGTACTATTTTCTCAGAAAAGTAATGGAGAAAAGCGGGTGGAAGCTCCGGCTCGGAGATGGCATGCTGAATGCGTATTCTGCAATCCACCCACTTACCAGAAGCGAAACAGAATATTTGAAAATCCGTCTGATTTATCCGGAAAAGTTCTGGAAAATTGCAAATTCATACTATTGCATGAATAAAGCGTGGATATCGGTAAAAAATACAGAGAAACTAAAGACTGCGATAAAGCAGACAGAAGAAGAAAAAAATGTTTTTAAAAGAACTGTTTGGATTTGAACTCTGAGGCACCTGAAAATGCCGGAAAACCTTGAAAATACAGGGAAAACAGGGGATTTACCTTGACATTACGTATGAAAACAGGTATAACAGTACATAAAGGCATGTCATATGAGGGGTATGGACAGTGACTTTGTATAAAAAGAATCGAAATTATGAATTCTAAATGTAAATAAGAGGAGGATATATCCATGAACAAAACAGAACTGATCGCAGCAATCGCTGACCAGGCAGAATTATCAAAGAAAGATTCCGAGAAAGCTTTAAAAGCATTCGTTGATGTTGTAACAGATGAATTAAAGAAAGAGCATAAAGTACAGGTTGTTGGATTGGTACTTTTGAAGTAAGCATGAGAGCTGAGAGAGAAGGAAGAAATCCTCAGACAGGCGAGACTATGAAGATTGCAGCTTGCAAAGCACCAAAGTTCAAAGCTGGTAAAGCATTAAAAGATGCTATCAACGAGTAGTCTGAATTTGTAATATTTATCCGAAAGGTTTATGCCGGAGAGTGTCCTGATACTCTTCGGTTTTTTAGCATTATGTGTTCGAAAGAACCGGCTGACAGTAAGTATACAGGAGAACAGATAGATGAGATTAGACAATTTTTAAAAGTATCCAGATTGATCAAACGCCGGACGGTTGCGAATGAAGCCTGCGATGCCGGCCGTGTACTGGTAAATGATAAACCGGCCAAGGCGTCTGTAAAGTAAACCAGGAGATATCATAGAGATCCAGTTCGGAACAAGAACCGTAAAAGTAGAAGTTCTTGATATTAAAGATACAACGAAAAAAGAAGAGGCAGGAGACCTTTTCAAATATTTATAAACCTTATTAATGGCCGGTGAAAAAGCGGCGGGGATCATCACAACCTTTCTTGCATAATTATGTGAAAAGTCATAATTTCGATTTCCTTTTCATATGATTAGTAAGAAAGGTTGTGATAGTTTTGGAGACGGTAGCAGCACAGAAAAACCATAAACTGATATTGAATAACCGGAAGGCAGGACTGGTGACAGGTGTTCTGGATGTGCTGTCTTTTAATCTGAATGAGATATTGCTGGAGACAGAGCAGGGAATGCTGATGGTGAGAGGAACGGATCTGCATGTGAACCGTGTGAATCTTGAAAAGGGAGAGATCGATCTGTCGGGAAACATTGACAGTATCTCATATTCGGATATCCATTCGACAGCAAAGCAGGCAGGAAGTCTTTTTGAAAAGTTATTCCGGTGATCTGCCGGAGAACCGGGAATGTCATGAGGAATAAGGAAAATAAGGTGAAATGTAAGATGGGGATAGGAAAAGAACTGTTCATATTTCTGCTGGCGGTCCTGGCCGGAGCAATCGTACGTCTTGCATACCGTTGTATCAGCTGCCTGCGGGAAGTGGTACACCATGCTCATTGGGTTATTGAACTGGAGGATCTGATCTATTGGATCGGAACCGCGATTTTTTTTGTTTGTGCAGATTTACTACACAAGCAGTGGTAGTGTGCGGTGGTATTTCATACTAGGTGTTGGAATCGGCGGGATCATTATGTCAGTTTTTCTTGCGATTACGGGGAAAATTTGTCGGAAAATTGTACGGCGGCATAGCAGATTTTTTTTACCGAAACACTTGAAAAACCCGGGGAAAAAAGATAGAATAAAAATAATTAACAGGTGAGTGAAACGGCAGGGCTGCCGGCAAGGGTGAGTAAATTAATATGAATGATGTAAAGCAGAGAAACCGCAGAAGACGGCAGCGCAAGCGTTCTCAGAATCATAAGAGAAGTGTGTTGGCGATCAGCGCAGTTGTTCTTATGTTGACAGTTATGGTGTCTGCAAACAGTATGACATTAAAGGCAAAGAACAGGGAGTATCAGGCGCAGGAGACGGAATTAAAAGAGCAGATCCAGGCGGAACAGGATCGGAAAAAAGAGATTAAAGAACTGGAAAAATACGTTGGAACGGATAAATATGTAGAAGATGTAGCGAAAGAAAAGCTGGGTCTGGTACATGACAACGAGATTGTTTTTAAATCGAAATAAGACTATAAAAGACGAATGATAAGCTTCAGGAAGAGATTCCTGAAGCTTTTTTCCGTCATGTATTCAGAAGAAAGGGGAACGACAAAGTTGGCACAGATAAAGGAACAGGAAATATTTGTAAATCCATATGTGGTACAGATGGACAAATTTGCCGATTCACTGCAGCATTTATCCAAAACATTTCTGAATATGGAGTCATACAAAGGAACCTTGTCCAGAGAAGAAATTGATGAAATGTTTGAAAAGGTGACAGGGAATGTCTGTGCAGGCTGTGAACGGCGGGGAGAATGTCTGGGAGAAAAGCACTCGGTGACTTATCAGATGATGTATGAGATCCTGTGTGCGGCAGAAGAATATGGCGCAGAACTGAATATGGAAATTAAAACGCAGGCTGAAGAGACAGTGCCTGTTTGCACCACGTTTTTTAAGAGAGAGTCTGGAAGAATTCGAGAATGCCAAGCAGATCCTGATGTGGAATCACAGACTGGTGCAGGCAAGAGAGGGGTATGCAAGACAACTTACGAGCTTCGCTAAAATGATACAGTATACAACCAGGGAACTGGATGCCGGGATCTTCCAGGATGACCATTTGGAGAAGCGTATAAAGGCAGCGCTGAAAAAAGAAAATGTGAAGCTGCTTTCGGTTGTGTTTTACATGACACAGCAGGGAAAATATGAAGTCCATCTGACGGTAAAAGCCATGAAAGGACGGGTCGTCCTTGCAAAAGATGTTGCGTTTCTGGTGGGAAAATGTATAGGAAGAACGATGATTCCGAGACAGGGGGAAAGGCTTGTGATCGGAGAAGAATATGGCACCATTGCCTGTATGGAGGGAGCAAAGTTTCAGACACTGCAGGGTGTTGCGAGGATCGGAAAAGGACTGGAAGAGATATCGGGAGATACGTTTCTGATGAAGGATCTTCCGGGCGGACGCAAAGGAGTTGCGCTTTCGGATGGCATGGGTTCCGGAGAGGAAGCATTCCGGGACAGTACAATGGTGGTGGAGATGCTGGAAGAACTGCTGGAAGCAGGATTTCCGGTAGAGACAGCGGTGCAGATGATGAATACGGCGCTGGTGACAGGACGGGAAGAAGTGAAGTTCTGTACATTGGATGTCTGCCTGTTTGATCTGTATCAGGGAAGTTGTGAATTTGTAAAGGCCGGAGCTCGGCGACTTTTATTAAGAGGAAGAAAGAAGTTGAAAAAATCGAGTCGACGACACTTCCGATCGGTGTTGTACAGAATATAGAACTGGACAGGGAAGAGCGGAATCTGGAATCGGGAGAATATGTGATCATGGTGACAGATGGCGTGATGGATGCCCTGCCTGAAGGTTCACAGGAAGAAAAATTAGTGGAATTCATCCGGGAGACGGATATTGTCAATCCGACGGAATTTGCCCGCGGAATCTTAAGTCAGGTGTTGAAAAGTTCCGGCGGGATGCCGATGGATGATATGACGGTGCTGGTGATTGGAATATGGGGCTTAAGTTGACTTTCTATAAGAAATTTTATATATTTAATTTATATATAGCTTATATATTTGCCATACCGGTGAGTGGAAGATCAAGGACCGGGCAGGAAGAATTTATACAGACAGAATAAAGGAAAAGGAAGGCCGGAATGTATCAACGGGTGAAAGCATATGTGGAAAAATACCATATGTTACAGGAGAATGATCATGTAATCATAGGCGTATCTGGAGGCGCAGACTCCGTATGCCTTCTTTTCATGTTAAAAGAATTTAAAAATGAGATGCCATTGGAACTGACGGTGGTGCATATCCATCATGGGATCCGCGGTGACAGTGCAGATGCCGATGAGAGATATGTAAAGGCACTATGCAGACAACTCGGGGTCAGGTATCTGGCATTTCATGAGAATGTGGAGCAGTATGCAAAAGAACAGGGCCTGACGCTGGAAGAGGCGGGCAGGAATATCAGGCGGCAGATATTTGAAAAGGTGTGCAAAGAGAAAAACGGTACAAAGATTGCGCTGGCGCATCACCAAAATGACAATGCGGAGACGCTTTTGTGGAACTTAAGCCGCGGATGCGGCCTGCGTGGACTTGGCGGTATCAGCCCGGCAGAAGGAGATACCGTCCGGTATATCCGTCCGCTTCTCTGTGTGCAGAGATGTGAGATTGAAGCATTTTTACAGGAAAAGGGAATCAGTTATTGTACGGATGAGACGAATCTGGAAGATCACTATACGAGAAACCGGATCCGGAATCATGTGATTCCCTATCTCGAACAAGAGGTCAATCCGCAGGCGGTCATGCACATGTCCGAGACGATGGAACAGATGCGTGCAGTGTGGGCGTTTATGGAACAGGAAGTGCAAAAATGCAGGGAGCGATATGTGGAAAAGCGGCCGTGTGGGAGTGCAGAAGATCTGTATGAAGAACGTGAAAACGTTCCGGAACTGCTGATCAAAGAGGAATTATTCCGGGATGTCGATAAGACTGTACGTTCGTTCCTGATTCATGCGCTGCTATGTGAACTGGCGGGGCGCAGAAAAAGATATCGAGCAGGTGCATGTAAGACTGATCGAAGATCTGGCACGGCTTCAGACCGGAAGAAAGATCAGCCTTCCTTATAAAATGACAGCGGAAAAATGTTATGATGGAATCCTGCTTGACAGATCAGATCTCAAAACAGGGGAAAAAGAGGACGCCGGCAATGAACCGGGAGTGCATATGCGGATGTTTGAACAAACGGCGGAAACAGGCGCATTTCCTAAAAAAACCTACACGAAATGGTTTGACTATGATATAATTAAGAGCACTGTAAAAATAAGACATAAAGAGTCCGGTGACTATATCACAATCGACAGAAATGGTGGAACGCAGAGTCTGAAGAAGTATTTTATCAATGCGAAGATCCGCGGGAAGACAGAGATAAGATCTGGCTGGCAGCAGATGGCAGTCACATTCTGTGGATTATCGGATACAGACAGAACCAGGCGTATCAGATTACAGATAAGACCAAAAGGATTTTGGAAATAGAATTTAACGGAGGAGAAGAAGATGGCAGAGACAGTTAAAGTATTAGTTCCTGAAGAGGATGTTGCAAAGAGGATCAAAGAACTTGGAGAACAGATCAGCAAAGATTATGCGGGAAAGCAGGTGCATCTGATCTGCGTGTTAAAGGGCGGAGTATTCTTTATGTGTGAACTGGCAAAGAGAATCACCGTTCCGGTATCTATGGATTTTATGAGTGTCAGCAGCTACGGTGACGGAACAAAGTCAAGCGGTGTCGTTAAGATCGCCAAAGACTTAGATGAGACACTGGAAGGAAAAGATGTGCTGATCGTAGAGGATATCATTGATTCAGGAAGAACATTATATTATCTGATGGATATCCTGGCTAAGAGAAATCCAAAGAGTATGAAGCTTTGTACGCTTCTGGACAAACCGGAAAGAAGAGTAAAAGATGTAAAAGTAGATTATGTCGGATTCAATATCCCGGACGAATTTGTTGTGGGATATGGTCTGGATTACGCTCAGAGATATAGAAACCTTCCGTTTATCGGAGTGGTAGAGGGCGTAGAATAGGCGTGTCACAAGAAAGGAGCCTGAAAATTGAATAATAAGAAAGCGAGAGGACTGAACGGTGCTGTATTCCTGGTGTTTGTCGTATTTTTGTTCGCAGCACTGTGGTTTACCAATCAGTTCGATCAACGAGAAAAAGAGATTACCTGGAAGAATTTCCAACAGTTGATTCAAGATGACAAGATCGAGTCGGTAGAAGTGAATCAGAATAAGAGTGTTCCGACGGGACGTGTAGAGATTACGTTGAAGGGAGACGACGATTCCGATAAGATCAGATATCTGTATGTTTCTGATGTTAACGAGATCCAGGATTATCTGAAAGAACAGAATGTGGAGTATACGATGCCGGATATCCCGCAGGACAGCTGGGCAGCAACCACATTTCTGCCGGTTATTCTTACACTGGGCGGAGTTTTCCTGCTCTTCGGTCTGATGAACCGGCAGGGCGGCGGTGCGAATTCGAAAGCAATGAATTTTGGAAAGAGCCGTGCAAGACTGAGTACAGACCGTGACAAGAAAGTGACATTTGCTCAGGTGGCAGGTCTGGAAGAAGAGAAAGAGGAACTGGAGGAGATTGTTGATTTCCTGAAATCTCCGAAGAAATATATCCAGGTGGGAGCAAGAATCCCGAAAGGCGTGTTGCTGGTAGGCCCTCCGGGAACCGGTAAGACACTGCTTGCGAAGGCAGTTGCCGGAGAAGCGGGAGTTCCGTTCTTTACGATCTCCGGTTCGGATTTGTGGAAATGTTTGTCGGTGTCGGTGCATCCCGTGTCAGAGACCTGTTCGAGGAGGCTAAGAAGAATGCACCTTGTATCATCTTTATCGATGAGATCGATGCAGTTGCAAGACGCCGTGGAACCGGAATGGGCGGAGGACATGACGAGCGTGAGCAGACACTGAACCAGTTACTTGTAGAGATGGATGGTTTTGGTGTCAATGAAGGTATCATCGTGATGGCTGCAACCAACCGAGTAGACATCCTTTGATCCGGCAATCCTTCGTCCGGGACGATTCGACCGCAAGGTTATGGTTGGAAGACTGATATCAAAGGGCGTGAGGAGATCCTTAAGGTTCATGCGAAAGGCAAACCACTGAGTGAGGAGATCAATCTGCAGCAGATTGCGCAGACAACAGCAGGATTTACAGGTGCAGATCTGGAAAATCTTCTGAACGAGGCAGCAATCTTGCAGCGAAGGATAACAGAGTATTCTTAAAACAGGATGATATTAAGAAAGCATTTGTAAAAGTCGGAATCGGTGCAGAGAAGAAGAGCCGTGTCATTTCCGAAAAAGAGAAGAGAATCACAGCATTTCATGAAGCAGGGCATGCGATCCTGTTCCATGTACTCCCGGATGTGGGACCTGTATACAGTGTTTCGATCATCCCGACAGGAAGTGCAGGAGGATATACGATGCCGCTTCCGGAAAAGGATGAGATGTTTAATACAAAAGGAAAGATGCTTCAGGATATTACGGTATCACTTGGCGGACGTGTAGCCGAAGAAGAAGTATTTGATGATATTACAACCGGTGCATCTCAGGATATCAAACAGGCAACCGGTTTGGCAAAATCCATGGTTACAAAGTTCGGTATGTCGGAAGCAGTCGGGCTGATCAACTATGATGATGACAACAATGAGGTGTTCATCGGACGTGATCTGGCGCATACAGCAAGAGGCTACGGAGAGGGTGTGGCTACTGTAATCGACCAGGAAGTAAAGAGAATTATTGATGAATGTTATGACAGAGCAAGACATATCATTAGAAAATATGACGATGTTCTGCATACATGCGCAGACCTTCTGCTGGAAAAAGAAAAGATTTCCCAGGAAGAATTTGAAGCGCTGTTCCCGGAAGATGTATCGGAGGACTAGGAGGAAGAGCTTTCCTTTCCGGAAACAAAAAATGAGAGAGGTGTTAGTTATATGAATAAGGCGGCTTTATTTTGCGATGGAACAGAAGGTATGTATATCCCCCTGAACCGAAGGAGAATGAACTGGTAACGTTCCGGTTCCGTACGGCGAAGGATGATGCAGACAGAGTAGGGCTTGTGACATCGGCTGACACATATGTAATGGAAAAAGAGTGCACACAGGGAGAATTTGATTATTATACGTTTGAAGTGCGTCTGGGGGCAGAGCCTTTCAGATATTGTTTCGAAGTGCAGTCTGGAACAGAAAAATATTATTATGGACGATGTGGAATCTCTCGCGAGATCCTGGAGTACTATAACTTTGTTGTAGTACCCGGATTTTCCACACCGGACTGGGCAAAGGGAGCGGTTATGTATCAGATATTTACAGACCGCTTTTATAACGGAGATAAGTCAAATGATGTAGAGACGAACGAGTATTACTATATCGGAGATTATTCCCAGAGAGTAACGAACTGGGATAAATATCCGGCGAACATGGGTGTAAGAGAATTCTACGGCGGGGATCTGCAGGGAGTCATGGATAAACTTGATTATCTGCAGGAGCTGGGTGTAGAAGTTGTATATTTTAATCCATTATTTGTGTCACCGTCGAACCATAAATACGATATCCAGGATTATGATTATATTGATCCGCATTATGGGAAGATCGTAGATGACGGAGGTGAGGTGCTTCCGGATGGTGTGACGGACAACAGTCAGGCAACGAAGTATAAAAAACGCACGACAGGTCTTAAGAACCTGGAAGCAAGTAATGAGTTGTTCATTAAGCTGGTAGAAGAATTACACCGTCGTGGTATGAAAGTGATTCTGGACGGCGTATTCAACCATTGCGGTTCTTTCAATAAGTGGATGGATCGTGAGAGAATATACGAAGGCGAAAAAGATTATGAACCGGGTGCTTATATATCGGCAGACAGTCCGTACAGAAGCTACTTCCGTTTCTTCAAAGAAGGACCGGAGAACTGGCCGTATAATGGTAATTATGATGGCTGGTGGGGACATAATACTTTGCCGAAACTGAATTATGAAGATTCTGTAAAGCTGGAAAATTATATCTTATATATCGGGCGGAAATGGGTATCACCGCCGTATAATGTAGATGGATGGCGTCTGGATGTGGCAGCAGATCTGGGACGCAGCAATGAATATAACCATGATTTCTGGAAGAAATTCAGAAGAGCCGTGAAAGATGCGAATCCGAGTGCACTGATCCTTGCGGAACATTACGGGGATCCGAGAGACTGGCTTAAAGGTGACGAGTGGGATACCGTCATGAACTATGATGCATTCATGGAGCCGATCACATGGTTTCTGACAGGAATGGAAAAGCACAGTGATGAGGCCAGAGAAGAACTTCTCGGTAACATCGATAACTTTATCGGGTCGATGGCACATCATATGTCGAACATGCTGACCCCTTCACTGCAGGTAGCGATGAACGAACTTCGAACCATGATCATTCGAGATTCCTTACGAGAACGAACCACATGGTTGGCCGTGTAGAACATCTGGGACCGGAGGCTGCAAATGAATATGTAAATAAAGCGGTTATGCGTGAAGCGGTCGTCATGCAGATGACATGGGTCGGAGCACCGACCATATATTATGGTGATGAGGCGGGCGTCTGTGGATTCACGGATCCGGATAACAGAAGGACCTATCCGTGGGGACGTGAAGACCATGAACTGATTGCGTTTCACAAAGAAGCGATCCGCATCCACAAAGAGCATCCGGCACTTAGAACCGGTTCTCTGAAGATTCTTGGCGGAGAAGAGAATGTTCTGTCTTATGCAAGGTTCAAAGGCAATGACCGGATCGTCATCGTGATCAATAACCGCAGCGAACGTACGGAAGTGAAAGTTCCTGTATGGGAGGCTGAGATTCCGGCGAAATGTCGTATGAAACGTCTGCTGTATTCTTACAAAGACGGATATACAACAGAGTATGAGGAATATCTGGTGGAAGATGGAGAAGTGGTTGCAAATATGGGACCGCATTCGGCATTGGTGCTGGGAATGCGGAATGAAGAGGAGCATGACTGGCTGTATATTCTGTAAAGTGGAGATAAAAAAGATTACCGGAAAAGGAACTGTCCTTTCCGGTAATCTTTTTTATATCTGAGTATGCAAAAAATGGAGTTGCCTGCGGCAGGTTCTCTGTGTTATTTTGTAAGAACTTCTACTCCGTCTTCTTTGATAAGAACCATATATTCAATCTGGGCAGAAAGACCGTCGTCATCTGTATAAACGGTCCAGCCGTTGTCTTCGTCTACATAGAATTCCGGAGATCCCTGATTGATCATTGGTTCAATCGTGAACATCATACCTGGGACCAGAACCATCTCGCTGCCCTTTGGAGTAACATAACTTACAAATGGTTCCTCGTGGAATTCCAGACCGATTCCATGACCGCCGATCTCTTCTACGACAGAATATCCGTTTTCCTGTGCGTGGGAATTGATCGCATAAGCAATGTCTCCGAGATGTCCCCATGGTTTTGCAGCTTTGAGGCCGAGTTCCACGCACTCTTTTGTGACACGGACGATACGTTCTGCTTCCGGAGATACCTCACCGATCGTGAACATACGGGATGCATCGGAAAAATAGCCGTTTAAGATAGTAGATACATCAACATTGATGATATCGCCATCGATCAGGATCTCGTGTTCACTTGGGATGCCGTGGCAGATAACGTTGTTGATAGAAGTGCACACGCTTTTCGGAAATCCTTCATAATTCAGAGGCGCAGGAATCCCGCCATGCTCTGTTGTAAAATCATACACCAGTTTATCGATCTCGGCAGTGCTCATTCCTGCGTGAATATGAGCAGCTACATGATCGAGAACTGCGGTGTTCAACGCTGCACTTTTTTAATCATTTCAATCTGTTCCGGTGTTTTCAGTAATGAACGGTCAGGAACGATCTGACCTTTGGACGCAAGTGTCCATAATTTAATATCTAATTTATCCACAATACTACCTGCTTTCTACACAAATTCCACATGTATTATAACACGTTTTGGAAAAAGAGACAGGGGAATTTTTGTCAGCAGGAGTGAGCCGGATGAAAAAACATCTGTCTCGTATTGTCTCGGCCATAAAAATAAGTTATAATTTTACTGGTATTGTATACAGAAAGTGGGTAAGCTCATAGGTAGGACTTTTCTAAACCGGAAATTCTATATGGTGCAGAATAAACGAATACACAGGCAATATAGAAAGGAGCAGATATATGTTAAGAATTGGAATGCTTACAAGTGGCGGCGACTGCCAAGGCACTGAATGGCAGCAAGTGAGAGGCGTCGTAAAGGGGCTTGTTTCAAAAAGGGATGATGTAGAGATTTATGGATTTCAGGATGGATATAAGGGTTTGATTCTATTCGAATTTTAAGATGCTTACGTCAAAAGATTTTTCGGGAATCCTGACACTTGGCGGAACGATCCTGGGAACATCCAGACAGCCGTTTAAGTTGATGAGAGTACCGGATAAGGACGGAATTGACAAAGTAGAGGCGATGAAACACACATATCACAAGTTGAATCTGGACTGCCTGGTAATTCTGGGAGGGAATGGAACACACAAATCAGCCAATATGCTGAGAGAAGAAGGACTTAATGTGGTAACACTCCCGAAGACGATCGATAATGATCTCTGGGGGACAGATATGACGTTCGGATTCCAGAGTGCAGTAGATATTGCAACAGATACGATTGATAAGATCCATACAACAGCGACATCTCACAGCCGTGTATTTATCGTGGAAGTAATGGGACATAAAGTAGGATGGGTCACACTTCATGCAGGAATTGCCGGTGGTGCCGATATTATTCTTCTTCCGGAGATGCCATACGATATCAATTCAGTGGTTAACGCAATTGAAAAACGCGGCAAAGCAGGGAAGAGATTTACAATTATTGCTGTTGCCGAAGGTGCAATTTCAAAAGAAGATGCAGCACTCTCAAAGAAAGAATTAAAAGAGAAAAAAGCAAAGAAGAAATATCCTTCTGTTGCATATGAACTTGCCGAGAAGATTCAGGAAAAGACAGATAAAGAAGTAAGGATCACAGTTCCCGGACATACACAAAGAGGCGGCTCTCCGTGTGCATATGACCGTGTACTTGCAACAAGACTTGGTGCAGAAGCTTCGAGAGCAATTTTGGAAGGTGATTTCGGATGTATGGTAGGGACTAGAAATCAGGAGATTATCCGCGTGCCATTGTCAGAAGTTGCCGGAAAACTAAAATATGTAGATCCCAAAGCATCGATCATTGACGAGGCAAAGACCATTGGTATCAGCTTCGGTGATGAATAGATGCGGAGACTGAGCAGGATCTCCATTTAGACAAGGAGTGTAAAGAATGTCATATACGGCATTATACCGTAAGTTTCGTCCGGATGAATTCGAAGATGTAAAAGGACAGGATGCGATCGTCCGGACATTGAAGAACCAGATCAATGCAGATCGTATCGGACATGCATATTTGTTCTGCGGGACCAGAGGAACCGGAAAGACAACCGTTGCGAAGATATTTGCGAAAGCAGTCAACTGCGAACATCCGGTAGATGGAAGCCGTGCGGGGAGTGCGCAATGTGCCGGTCGATCGCAGCTGGTACATCGATGAATGTGATCGAGATTGATGCGGCATCTAATAATGGTGTGGACAACATCCGTGAGATCCGTGAAGAGGTCACATATCGCCCGACAGAAGGGAAATATAAAGTATATATTATTGATGAGGTGCATATGCTGTCGATCGGCGCATTCAATGCATTGTTAAAAACATTGGAAGAACCTCCGGAATATGTTATATTTATTCTTGCGACAACGGAGCACACAAGATTCCGATTACGATCTTGAGCCGATGCCAGCGATATGATTTTAAAAGAATTTCCATTGAGACGATCGCAGCGAGATTGCGTGAACTGATCGATAAAGAAGGATGGGATGTGGAAGATAAGGCGGTCCGCTATATCGCAAAGATGGCGGATGGCTCTATGAGGGATTCACTGAGCCTTCTGGATCAGTGTGCGGCATTCTATATGAATGAGACACTGACATATGATCATGTACTGGAAGTGCTGGGAGCGGTGGATACGGAAGTATTCAGCCGGCTGTTAAGACAGCTGCTTGCGATGGATGTACATCAGGTGATCGAGACGGTAGATGAGCTGGTAATGCAGGGAAGAGAATTGTCTCAGCTGGCGGCAGATTTCACATGGTATCTGAGGAATCTGCTTCTGGTGAAGAGCTCGGATGATATGGAAGATGTACTGGATGTATCGTCGGAGAATCTGGCACTGTTAAAAGAAGAAGCACAGATGATTGACAGTGATACACTGATCCGCTACATCCGCATATTTTCGGATCTGACGAATCAGTTGAAATATGCGACACAGAAGAGGGTCCTGCTGGAAGTAACCTTGATCAAATTATGCCGTCCGGCAATGGATC
>ENA-OQER01000249-OQER01000249.1-human-gut-metagenome-genome-assembly--contig:-NODE-249-length-30612-cov-3.956667_pt1 | contig 30612 bp, 32 predicted proteins | sample MGYA00242797_ERZ504639 | MGnify/ENA primary metagenome ERZ504639 (study PRJEB26092, sample SAMD00036306) | human gut metagenome | host: Homo sapiens | study: EMG produced TPA metagenomics assembly of...
TCTTTATATTTTGCTATGTATAAAATGAAGCATTATGATTTAGCAGCAAATCGATTTGAAAACTTGGAAACATTTCCTTGAAGTATTTGAAAGTAGACCACAATTGTTCTTTAGCCGATGTTTGCCGCGATCAGCATACCACTTTTGGTGGTATGAGTTCCTGGATGTCCAGACGGGGCTATAGCGTTAAACAAGCCAAGGCAGATGTAGTCCGTGATTATTATGGCGGCGTTGCCCCCTCCCAACCGACAACTTCCTTTCCTTCATTCACTCAAATAGCACCCGCCATGTTGTCGGAAGAAGAGTTTAGTCTTGCCGGGATCACAATCACCTTTAACAGTGGAACCACCATTTCGTTCAAACGGGCCACACCCAGTGGTGTTATTAAAATGTTGCGCGATTACGAAAGAAAGAAGGGAGATCCATGTATTCTCTAACATCAGCCAATCGCTACTATCTGTACCAGGGCTTTGTTCGTATGAACCTTGGCATTGACGGTTTATTCAAAATTATACGATCGGAAATGAAGGACTTGTCTCCCGTTTCCGGAGATATCTTTTTATTCTTTGGTAAAAACCGACAAAGTGTAAAAATACTGCGTTGGGATGGCGATGGCTTTCTTCTGTACTACAAGCGCCTCGAAGGTGGAAGTTTTGAGTTACCGACATTTAACCCCAACACAGGTAATTACGAGATTTCTTATCAGGTTTTGTCTTTTATCTTAAATGGAGTTCATTAAAGTCTGCACGGTTGAGAAAACGTTTTACGATCTAATACAACATTCTGATTATTAGTTGTTTGTTCTAAAGATATCATCCGGTTTATTTGGCTAATTTGTTGATTTTTTATATCTTTATGCCATGAAAAAGGATGAGATCATAGAGTTATTGAAGGAACAAATCAAGGGATTACGAGATGACAACAACAGACTCTTGGACCAAATAGATGCTTTGATAAAGGAGGTTTCTTCCCTTAAAGAGGCACTCCTTCAAAAAGGCGAATCTCTTAGCAAGCAACAGCGCCTTACTAAGGGACTCGCCAAACTTGTATCCAACACATCCGAACAGCAACAGGCTCCCCAATCTGCCATATCCGAAGAAGAGCGGCAGAAGATAGAAGCGGAAAAAGCAGATAAGCGTAAAGCAAGAAAGAACAATGGGGCCAAACGTGATATGCATTATGAGATGGAGGAAGAAGAACATGTCGTTTATCCCGATGATCCCGATTTTGACATCAATAAGGCCCGGTTGTTTACCACTGTTCCCAGGATATGCGTCCGCTATGAATGTATACCCATGCGCTTCATCAAGCATGTCTACAAGATACACACCTATAGGCAAGAAGGTCGCCTGTTTGAGGGAAAAACACCGGCTTCGGCCTTCTTGAATTCCAGCTATGACGGTTCATTTATTGCCGGATTGATGGAATTACGTTATATACAATCGCTACCTGTTGAAAGAATCATCAACTACTTCGAGGGTTATGGTTTTACGCTGAAGAAACCTACGGCTCATAAGTTGATAGAAAAAGCCTCAAGCCTCTTCGAAAATCTTTATAAGTGCATCCGGCAGACAGCTTTGAGTGATCCTTATAAGGCAGCCGATGAAACCTATTACAAAATACTCGTCCCGGAAAAGAACAGTAAGGGAAAAGGAGTCCGCAAGGGATACCTCTGGGTGGTTGTGGGTATAAACACCGGGATGATATATCTGCTCTACGATGACGATTCCCGCTCTGAAAGAGTTATTCTTAACGAATTAGGCAGTTGCAAGGGCATCATAAAAGTGACGGCTACTCACCTTACCGGAAACTCGAAAGCGATGCTTATCCCCATATCACACGCATCCCGTGCCTGCAACATATAAAACGGAAATTTATAGATAGCGGTGAGAACGACCCGGATGTAAAAAGAAGCGTGGAACTGATAAACAAACTTTATCAAAACGAGCATAAGCATAAAGTCGGGGTGGACGGATGGACGGCGGAACAGCATCTTGCACACCGCAAAAATATGCTCTGGACATACTCGGGGAAATAAAAGATGTGCTTGATGAAATAGAAGAACGGGGGGACTTGTTACCCAAGAGCGAACTAAGGGAAGCCATTACCTATCTTCGCAATGAGTGGAATGCCGTAGTGGACATCTTCAACTATGGTGACACTTTCCTGGACAACAATATAGTTGAACGGATGAACTGGTACATATTCCTGTCAAGAAAAAACTCATTGTTCTTCGGCAGCCATAAGGGTGCCGAACGGGGCGCCATACTCTACACGATAGCACTCACTTGCAGGATGCATAAAGTAAATCTGTTTAAGTATCTCACGGATGTGATAAACAGAACCGCAGAATGGCAACCGAACACGCCACTGGAAAAATATAGGGAACTCCTGCCTGACAAATGAGAAAAGGAGAATAGCTAAACAAGGCTTATTAAACTTTTTATTCTACCACACTATATAGAACCGCGGAGACGCTTACATAGTGATTGACAAGGTATGGGATTACATCAACCAGCCTGCCAGCAATTCGCTTCTGCATTACAATGACGGCTCTTATATATTCGATATACCATCTTTCAACAAGGGGGCAATCAGAGAGGCGATATTGAATGCTTGTTGCCACCGCTTAATGTTGATTCAGAGCGATGTTGTCATCAAGCAATATCCCGATAGTATAACCATTACCAATGCTGGTGGTTTTCCGTCCGGAGTGGATATGAACAACATTTTGACAGTGAACAGCGTTCCGCGCAGTAACTGATGAGCGAGATATTGCAGAAGACAGGATTGGTGGAGCGTTCCGGTCAGGGAGTGGATAAACTGTATTACTGTGACGTGCTAAGTTGTGTATGTGATTGTTTTACTGACTATTACAAAAAAAAGTAATAATCTGATTGAACCTGCTGTTTCGTCAGCAGTAGCCTACGGCAGGTGCATAACCAGTAATGGTCTTGTACTAAGCTGCTCGGACAATGAAGCCCTTCCGAAAGGAGAAGTTTGAACCGTGAGGGGAAAGCAACTGCTATTAGTGTCATATAGTAGGGGAGCTAGGCTGGATGGTATGAATAACAAATGTGAACTGTTGCTTAAACATCGTGATTGTAGAAAAGCCAAAGACTACTGACAGGCTTTACCAAAAGGTATGCAGTCGGTTAATCCTTTGCCGAGCAACTGAATGTCTTTGAATTGCTGGCTTTGTACAAAATGGCAATGAGGGATTGCGAGGGCTTGATGAAAAGATTTTATGAAAATTGTCGGAAGAAAACCTTATCGGTTACGAAAACTGCTCTCATCGCTTGTCCGAGGAGTATCGGAATGAGTCTGCTGAAAGATTGAAAGGAATGAATATGAATTACCTCAAGTTGGTTTCAGGCTGTTTTCATAAAAATGGTTATATAAATCGTTCTTTTCTCAAAAAGGTATTTCAAGACATGTTGTCCGAAAAATAAATTAGAGGCTTGATTTCAAAGATGAAAAATGCAGGGATTATACAGAAAGATGGTGCGGGCAAATATACCCGTTATGTAAAAGCACCGGATTTTCCATCGTTTGTCTAGGGCCGCAAGAATCAATTTTAGGGCCGTAAGATTTCAACTGTCTGTTTATTAGCTTATTTGATTAGGGCCGCAAAAGTCGATTTTACGTCCACAAAGATTTCCGACAATAGACTGAAAAATATGAAAAATCCTTGTAATAATTTGGTGGTTATCGCAGGGATTTGATTTTTTAGCACTCCTAATCAAAAGATTTAGATAAGCGGAGCCTTATGATCTACTTTCCATACAATGAGGAAATGTGTAGTTATACTGATACATGGATGGGTGAACTATATGAAAACGAGTATCCATTGGTTTCTAAAGGGTATGGTCAGGAATGATCAATTTGAAAACTCATAAACTTCTGAATTCGAAGCCCGAATATGGCAGTTTGTATTTGCAAGCCAAGGTATGTGATAGTGGGACCTATTTCTTACTTGACAAAGACAAAAAGACAATATGTAAAATTGCAGATTATGTTCCTAACAGTTTAATTCCAGAGGTAGATGGTTGTGGCGATTATATTCGTCTTAGAATCAATGAGGATGACATGATAAATTGGTTTGAAGAACCGGATTTTTTTGACTTTATGGAAGACTCTGAGGTTGTTGAGAAAATCGATGTGCACATTAAAGAAGAAATCTATACTGTATACCAAAGTCGAGTTCACTTATAACCAGCTTATGGCAAAATTGTTTCGATTGCCTAAATTCATACAGATGGAAATAGGAAAGGCGTTGATAGCAAATGCTTCGGAAGAATTTGAAAAGGAAGAGTAAGAACATCCTTCTTGAGTTACATAGTTTATAGTAATGAACCCTGCTAAATTATATCTTCACTGATATAATATCTATATTCATATAGACTCAGTTTCTTGTTTTGTTATGCGTTATGTGGAGTTTATTTACTAATTTTGCACTGATTTTGAAATAACATAAAACTAACAATGCAGAGAATTTGGATGGGCATACTATCAATCACCACAATTTAGGGTAATAAATGCTCGGAATGTGTGTTGAATGTTCATGTCTCCGGTATTGAATCTCGTATTGTAAATACTTTCCAGCGAACATAATAAAGTACATTTTACTATACTTTGATCTAGAATAGAGACTGAATGGCTGGAGAGTCTTTAGCAAACTTTTCAACTATTTTGTTTTATACCCATTTATGGCAGTTACTTTTGTGATACTTCTCTGTCATTTCCGTTTGATGGGTGATTGATAACTTGATTATTAACGTGCAGTGATGCACATAAATTGAGAAGAAATAAATTATAAATTTGATGGCAGCAAGGTGTTCTTTACATCTGATACCCACTTTTATCACGGAAATAGACACTGTCTGGAATTTTGTGTAAATGGAAACAGGATTCACTTGTAAGTTCTCTTATATCTGGATTCTGTTTTCAAATATAAGCATAAATTGGTTCATAATTTGAATCCCGTATTTTCCATTTACACAAAATATTCTATAGTGCCGAATTATACAATTTATTAGTGCTTCTCGTATAGCATCATGAGCAGGTGTTTCTTCTTGTTGTATACCATCTTTTATCATAATAGGATGTGGTAAAACCTGTATCAATCTATTATATACTTTTATATAGAAATGATAGAGGTTTGCTTCCCATAGATACGGTGTGTCCACCTTACATTAGAATCTCTGTGGTGATTAGCATCAGCAAACATACGTCTTATTTCTGCTTCTGTACATAGATAGTTATCTTCATGGTTTCTTCTGTAGGTATACTTACCTTTTCCTTGTTGTGATCCAAGATTTTTAAATGATTGATATTGCCTAAGGTTATAAAAAAATAATAGAATAGGTATTAGTTTGTGATATTTGTAGAAATGATGCAAATAGATTAATCTTATTTGTGGATATGGATATTTAGTTATATATTTGTGGAAAAACAAATTGTATGATAGCAGAAATTAGATTTAAGAACATGTTCTCATTTAGAAACGAGGCTATATTAAGTTTTGAAGCTGATAGAAGTAAGGATATGGAATCATATCATGTTGTTGAATTGGGTGGGGGTGTGAGACTATTGAAAGTGGCTGTTATTTATGGAGCAAATGCTTCGGGTAAGAGTAATATTATTAAGGTTTGTGATTTTATCAAGTCATTCATTACTTATACTCCACTTAATAAGGCAGAACAAATTCAAGTAGTCCCGTTTCTCCTGAATAAAACAAGTTCAAAGCAGTTATCTGAATATTCGATTTCGTTCTATTTGAAGAATGAGGAGAAAGCTGTTTGTTATGTCTATTCAGTAGCTTTAGATAGATGGCACGTAGCAAAGGAAAGTTTAATTTATTATCCAAGTCAACAGCCTGCTACTATATTTGAAAGAAATACTGAGAATAACGTATCTGTTATTAAATTTGGACAGAAAATCAAGATGTCGCAAGCTGTCAAAGAGGAAATAACATTGAAGTGTTTGCATAATATGTCAGTTTTTGCTGCCTATATGCAGGTGAATACACATATTGTAGAACTAGAGACGGTTCTTCAGTATCTAACCAATCAGGTTATGCCGGCTATTGTACCTGCATCATCTTTAAGTCGTTATGCCGAAGAATCAATCAAGAATGAGTCAGCAAAAGATTATATTTTGAGATATCTGCAGGAAGCAGATTTTAATATTTCAAATATTACTTCCAAAGAACAGGAAACGCATAAGGGGCCGATTAATTATACTATGTATCAGCATAAAGTTTCATCTGATTATGATAACAATGATTATTATGAGTTTCCGGAACTGTTTGAATCGGACGGTACTATTCGTACATTTGGCTTGGCTGCTCAAGTACAAAAGATTCTTGAAAGAGATGCTTTTCTCGCAGTTGACGAGATTGAATCTTCTCTTCATCCGAATTGATAGAATACATCATTGAACGTTTTCTAAAAGAATCAGAACAGGCACAGTTGTTGCTCACTACGCATTATGATGGACTGTTAGGAGAGGAAGATTTGCTTAGAAAAGATAATGTTTGGTTTACTGAAAAGAATCTGGATGGTTCAAGTGTACTGTATCCTCTGACAGATTTCAAGGGATTGAATAGGATCAGTTCTCTCCAAAAGGCATATAAGTTCGGTAAATTCGGTGCAGTTCCTAATCTATAATCGTGTATTTTTATGAGAAAAGCAAGAAAAAATACAGTGACCAGACAGGTTATTCATATCGTCGGTGAGGGTTTGACTGAATTATTCTATTTCAGTCATTTGAAAAAAATACTTGGTTATAGATACTCTATTTCTCCTCGTTTATTTGAAAACAATAGTATTGAGAAAATAGAAAAGAAAATAAAGGAACTTCTGGATGAAGATGTCTTTGTAATATGTGTTTTTGATGCTGATGTTAGCAGGCGTTCTGATGCAGAGAATAAAAAATGGTATCGTTCAAAAAGAAATATGAAAATAATGCTAATGTGATTCTTTGTGATAGCTTACAGTCAATAGAATATTGGTTTTTACTACATTTTGAAGATACATGTCGACATTTCCAAGATTCAGCAGCAACAGAAAGAGCATTAAAGCAATATCTGCCAACATATGATAAAACTCGGAAATACCTTGAGAAGGATAAATGGGTTAAAGAAATGCTTGTAGGCTCAAAAATGGATAAAGCATGTGAATTGGCCGAAAAATATAAAGGTAGAGATTCTTATAGCGAGATTTATAAGGCGATTAAAAAAGTTAGTGAATCGTTGCAATAAATATGAATTGATGAAAAAAGATTTATATGTTGTTTTGGGAATCATAATTAGTGGAATTGCTATCGCATTTATCATTAATACGATGTTGACATATGGTAATGTTATTAAAACAAGCCTTTCGAATGATTCTTGGTTAAATTTTTGGGGAAGTTATAGTAGTGGAATTTTTGCTGTTGTAGTAGGTTATCTTGCTATTATTTATAGTAATAGAAATAGTGAGAAAGCTATTCTACAACAAGAAAAACTGTTAATTCGTCAACAAAATATTAAAAAGTTGGATGATTATAATAACTGTCTAAAAAATAATTTGGCTTTACTTAATATAGTAGATGTTATGGGAATTACTGTTGGTCTTGACCATCAGAATATATCATTATCTAAATCAGAAATATGTCAAATTAAAGGTCGAATCTATGCAACAGATTTGCAGTATAGATATGTGTTTGAAGTTGATGTACAACGCCAGAAAACAAATTTAGAAAAGACTTATGAAGAATGCTGGATTAAAGCACGTATTGGACTATCGGATTTATTGGATCAAGAACTCTCTTTTATAGAACGTGTTAATCAAAACAGATATGATATTCAAATAAAAGAGAATAATATGCATCGAAAAAATATCTTATTGGAATTAAGTAAACAAGCGGTAGATATAGAAAAGAGAAAGTTATTTCTGCAAGAGATTAAGGATGTTAACATGGAACTGGAACGATTAGATAAAAAAATTATTTCATACTATGATGATGTTGATAAGATGACCACTTCGATTAAAGATTTTTCGCTTGAATTAAATAGTACTATAAAGGCCTTATTTGATATTTCTTTATTGCTTATTAAAGAGAAAGAGGCTCAATTTAAATTAGAAAAATAAGGGTTTGGTATATATGTTTTAAGTTTTAGGATCACTAGTGTCCCATTAAAATTGGTCCGAATTAAAATTTAAATGAACTTGGCCTATTTGGTCCGAATCGTTCTTTGTCATTTTGAAATTTAGTTTTATCAAAGAGGTCTCTCAGATGAGTTTTATCTGTCAATGAGATATTCAATATTTGTAGTACTTCGTATGTACTTTACTAGTCTACATACTAAATAAGGCACGCTATATTTATATTTCTGCAATCCTATATGATAAGAACCGGTAAGTTTGACTTTTGTACGATATCGGAAGTGGTAAGGTTTATGAAGAAGTTTTCCTAATGCTGGCGTTTCCTCCTAATCAAATATGTCTATACAGATTTTTCGGTAGTTGAGGAAGGCTTGCTGTTAAACACATAATAAATAAAGCTTGTAAATAGAGAAGGCTGAAGAATGAAGTCATAGAATTTAGCGCATGATCTTTTCTTTTTATCACTGAACTTTTCGTTTTTCAGTAATATTTTGTAATTTTGCCACACAATTGAGAAACATATAAAATATGGTAACTATATATTGCCTTAAAGTGTGAATCCTTGTTAAGCGGTAGGATATAGAAAATATAAACCTTCTATAAATCGTATAATCGTGTATAGAGGATTTTGCTGTAGGATAGTATATAGTCACCTAATATTTTGCCCTAAATAATATGTAATGCATAGTCATGGATAAGGACATAAATCGCATCAAAGGAATGTTGGCAGAGAAGAAGCGCACAAACAAGTGCTTGTAGAACAATTACCTTAGATCCTGCTACAGTATTAAAATGGTGCACGAATGCAGCATAATCCAGCCTCGAGACTCTATTTCAGATAGCAAAGGTGCTAGAAGTAGGGGAAGAGAGGTGCTCGTTTATCCTTCAAAGATGTGACAATAACATATAAGAATATACTGATGGATATGCAAGTAGAAGAAATAACACAAATATTACGAGAGTCACCAAGCGTACGACTCATCAAATCAAGAAGTGTGGATTTCTTCTTGTCTTTTGTCATTGAGGCGTTTGAGGGACAGTCGGCTATAATGCAGGAACGCTTGCACATGCTACTGGAGAACCGACTGGATGAGCAGGAAAATGCGTTGGTGGAGGATAATCTTGAAATGACAAGACTAGGGGAGTCGAACGAACAGAAAGCAAAACGACTCATCAAAGACTGGACAGACAAGGGATTCTTGACCAACTATCAGAACGAAGAGGGAGAGGTGATATACGAGATTCGTCGCACACAAGCAAACTGATGGATTGGGTGGTGAGCTTGAAAAAAGAGGATTACATCGGTACGGAATCGAAGTTCAAGACGCTGTTTGCCCAACTGAAGGAATTGGTGGAATACTCGAACGAGGACCGCGAGAAGCGACTGGAACTGCTCCGAGCCAAAAAAATGGAGATAGAGCATCAGATTCAGCGACTGGAGATGGGCGAAGAGGTCGAGGTGTATGAGGACTACCAGATAGAACCACGATACAATAGCTTGAATAAACTGGCTAAGGAGCTGCTTAGCGATTTCAAGGAGGTGGATGACAACTTCAAGGGGATTATCAAAGAGATATATGAGCGCCAGACAGACAATGCGGAGAAGAAAGTATTGCTGAACTACATCTTTGATGCGTATGGCGAACTGAAACAATCGCAACAAGGCAAGAGTTTCTATGCATTCTGGGAATTCCTGCTCTCGGCCGATCTGCAGAAAGAATGGGACGAGTTGACTGGTGCACTCTATGAAACACTGGAGAATAGAGGCATTGATGCGCATGACATGTTTCTCAGGGAAATGAAAAAGCATCTGTTTGACGCAGGCGAGAAGGTGGCGAAAACCAACGATCGCATGAGCGAGAAACTGAGTCGCATCATTCGCCAGAACGGACAGATGAATGCAGAGGTGACAAAGCAGGTGATTAATGATATAAAGAAACTGCTCATCGAAGCCACCAAACAGAAAGAGAAACCAGAAGCTTCGCTTGAATATGAAACTATCGATATCAATCTGCCAGTCGAGCGCCCTCTGGCTCTGGCTCCTATAAAAGAGACTGTGTATAAGGATAAGCCTGATATGGCTGAACTGAGTCTGGACGACTTGGAGCGCATAGGCAAACTCTACAATCCGTATCACATCGATCGTTTGGTGCTGAGAGACCGCATTAACAAGGTGCTGTACGACAGACAGCAGACGACACTAGCAGAGGTGATAGAACGGAACGAGGGTGTGGAGAAAGGTCTGTCGGAAGTGTTTGGATACATTGGCGTGCTGAAGGAATATAAGACTGTGGTAAACGAAGAGCGCCAGCAATATATTGTTTTTGCAGAAAACAAAACGATATCAATTCCCGAAATCATAATAACACGATGAACGCAACAAATATACAACCATACAGCAGGGCTGTGGTGAAACTTCTGAAAGGCATCGTAGAGAAAGACGATGTAGTGTGGAATGATGTACTCGACTACCAGAGCGAGATACTGGACTATATCAGCGTGATGGGGCTGGAACTCATCGTGAAAAAGGATGAGGGTTTTGCCTTTGTCAAGCAACTGAAATTGGACGATGACAAAACGTTGAACATGACGTCGAGAAGGTTGTATGGTTTTGAGGTGTCGGTGATACTCATCGTGTTGAGGCAGATACTCGAAGACTTCGACAGCAATCCAACAGAGTCGCAGGCTTCGTATAAGTATGTAACCGCCACTGAAATAAAGGAAGAGGCGGAACTGTTCCTGCCCACCACCTTCAATCGTGCCAAGTTTGAGAAAGACCTTGACCGCTATATCGACAGCATCGTCAGCTTTGGTTTCCTTGTGGAAGCAAAGCATGCTGAGGGCGAGAAACGCTATAAAATACATCGCATCATCAAGGAGAAGGTGACACTGGACGATCTATTGGAATTCAAAAACAAACTGAACGACTATGATGCAGCAGATGAATCTCTTTAATACCAGTCCGGAAGTGGCAGGCTTCAAGCTTGACTATTTGGAAGTGTGGAACTGGGGTACATTCGACCAAAAGGTGTACTGCATGAATACGCAGGGCAATAACTCGCTGCTGACCGGTGCCAATGCATCGGGCAAGAGTACGCTGGTAGATGCTCTGCTCACGCTGCTAGTGCCACTGAAGCGCCAACGATTCTACAACCAATCATCGGGTGTGGAGAAGAAGGGCAACCGTACAGAGGAGTCGTACTTCTTTGGCAACTATGGCAATCAGCAGCAGGAGGGTGCAGCGAGCACTACCACGCTTAGATTGCGAGACAAAGGGGCACGTTCGGTACTTCTTGCATCGTTCTGCAATGTGGACAAACGTGTGGTGACGCTGTTTCAGGTGCGCTACTACACTGGCGAGGAACTGAAGGTGTTGTTTGGTATAGCTCGCGAACCGCTGACTATAAAGCGCGACTTTTCGGAGTTTGACCTGCATGGCGACTGGCGCAAGCGACTGACGAAGAAATACAATACGAATGACACAAGACGCAAGATAGAGTTTTTTGACGGCCCGGTTGCGTATGGCGAGAAGATGATAGCCCTCTTCGGAATGCGTTCGGACAAGGCGCTTACACTCTTCAATCAAATAGTGGGCGTGAAAGTGTTGGACGATCTAGACAGTTTCATCCGTACGAATATGCTCGAGGAAGTGTCGGCTGAGGAAAAGTACCAGGAACTAAAGGACAACTTCCAAAATCTGATGGAGGCGAAAACCAATATCGATAAGGTGAAGGAGCAGATTGCCCAACTGGAACCTATCAATACATTGGCAAAGGAACTGATGGCGATAGACACGCGCATAGCTGAATTGGAGCAAGAGAAGAGTGTGGTGGCCTATTGGTTTGCTGCGCGAACGGTGGATTTGTGCAACGAGGAGTTGGCGCGCTGCAAGAGCAACTTGAGAAAACTGGAAGATGAGTTGAAGGCGTTAAAGGTGAAGAAGAGTGAGCTGGAACAAGAGCAGACGCGCTTGTCGGTGGCTATTGAGAAGGACGAGGTGGGTCAGCAGATACGTGAGATTGAGAAGGAAATCAATCAGAAGGTGAAGATGCGTGATAACCGCAAGGCCAAAGCCGAAGAATACGATAAGCTAGCAAAGACGGTGGAGCTGACACAAAGTCCTGATGCAGAGGTATTCGATGCCAATCGTGCGACCGCCAAACACGAGAAAGATGCTCTGCAGGTAAAGATTGACAGGCAACTCATGGAAGAGAAGCGTCAGGCACAAAACCGTCAGGATGAAATCAACTGCACGATATCAGAGCGAGTGGATACTATACGCTATCTGCAGCAGCATAAGAACAATATCTCTGGTCGTGTGGCTGAGATTCGTGATGAGATACTGGAGGCTGTTGGTGCAACCGCCGAAGAGATTCCATTCATCGGTGACTGATACGTGTGAAGGATATTGAGTGCGATTGGGAGTATGCCATCGAGCGTATTCTGCACAATTTTGCCTTGAGATTGGTGGTGCCAGAGAAGTATTACAAGCAGGTGAATGAGTATGTGAATGGTCATAATCTGCGAGGACGCATCGTGTATCAGCGATACGAGGGCACAGAGCCTCTTCGTGAGTTTGAGGATAGGACATTGAAGGTGGATTCGTTGCTCCGTAAGGTTGAATACAAGTCAAAGTGCTTGTATTTGGATTGGCTTGAGGATAGGTTATTTGCTGAGTTCAACTATAGTTGTGTTGATTCGCTTGCGGACTTTAACTATCTGCAAGAGAAAGCAGTAACGAAAGAGGGACTGATAAAAGCGAGAGGTGGTAAGCATGAGAAAGACGACCGACCAGAGACACGAGGCAAGGAACACTATGTGTTGGGCTGGGACAATAAGGAGAAGATTGCCATGCTGCAGGCGGAAGTACGCCAGTTGCAGCAGGATGAAAAGGAGGTGGCAACCAAAGTCCGTCGTATAGAGGCAGATACAAAGAATGCTCAGGAGAAGCGAGAAACCTACTCGAAGCTGTTTGATAAATACGATAAATTTGATGATATCGACTGGTGGTCGTGTGCACTCGTCATTCAGCAAAAGGAAGAACAGAAGCGACAACTGGAGGAGACCAATGATAAGGTGAAGATGTTGCAGGGGCAATTGGAGAGGGTGAGAAAGGAACTTGGTGCACTTGAGGAGAAGTTTAATGAAGCTATCGGTAACAAAGCATTATTGGAAAATCGTGAGAATATACTCAAGAAACAGAGCAATGATTGTGCTTTGGCTTTGGCTCAAATAGGCGTTGTTGATACCGATGCTTTTGAGTCGCAACACACAGATTTACTGAATGTGGCATTGGTGGGTTTGGACAAAATGCGTGACACGTTACAGAGTGACATCAATTCCGCTTTGCGGAAACAACGTGAGACGAAGGGTAGCAAGAGTGGCGATTTGAAGAACCTGATTTATCGCTTCAAGAATCCCACTGAGGAAATTACCGCGAAGTATCGCGATTGGCGTTCGGACGTGAACCGTTTGCCCGAAGCCGTGGAGTTTGTGGGCGAATATCAGACCTATTACCAACGATTGCTGGACGAAGATCTGCCTGGGTTTGAATCGCGCTTCAACAAGTATTTACAGGAGAATATCATCAACAAGGTCAGTGCATTCAATATGTTCTTCCAGAACTGGCGCCAGTCTATCACCAAGACCATCGACCAATTGAATTCGTATCTTGTGGGCATCGATTTCAAGGATGCTCCAAAGACGTATATCCAGTTGGTCGCAGCCAAACGATTGAACGTGGATTTGAAGGAGTTCCAAGACCTTCTGAGCAGTGCAATCCCGAACATCCATGAGATGAATTCGACAATCGATGGCAGCAGGATTCATTTTGAACAGCATATCGAACCGCTGATGTCTCGTTTACAAGACGAATCATGGCGAAAGTTGGTGATGGATGTGCGTGGATGGTACACATATAAGGCGGAGGAGTTTTATCAAGACGATGATCAGAAGCGTAACACCTACGAGGCTATGGGACAGCTGTCAGGTGGCGAGAAGGCGCAATTGACATATACCATCCTGGGGTCAGCTATCGCTTATCAGTTTGGCTTGACTAAGAACGGACTCGACTCTTCGTTCCGCTTCATTGCCATAGATGAGGCTTTTCGCGCACAGGACGAGGACAAGGCTCGCTATCTGATTTCGCTCTGCAAACAGCTCCACCTGCAGTTGCTCGTGGTGACTCCGAGTGACAACATCCACATCGTGGAGAACGATATTTCGTATGTGCATTATGTGGAGCGCAAGGGTGACCGTTCTGTACTCTATAATATGCCTATCAGTGAGTTTAAGGCAGAACGTGAAAGGAGTATGGAGGTATGATAACGGCAGCAGAAATACGTAAGAAGACAGAACGCAAGTATGTGGATTATTTGCGTTCAGTGGTCGCTGGCTCTGAGTTTGAACCAATTGTGATTCCTTGCGATAAGAAAGCGAGCGCATCGATGGATGAGTATCAGCACGAACTGACGGACATCCGTTCGCAATCGAAAGAGGTGAAGGGCTTTGGTTACACGATTGAGTGGAAAACAGTGAAAACGAAAGCATTGGGCGAACAGGATCTGCCTGAGCGTGTGTTGTTCAGGAGTGCATCGGACGTTGAGCGCTTCTTGCTGAAGGGTGGTGAAGTGTCACAGTTTCGCAAGGATGTGGCGATGTTGTTTAATGAGTTTCCGCAGCTTCGTCCATGGGTGGAACGCTATCCACTTAAGGTGATCGAGAATGCTTCCTCTTGGCCTGATTTGTTGAAAGTTTTGCGCTATTTTGTGGCGAATCCTTGTCCTGAGTTGTACATTCGTGAATTGCCTATTGAGGTGCACACCAAGTTCATTGAGCGCAATAAGGGAGTGCTTCGTGAGTTGCTGGATATTGTCATTGTAGAGCATGTCTGTTCGGATGAGAAGGAGTTCGAAAAGCGCTTTGGATTGCGATACGATGAGCCATGGGTGCGCATTCGTGTGTTGGAAGCATCGATTGCGAGTGAATACTTTTCTGGTGTAGACGATCTGACGATGCCTCAGAGTCAGTTCTGTGCGTTATCGTTGCCTGTGCAGAAGGTGTTTGTGGTGGAGAATAAAGTCAACTTCCTGACTTTTCCCAAGTTGGCAGGAAGTCTGCTGATTTGGGGGCATGGATTCACCGTTGGCATCCTCAAGTCTGTTCCATTCATGCGGCACGCTTCCCTATACTATTGGGGCGACATTGATGTACAGGGCTTCGAAATTCTCTCGCAGTTCCGCAGTTATTTTCCCCAGACGCAAAGCCTTCTGATGGATCGCGCTACCTTTGACACCTATTTTGAAGGCGACAAAGGCACTCCAAGCAATGTATCAAAGCCTCTCCATCTTACCCCTGCGGAAGCCACACTGTATAATCATATCAAGTCTCACAACCTACGTTTAGAGCAAGAGAAAATTCTGCAAAATGTATTGAAAATATATTCAATAGTTCGTTAAAAATTAGCCAAGTCTAAGTGGTTCTGCGGTAAATAAAAGTAGTTCTTTGAAAATTTTGTCAATTAATGTCGTGTCTGCTTGAATGGCGAACACGCCGTTCAAGCATATTGGCATTGTGTGTTACCGACTTGCATGAAGAAACCGAATATTTGATTTTCATTCTTTTGCAAGTGCCCTTGGCGAGATTGATTGCAGTAAGCGAAACGTTGAAGTGAAAGGCCATCTTTCTGAACAAGTCTTGACTATTACAGCTTACCATTCAAAAGCTTAGTTACTTCCAAAATAGATGTACATAATATGTCAAACTTGCGTTTTTACAAGTCTTCTGAGTCGTTTAGAAGTAATCTTTTCTCATTTTTCTTTGATTTACCATATGTGGCATGATAGATATATGATTTCCATCATCTCGGTTAAACCTTACATCTTTTGTTCTTGTAGGTTCATGCCACTAAGTTGAGTTAAATTTTGATTGTCTTAAAACTTCAATCTGCCAGCATCTTTAATAACAGATAATATTCTTTCTTATGTCTTTCCATCCTCGCTAAGTCTTTGTCTGTATGGTGTAGAATGCGGGTAATATCCATATTGTACTGAAGGTCATTCAATTTGACTTTGATGGCCAAACGATGTCCGCGGAAACGCTCGATATATGTTTCACGATTGGTAGTTGTGCGGAAGTCCATTAGATCGAGAGCTTCTTCAATCTCGTCCCATTCTTGCTTTGTTAATTTGTGGTATTTTTCGTTCGGAAGGATCCTACGATATCTTCAAATTCATAAATCCAGTCATGTTTTTCCTTGTTCTTCTCCCAGTCATCCAGTATCGCTTTCAGTTTTCTAATGATCTCTTTTACGGTATGACCTGTATCTTCAGCTACATTAAACAGAAATCCCACGGTTTTTTCTTTCCAGTCGAAACCGTTTCGTCCGACAGTCGATAAATGTTCTTCAAAGTAATCTTTACCTGCTTGATCTACCTGTCCTTTGTGCAATTCTTTGGCCAATCGTGCCGCTGCGTATGCTACATGTATCTTATATCCCATGATATCTTCATAGGCATCTTTTGTTTCTTTTGCAGCTTGAGGGTTAAACGTTCCCAAGTATTTGATATATTTCATATAAGTTCGTTCTCCCACACCTGATAGCCCTGACATAGTGTCAAGTAGCTGGTCTGCAATCCGATCCAATACATTAATATCTTGGATATTGTTGCGCATCGCTTCATTCAACCGTTTTCCCGCCTGTTTCGCCATTCGTTGTTCCAATGCGATGCTCTGCTTGCAGAATGCTATAAAATTTGAGTCAAGTTTCATTCTTTTACACGCTTCTTTTTAATTAATTCCTTTTGTTTTTAATTATATAGTTAATTATAACATATTGGGCAGAGTATCATTGTCTGCCAAATATGTTGCTAATAATTATGGGATTATATCCCGTTTTTGTCAATGTTTACTTTTTCTATTTCATCCCATTCTGCCAGAGAGATAATGTCATGGTATTGTTTCAATGATAAAACATTCTCCTCGCTATCCATACATTCGTATTCCCATGGAAGTTGATAAACGGTTCCTTCTTCATGATGGCCCATGTAGTCGTGAAATGTGTACGGAATCAATTTCACATGATCCTTCTCCTTGAGTATTCGTAAAAGTTTGGCAGCGTCGTGTATTTCCAAAGGAGCGCCAGACTTGTATAGTGCAGTGGCGACTTCTACCGCAACATCCACATACGCCGAGTAGCTGTTGGAAACAATGATTCTCCATCCGGGGCTGTCAAAATCCGATGCGAGTATATTCAACCGCAACAATCCCAGTTCCCCATAATGGTCCGAGGCGAATTTGTTGAAATCCGTCTCACTGTCGAGAGCGTATTTATCCTGCAAATCACAGAATTTAACCATGTTGTAATATGCGACATCCTGTAATTCCAATGGCACTCCATTCGGGAGGGTACGTATCTTTCGTGTAGTATCAAACCTTTCAAAATACCGGCCATAGGCTTCATGAGCGATCCGATAATATTTGCAATACGAACGTATCGTCATTGTATCTAACGGCCGCCCGAAATTCTTGCAGACGGAATCCTCCAGTGCTTTTATTGCCGTCGTCTCGTCTTCGACCTCAATTTTAAATCTCGGTTCTATTCTGTTGAACTCCTTTCTCGCAATTTTCCCGTCTCGCTGCTGGTAAGGAAGATGATTCGCTACATAATCATTGAACTCCTCCGGATCTTGTATGATAGTATCGATTAGCTTATGAAAATATAAGGTCAACTTTGCCAAGAAATCCCTTTGCCATTCATTGGGAAAATTGTTACCTACTCGGTTTATATATCGAGAATAATTCGCAATAGTAAAATACGAGTGTTTCCTATCCGTGAATTGTATGGTGCGATTTTCTCTGTACCTGGCGGAGCTGACATGATACCATACCGTTTCTCTGGGATTTGACAATTCCCAATCCCGGAGGTATTCTTCCGTGCTCTCATATTCTCCGTCTGCAATCGAGCTTCGCAATCTCCCCATTCTTCCTGAGTAGGGCGGGGCAATTCGATATAAAATCCTCTGTATTCATTGTCACCCATCTCTTCCAGTTGAGCAAATTGCTCCTGAAGTTTAACTAACATCTTCAATGTATCGTTATCAACCACGATTTCTGTATCGCGCCCGCTTCCGAGCTGTTCGAATATCGCAGCATTCAATCCGCATTCTTTTGCCAAGTCTATGAAAAGATGCCTGGTAAAGATTGTCTTCTTATGTCGTTCCATATCTCATTCGTTTTCAATCGTTAAAAATTTCCCCGGATCAAATCCATTGATTACATGCTCGTTTTCAAATGTATATCCCATCTGGTTGCAAATCACTTTTGTACTCCCGATTTCTGTGTCGATATTGGTATGCGAATGTCCGTAAATCCAAGCATTGATCCGGCTGTTAGCGATCAGGTCTCCGTATTCACTGGCAAAGGCACTGTTCAATACGGAACCTTGATGCTGAGGAGCAACAACCTGCAAAGTAGGCAGGTGGTGAGTCACGACCACTATGTGTTCTGCCGTACTTTCGGCAAGACTTTTTTTGATATGCCCTAAACAGAAGTCATGCATCTGATTATATGCTTCCGTTTGGAGCAGTTTCCCTTTGTACATGGTCTGACGGAAATCGTTAAGTCCTTTCCAAACGAAATATTCGTCTGCCGGTTCGATATGCGACCAAAGTGTGCTCATTATGAAATCGGTATCGTCTATTCTCAATACTTGATTTTGATAATAACCGACATTCTCTTTGAACATCCATCGCCATTGTAATCCCCGTTCCATCACATCGCAATAATTGTAATATTCATGGTTCCCGGGAACAATAAGAACCTGCCTATAGTTTTTAGATGCCCATTTCCAGAAATTCCCCAAAGGAGCCACTCTGTCTTTCAGATAGAAAATGTCTCCGGCCAATACGAGTATATCGCCCGTTACCGGAAATCTGTTTTGTTTTATGTACCTGCTGTTCTCCCTGAACTCAAAATGCAGATCGCTCATATATTGTATTCTCATATTACTTATTTTTATTTGCTTGTTCAACCTGTTTTTGGATTATCCTCTTTACCAGCTCAAATGAGACCGGAGTAAAGTCATTATTATCCACTCCCACATCATATTGCGTCGGAAAGAGCATATCCAGCCGTGAAGCGTCTTTTCCCGTATTATTCTTGCTCGTATGCACATGCCCGAACAGTTGCCACATATTCCTGTAAGCACCTCCATAGCAGAGGAACGGATAGTGGTTCAGGTAGATTTTCTGCTTGTCGACCTCTATGTGCATTTGCATGCTTGTCAATTCAAACCTGCTGGCGTACCCTTGCCTGATATTTTTTAGATCATGATTACCGAGAATGAGATAGATTTTTCCATTCAGTCTGTTAAGAATCTTGGTCCATTCATGGATCCTCCCAGGCAAAAATCCCCCAAATGAAACACGATATCATCTTGACCAACTACCCGGTTCCAATTTTCGATCAGTGTTTCATTCATATCTTCTACATTTTTGAATGGCCTCTTGCAAAAGCCAATGATATTCGAATGATAAAAGTGCGTGTCCGATGTAAAATACACCTTGCTTCCGTCAAATTTGTAATTCATTTTGCTCTCTTTTGTGCACATCGCTGTGCGGTTAATTAAAATTGGTTGTTCCTGCGCTCATTGGACGGAAATGACGGGAGAGGAATTGCACGGAGCAAACAGTCACCAATGGGCATAAAACAAAATAGTTGGGAAGTTCGGTAAGGACTCTCCAACTATTTTGCTGTTTATTCTAATATCAAGATACGAGCATCTATCGCATCTTATCTCCTATATGTGTTCGCTGGAAAGTATTTATGAAATTTGCAGACGTTTCAATGCTCCAAACATGAAGAACATACGACCGAACTCCGAAGCATTTGTTGCCTCGAATTGTCGTTTGGGATAATATGTCTATTCTATTTTGCAGCATTGTAAATTTTCAAAAGAGGCGCAAATGTACAGAATAATTTCGCAATACTCCAAATATTTTTCAGTGAATTCTTTAAATCACCCTCTAAAAATCAATGTGAGACTTAAGAGGATGTTCAATATGCTGTTATTCGAATACTTCGAAATAATGGTTGGGAATATTTATCAAATGTATTATATGAAATCTCATTGGTGATGATTTCTGCTGTTATATTCAAATATGCCAATTACTTGATTGTCAGAATCTATTTTGGCTGAAAAACAATTCAGTTCTATTCGAATATTATCTGTAATTTAGATAAGTTTTAGTGGTACTGATAAAATTTGCCTATTTATCACCGTTAAATTGTATGAGGGACAGAATTTTGTCCCTTGTATCCGTTTAGGGAACAAACGGGGGACAAAAATGCTGAAAAAATAAGCAAACAAGAGAAAATATGACTCTTGAAATAGCTTATTTTTCTCTATTTAAGTGACATTTATCAGTATTTTACATTTGTATAGAATACAACGGGTTGATTGTCAATTAGTTACTCTGCTTGCCCACGCAAACGATATTTCTGTTATATAAAGTATTGTATATCAATATGTAAATTTTCGAAGAATATTTTTGGGGGACAAACGAGGGACAAAAATTTCGCATACCAAAAGAAAGAAAAACAATAAAACCACTTCCAAAAAACCGTGCTGAATTGCAAGGGACAAAATTTGTCCCTTGTCATATTATTGTTTGTTCCTCGCTTCCCTCGGATTGCAAGTTAGATTCTGTATTGTTTTCGAAATACTAAAAACTTTCATAATAAAGTTTAGTTTGTTTTTTGTATATCTAATCAAGTTCTAAACTAAACCGCTCTTTCATCCATGAGTTCTCTTGTTTTTCTTTTCGCCAGCCCAAATGCTACTTTTAATCGTTTTTGCTCTACTTTAATGCAGGGTTAAAATAGAGCAACATTCATTGTAGTTGATAGAAAAGAAAGAATATTGTGTACGATTGAGAAATAATCTCAAATTCGTACGCTAATTGAGTTTTTATTATTACCTTTGTACTTGAAATATTATTCTATATAAAGACTTTAAGGTTTAATTATATGATACTTGAATTTACAGTTGAGAATTACAGGTCGTTTTACGGAAAGAAGACCTTGGTATTAGAAGCGGATAAGGCGTTGAAGGAATGCTCTGAGACTAATCTGTTTGCATGCAACAAGCATATTTTGCTCCGTACCTTAGCGTTGTATGGAGCTAATTCGAGTGGAAAGTCCAATCTTGTCAGTGCTATGCACACGATGGCAAGATGCGTTCTGTTGTCTGTGAAACTGAACGACAATGAAGAATTGGAGTATGATCCATTTCTTCTCTTGAAAGATAATGAGCGCCCTACTATGTTTGAGGTAATTTTTCTCAAAGGTGAATATTGCTATAGATATGGATTCAGGTACAACCTTGAACGAATAGTTGATGAGTGGTTGTTCCGTAAGACTACGCCTCGTTCTAAAGAGCAGATGCTATTTGTTAGGAATGAGGAGGGAATCTGCGTAGAGGAGAATAATTTTCCAGAAGGTGTTGGTTATGAAGAAAAAACCAATGACAACCGCTTGTTCTTGTCCTTGTGTCAACAGTTGGGAGGAGAAATGTCACGTCAGGTTATTTCCTGGTTCCAATCAGATTTTAACGTGATTTCCGGATTAAACAATCAGCAGTATAGATCATATTCAAAGCTGTTCTTCCATAAGAAAGAACAATCTAGTGTTGATGCACTTAAATTTTTCCAAAAGTTGAGACTTGGATTCAATAGTATTCTCACTCACGAAGAAGAGCCTAATATCCCATCGGATTTACCTACAGAGTTAAGAGCCATGTTTCAAAAGGAGATACAAGGAAAGAAAAGTATCGAGTTGGATTCTGTGCACAACATATACTCGGATAAAGGTAAGGTCGTAGGTTCCGTTAATTTTTCGTTTGAAGAAAGAGAATCATCAGGAACAAACAAATTGTTCGACCTTTCTGCTCCAATCTTCGATACCCTGTATACTGGAGCCACGCTTGTTATTGATGAATTGGATACTAAGATGCATCCTCTGATTTCTCAGTATATCATAGAGTTGTTCAATAATCATGAAACAAATCCAAAGAATGCGCAGCTGATATTTACCACTCATGACACACACTTGCTGTCACAGAAAATTCTTCGTCGCGACCAGATTTGGTTTACAGAAAAAGACTCACAAGAGCAGACAGACTTGTATAGCCTGATGGACATAGTCCTTCCAGATGGGACGAAACCTCGCAACGATGCAAACTACGAGAGAAATTATATTGCGGGGCGTTATGGAGCTATTCCTTATATCCTTAACGATTAAATTTTAAGGCTATGGCAGCAAAAAAAATAAAGATTGATAATGCGTCTTTGAAATTCAAACGACAGTCACAGAGACGTGAGCAAAAGTTTATATGTTGTTCCATATTAATTGTATGTGAAAGGTACTAAGACTGAACCCAATTATTTTGAGGCGTTAGCTGAAAAACAGCAAGGAGTGATTGTTTACGATATCGAAGTTAAAGGACTTGGTCGTGGGACAAAGGGTGTTGTAGAGAAAGCAATCGAACTGAAAAAAAAGAACAATTACGACCGGGTATGGGCAGTATTTGATAAAGACGAATTTCCTGCTAAAGATTTCAATGAGGCAATTTTAATGGGGCAAAATAATGGCATTGAGATAGCTTGGAGCAATGAAGCATTCGAATTGTGGTATCTGTATCACTTCCAGAATGTGACAACAGGTGTCTCAAGAAAACACTATGAAGAGAAGATTTCTGCGGCTGTGAATGCTTCTCCAAAATACCGGTCAAAGAAGAAATATATATACGCAAAGAAAGATCCTAACAACTACGACATCATGATTACCTATGGTTCTATGGATTCGGCGATGCAGTTCGCAGAAGCCAAACATTTTGAATACACAGATGCTCGTTACGCAAATCAGAATCCATGCACGACGGTTTATCGACTTGTAAGACAATTGTTAGGTAAGGATGAGATCTTGAATGTAGAGATTATGTCATCGGTTGAAAATAGTAAGGAATCGTCGCCAAAACAGTATAATGATAGATAAGATTCTACACACTTTTCATCCAATTGAACAGTGCGCATCCTTTTCGGAAAAATATGTGAATTCAACTTTGGATAATTACCAGGATAAGCGAAGCCTATGCTCATTGCTAAAAACTTATACCATTTTCATAAATGTCAAAATGAAAAGCATAAGAGTCATACGTGTAATAATAGGAATAATATGTATATAAAGGAGATTAAAATTTCAAACTTCCGTAACTTCAAGGAAGCTTCAGTTCCCTTCCATGAAGGAGTAAATGTCATAATAGGACATAATAATACAGGCAAAAGCAACCTGCTCCGTGCAATGGGTTTAGTGCTTGGTCGTAGTGACGGCCGTAGGTTGGATACAAGTGACTTATTTTATGAGACAGATGTGGCAACGCTTCAACAGCAGTCGCCACGTATCCAAATAACTCTTGTCCTATGTAGAAGTGAGGGTGAAGCCTTGGATTCTGCAGAAATGGGGTTGTTCTCCGGTATGATGACAAACCCTGCATTAAGCGAAGAGGCGGAATTGAGATACGAGTTTAAATTGGCTGATGCGCAAGAGGACGACTATAAGGCAGATGTTGCTAGCGCAACTACAGCCAAGGAAATATGGAAAATCATAGATCATGACTACATCAGACTCTATAGAAGCAGTCGCTTAGGTGGTAGTCTGGCCGCAGGTATCAGCACCAATGATGTTTTGGGGCAGATTGACTTCCAATTCCTTGACGCCATTCGGGATGTCAGCCATGACCTATATGCCGGTTATAATCCACTCCTTAGGGATGTACTGAATTTCTTTATTGATTACTCAGTTAAGAATGATGTCACAAAGACAGAGGATAAGATAAAGGAACAATTGAAAGCCTTAAGAGATGATTTTGTCCAACAGTCTAGGCCACTGATGCAAACTTTACAAGATAGGTTACAGGAGGGGAAAAACGTATTTCTGAAGTACGCACTCGATACAGGCGCGACATTCAACGGAGCCGTGCCAGATTTTGATGGAGAGGTAACGGAGAATGAGATGTTTGCAGTGTTGAGAATGATTATCAAATATGCTATTGGAATAGAAGTACCGGCGACGTATAATGGGGTAGGCTATAATAATCTAATTTATATGTCGCTTTTGCTTGCAAAGATGCAGGCAGACAGCAGCATCATTTATATGAAACGTAATGCCAAGGTACTCTCATTCCTTGCGGTAGAGGAATGTGAAGCACACCTGCATCCTGCCATGCAGTACAAATTTCTACAGTTCCTGCAGGACAACAAAGCCAATGGACACGTGCGCCAGATATTCATGACCTCACATTCCACCAGATTGTCTCAGCCGTGAAACTGGAGGACTTGATTTGCCTAACTTCACCTGTATTAGGACAGATCAATGTTGGCTATCCACGTATCATTTATAGAGAGGACAATGCTGATGATGTGGCGTCCAAGCAATATGTTCAGAGATTTTTGGATGCAACTAAAGCGGATATGTTCTTTGCCAACAAATTGATATTCGTCGAGGGCATTGCAGAGGAGTTGTTGCTCCCAGTCTTTGCCAGATATTTGAATAAGAACCTTACAGATGAGCATGTGCTGGTGGTGAATATGGGAGGTCGCTATTTCAATACACTTCCTAAAGTTGTTTGATACGAAAAATCCATACTCTATCAACAAGAAGATTGTCTGCTTGACTGATATTGATCCCTGCAGGAAAAAGAATGAACCTGATGGGGAATATGAAAGCTGCTACCCATACGAGTACGATATAGATACAGCCAACTACGACTATAAGCATCATGCGGATACAGAAGTAGCTCAATATGCAGCCCATCCCAACATTAGGTTCTACAGGCAAGATGTAACGTATGGGAAAACGCTGGAGTATGACATAATGCGCGAGAATTCTGATTGTGAACTGTTGTTGACTAACTCTGTTTCAAATTTGAAGGAGTTAAAAGCTATGATGGCAGAACAGGATGTGAATAAGATGATGGGTAAAATGCGAAACAGTGAAGCTAACACCCGTATCAAAACATCCATTGATACATCTGGGTGGACGGATGAAGAGAAACGAAAAGCCTTGCTGGCATCACGTTATTTGAATTCCGTTTCAAAAGGTAGCAATGCGCTGGAATTAAATGTGGCGCTTATGGCCAATCTGGAGAAATCTGCAGCAGATAGAAAAGAGTTTCATGTACCCCAATATATTGCTGATGCATTAACATGGCTATTATCATAACATCAGAACAAACCGTAACTATAGACGAACCGTTTAAGGTGTGTGCTGGCCCTGGTGCGGGAAAGACGCATTGGTTGATAAATCATATCAAAAATGTGGTGTCAAATAGTCATAAACTAGATGTAGTTAAGAAGGTGGCTTGTATCACTTATACCAATGTAGGTACCGATACCATCATCTCACGTTTGAATATAGGGAATGACATAGTTGAGGTATGTACCATCCATAGTTTCTTGTATGCCAATGTGGTAAAACCTTATGTTCATCTGGTATCTAAAGATTTCGGACTAAAGTTGGAAGACCTTGTGGTTATAGATGACTCTAATTTTAAATCAGAAGGAACAGCTGTAGTCGTATTAAATCGTATGAAAAAGTCATGGTTAGATGCCAAAATCTATCTGAAAGGATTGGAGAGGGCAATGTGGCGTTATGAAAACCATGAGTACAAACATTACAAACCCGATTATCCACAGATTTATAACATAAAGAGTGGCAAGCGGTATGTGGGAAACGACTGGTATATGGGGTTCAAAAAATGGCTATGGAGTGAAGGATATATGTCTTTTGATGATATTTTATATTTCTCTTATATTTTGTTTTCGAGATTCCCCAACATATACAAATTGATAAAAGCTCGATATCCATATATTTTTGTGGATGAATTTCAAGACACAATTCCTTTTGTGGTTGACTTTTTGACCCAATTGGGTAATGAGGGGGTGATTGTGGGTGTGGTTGGTGACAAAGCTCAATCAATCTATGACTTTCTCGGTGCTACGGTGCAGCAATTCGACAATTTTACTGTGCCCGGGATGCAGGAATATGAAATACGAGGGAATAAGCGTAGTACGAAGCAGATAATAGATTTACTGAATATTGTCAGGACTGATTTTTCGCAAGACTGGCTGAATGGATCGGAAAGAATGATACCAGAATTGCTTGTCGGCGATATGCTTAACTGTTATCAACAGAGCATAGAAAAGTGTGGAACTGACGAAATACAATCGCTGGCCTTTCAAAACATACTCGCCAATTCCATGCGTAAAAAGAACGGGGCGCGGGAGGTGGAGAATATATTAGAGATGGATTTTGACAGCAATGCAGGGCGTCAGATGGTGATAAAGGCGTTGATAAAAGCTGTGGAATATACGAGAATGAATGATCTACGAAATGCTTGGCATCAGTTAGACATTATCGATCGCGATAGGTCAATAACCATTGTGCTTCTAAGACGCTTGCTGGATGGCTATAAGGACTATAAAGACGGAAGTCTGATGGATTTCTATAATTTTCTGGTGAATGATTTACATGTCAAAATGACTAAGATAATAGGCAAGACAATCAAGGATTTCTATGTGAATCATACATACGTCGATGCAGCCCTTGGGGTGAAGTATGGCGACTCAAATGACAAGCATAAGACTATCCATAAATCAAAAGGAGAGGAGTTTGATAATGTGTTTGTCATTTTGAAAGATGAAGATGACATAGAGTTCCTACTATCACCGGACTTGTATGGCAACAATGTGCATCGAGTATATTATGTAGCTGCCAGTCGTGCTATTAAACGATTGTTTATCAATGTCCCTACTCTGAGTGACGAAAACCGCATCAAGCTTGAAAGTAAACCTATTAATATCTATAAAGAATAAATCCAGAATGGGACGAGAATATTGTTAGGATATTCAGATTTAAATATCGTCTGTGGTGATATCTGCCACATCGTTTGTTATTTATATATTAGATGTCTCAACGATATAGCATTTATTCTTATTCATAATAATATATAATCAAATAGCTATATAAAAGACATACAACAATAATTATGAACAGTCCAATAGCTTAATAAAACTGGTGGACAAGATTGTCCCTCGCTTGGCTTTTCGGGGACAAACGGGGGACAAAACTCAGGAAAACATCTGCAAATGCACGGAAAATGCGGTAAACAAAAGAAAGGAAGAGAAAATGCCCTAACCTAATTATAGCCAATAATTTGTAGTGTATTTTTATATAATACATTGATAATTAGATAATTACATCTATTTCTCGATGCAGTATGTGTACATCGTTGATTATCAATAATATAGCGCTCTAAAAGGTACAACCAACAGGTTGGCAAGTATCAGAGAATGTGTAAGTTAGTGATTTTAAGCACCATTCTCGACTTGTACCTCCATTTTGGAAAGTAAAAGTAAGTGTAATTTCTTGAATATCAAAATGTGCGGTACAAAAACTTGTGAAAAATGGCGTTTTTTTGATGAGGAAAGGTACAAAATAGCTCTGAACCGAGTGGGACATTATGATTGTTTTGCGAAGTACTCAGCCTTCAACCAATAGGCATAAATCGGATCCTGAAACGAGATTTCAACGGCCATAAGAGCCTTGAGATAGTTCAGTTGTGTGTGGTCAGTGTCTCGGTGATTATACAAACAACAGACTTATGTGACAGCGGTCGCTATTTTTAAGATTGCCTAAGTAGAATATTGAACAGAAAAGGAAGTATTATTTCTTTTTCTGTTCAAATTATTGCTACCTTTCTATAAACAATATATTGTTTGTTATCTATAAAATATCAGCCTTATGAATAATATAATAGCATTTAATATCTCCAACGCCCAATAATGTAACCAAAGCAGATTTCAATAGGAATAAATTCAAAAAATTATCTCTGTAACATATCATAAAATAAAGTAAAACTGCTATATTTGCATATTATATGATATGTTGAGCTATGACAAAAAGTACAATGGGTACCAAGTTGCCAAGAAAATTGGAGCAGAAGATGCTGATAGTAGGTGAGCAGATCAGGTTAGCCAGACTACGCAGGAATCTCAGCATTGCCCAAGTCGCCGAACGTGCCACATGTTCACCTCTGACGGTTTCACGCATAGAGAAAGGTGTACCAACGGTGGCAATAGGCATTTATCTTAGGGTACTTTATGCGCTTCAGTTAGATGATGATATTCTTCTGCTCGCAAAAGAAGATGCAATGGGAAAAGCATTACAGGATTTAAGTCTTAAACAAAGGGTAAGGGCATCAAAAAAAGAATAAGGTATGAAAAGACTCTATGTGTTTGCTGATTTTGATTGGTTGAAAGAACCACGACTAATTGGAGAGCTGAGTTACGAATCCCTTCGTGGCTCTGACAGCTATGGATTTTGCTATAATGATGAATGGCTCAAGGACTATGGAGGTTTGTTTCTTAGTGATGACTTGAACAACTATCCCGGTCAGCAATACACGGCTCCCGGCAAGGATATTTTCGGATGTTTTTCTGATGCCTTCCAGACAGATGGGGGCGTACATTGATAAATCGTCGAGACAGATTCTAGCAAAGGAAGAGAATCGTCCGGTGCGTCGGCTTTCTTCATTCGACTATCTTATCGGAATTGAGGACTTTTCTCGCATGGGGGCTTTTCGATTTAGGGAGTCTATAGGTGGAGATTATATCAATGTAAGCGAAATCCTGCGCATACCACCACTGACAGATATTCGTGAGTTGATTGCAGCTAGTTCCGAAATAGAGAAAAGTGAAGATGAGAACAGGTTGCCTGAAATGCGCTGGATTGCTCAACTGGTACAACCTGGTTCATCCCTTGGCGGAGCGCGTCCAAAGGCAAGCGTAATTGATGAGAACAAGATCCTGCATATAGCAAAGTTTCCGTCCAGAAAAGATGATTATGATGTTGGACTTTGGGAACATTTCTCACATCTGTTGGCAAAGAAGGCTGGTGTCAATGCTGCGGATACAAGAGTAATCTCCACTAGCAACAAATACCATACTTTGCTTTCCCGAAGATTTGACAGAAGGAAAGACAGTAAACGCATACATTTTGCTTCAGCCATGACTCTTTTGGGCTTGAATGATGGTGACAATGCTAATACCGGCCATGGCTATCTGGATATTGTCGATTTCATACTTCAGAATTGTACTAACGTGGAGGATAATCTGCAAGAATTGTATCGCCGTGTAGCATTTAATATCTGCATAGGCAATAGTGATGACCATTTCCGCAATCATGGTTTTCTTTTGACTGCCAAAGGGTGGACTTTATCTCCAGCTTATGATATGAACCCTACTCTGAATGGGTATCAAAGCCTGTTGATCAACAGCTCTACCAATAAATCTGATTTGAATGAATTGCTGAATTCTTGTGAGGAATATATGCTCCAGAAACAGTCGGCTCAGCAAATCATTAGTGAAGTACTGAATGCTGTCAAGGAATGGCGATCATTGGCTACGCGACTAGGTATTGCGACAAGTGAACAGGAGCGGTTTGCTTCTGTCTTTGAGAGGCAAATAATAGAAGATATGTTATGAAAGTGGACAAAGAATTCAAGAAATATAATTAATTGATACTTCAACAGTATATCTACGATAAACAGTGTCCTATCCTTTATTTGAAGTCTTTAGCTTTAAATATACCTTATAAGTTTTAAAAACCAAATACATCAATAAAGACCATAATAAGAAATAAATATGAGACTAAAAGATCAACAAATAATAAAACAAATTATAGAAAAGATACGATGTACCAATGATAGCCTTACAGTAACAACTTCTCAGGTACAAGAGGCTGTAAACCTCTGCAATTTTCCTCAGTGGCTAAAAACCATTTTACTTTGGATAGCAGCAATTACATTAAGAAAAAGAGGGATGTTTTCTTTCTTAAAAGCCTATATCGTAATATGTAGTACTTATATTATAACTAGACCAAGTATTTGGGAAGCAGTTATTAATTCTTTTTTTACTTCCAATGTTAAAGTAAGGAATATCTTATTGACTATTGTTCAAATCTTTGATGGAGCAGTAGATAAGATGATATTTGGAACACTTACAGTAGTAGTAATTATTGTAGTAACTTACCATTTTATTATTAAATATCAAGAGAATAAAGTGCATAATGAACTTAAAACTCTTATAGATGAAATAACATTTAAACCCGAAAAAAAATGGTTTGATAAAAAATGTAACATTGCCATATCGACATTAGGTAATAGATATTCAAGTGAAATAAATTATAAGAATCCACATCTATCAACAGTATACAAAGCATTAGTAACGCCTGATAAATGGATTCTTAGTTTCCGGAAAAGTCTACAAACTTTTATAAAGGAAAGTAAACATTTATATGATAAATTACCATCACCAATAAAAGAACAGAACGTATGCATACATAATAA
>ENA-OQER01000250-OQER01000250.1-human-gut-metagenome-genome-assembly--contig:-NODE-250-length-30580-cov-7.657242_pt1 | contig 30580 bp, 37 predicted proteins | sample MGYA00242797_ERZ504639 | MGnify/ENA primary metagenome ERZ504639 (study PRJEB26092, sample SAMD00036306) | human gut metagenome | host: Homo sapiens | study: EMG produced TPA metagenomics assembly of...
AACAGGAGTTCGCAGAATTTATGAATGGTAAGAAACAAATAGAATTATAAGGCGTATGGAAGTTCAAGAAGACAGCAAGCCCAGGCTGATTTGGGTATGGATTTCGCTAAGGAAGATCAAAAGCGAGAGGCGGCTCTTGCCCAAAGAACAGGCGAGGGCTGATAAAAAAGCTGCAAAGCGCGAGAAGATGATGAACATGCCATCATAACGTCTGATGGTAGGTACGGCAAAGTATATGGACAAGTATTTCTTGGATCCTATCCTTGGTTTCGTTCTTCCTGCCGGTGTCGGTGATGCGTTGTCGAGCGTGTTTGCATTCCCATTCATCTATTACAGTCTGTGCGTGGTTAAGTCTATTCCGCTGACATTGGCTGTCATCTATAATATCCTGATGGATGTGCTGATTGGTGCTATACCTTTCTATATTGGTGATGTGCTGGATGTCTTCAAGCGTTCGTATGTTGAAAACTTGAAGCTGATTACAGGCTATATCGAGGATGATAAGGAGATCATCAACAAGGTAAACAAGAAGGCATTCTGGACGGCAGTATTCATCGTCGTGCTTTGCTGGTTGATTTATCTGATTATCTCATGGGCCATCAGTTTGAGCACTTGGGTTTATGATTGGATTGTTTCGTTATTCTAAAAAAGGATTGCTTATTCGTGCTGAAACCCGAAAACTTGAGGCAGGAGATGATCGGTATCTTAAAGGATCTATGATAGTACTTATCCAGTAAAGAGAACAGTTCTTCCTCTGTTTGATAAGGATAAATATCGAAGTAGGGGTTTCCTGTAAGCATGGCTGAAAGCTGAGTCTTGCTCTTGTCATAGAAGATGTGGCAAGGAATACCTCTACTTTCGGCGTAGGCCAGTTCATAGCCCACGCCTAGCGAAGGGTTGCTACACTCTGCTACGACCATATCGCTCTCTTGGAGCCATGCTGTATCCTGGTTATAAATCTCTGCATCGCTGGTTCTTCCTTTTTCCTTGAGGTTGAGGCCAGCCTGACCGATATGTTCGGTCAGTACGATGTCCTTCATCTGCATGTGTTCAATCATCTTTCTATAGAGATCGGCAAAGTCATGACCTCCACGAATGGAACCTGCAAAATATATTTTCTTTTTCATCATTCTTGGTACTTTAAAATTTCTTTTCTATGTGAAATAAGGAATTTTATCTTTTATCGTGAATTTTGATAATCAATTAATCAATGATGTGATTGATTACCATACCTGCGATTGCCATACCGGAAGTGGGCTATGGCTATCGGGTGGAGTTCACCATTGATGGAGCCGATGAAGCAAAGGGCACGGTGTTGTTCTCATCAGATAACGCCACCTTCTATCTTGCCGACCCTGAAAGCGGCCAGCTTGGTTTTGCCCACGAGGGTTATCTTAATAAGTTCAACTACAGGGTAGAGAAGGGCAGGAAGGTAACTCTGGCGATTACGGGCGACAACAAGAAGACCTGTCTTTATGTAAATGACAAATTGTGCGAGGAGCTTGGTCCGCTCACCCTTTATGCGATGCAGCAGAAAGACCTGGCTACATTACAGAAGGGCGATGCTACAGCCACTCAGCCTATCGTATATAATCCCTCAGCCAAGATGCATTATCAGCGCACGCTGGTGTTCCCTCTCCAGAAGGCAGGCGATTTTAAGAGCCGCATTACGGGAGTAAAGGTGGAGCAGAAGTAAGTAGAAACAACTGAGACTCTGAGATTGAGATTATAAGCAAAAAACACTTTCCAATTGGAGAAATATATTTCTCTAGTTGGAAAAGTGAAAAAGGTTGCTGACTGTGAAAGCCTGTTATAAACCTTGGCTTTTTCAGGATCATTCGTTGTTACGTAATCGATGCCTTGTTTGAAGAAATATTTGATGGCTTTCAGATTATTGACAGTCCAGACATTGGTGATTAGACCGAGTTTCTTGGCTTCCTTGATCCAGGTTGGATGGTCTAAGAAGACGCTGTCTTCGTAGTCGATGCCTGTATAACCTGCTGCTTTGGCATCGAGCGGAGCGAGGTCTCCGTTCAGATAGGAAACCTTGGCACCTGGAGCGTGGAGAACCAGATAATCGCAGGAGTGCTTGCTGAAGGAAATATACTCTGTTCTTGCTTCCAGTCCCGCCTCTCTTACCATCTTCAGGGTGGCATCGATGCAGCGGTCTTCATCGCTCTTCTGGATGTGCTCCTTTACTTCGAGTATGAGTTTCATATCGCCCAATGATTTGGCTGCATCGAGATATTCCTTCAAGGTAGGAATCTTCTCGCCATTCTTGAGGCGCTTGTCTCTGATGTCGGCATAGTTGGCATTCTCTATCTTAATGCCATCTACGTCATCATCATGAAAAACTACCACCTCGCCGTCACGGGTGATGTGAACATCAAACTCAGAGCCGTAAACCCCAATCCTGTGGGTGTTCTGAAGTGAGGAGATGGAGTTCTGAGCAGAACCTTCTGTCTTCCAATAGCCTCTGTGGGCAATCACCTGCTGGGCTCTATCCTTGGCTGAGGATGGGAGAATCACTCCCATCAACAGCATCATATAAATCAAAATACTTTTCATTGTTCTTATTTTTTATCATAGAAACTTTTTTCTATAGCACTTATTGTCTTAGAATCCCATTTTAAACATCACACCGACCACGGAACGGGAACCGCCAATGTAGGTTGGGAAACCAATCTGACGGCCTGAGTTACCTGCATCCACGATGTATTTCTCATCGAGCACGTTCTTGCCGAAGGCACCGATTTCATAATAAACCTTACCTGGCTGGAAACGATAACCGGCGGTGAAGTTGAGCAATCCGTAGGCATCCTGGGTGAACTCAGACTCGTTGCTCTCCTCGAAGAATACCTTCGACTTCCATGAATAGGTAGGGCGGAGATAGAAGGAAGCCTTCTCGCCGGCTGGCACGTTCAAGTCGAAACCGATGGCGAAACTGTTCTTTGGAGTAAGGCGGAAGCGGTTGCCGGCATAGAGCTGTGCGTTTCCGTTGTCATCCTTGTCGTTGAACTTGCCCTCGATGTACGACCAGTTGCCGAAGAGATTGAGGTAGCGGCATGGAGAATAGTTGATGCTTGCCTCCAGACCGAGACTGTGGGCACGACCTGCATCATCGTATTCAAATTTGCTGGTGGTGGCGTTGAAAACCGATGTCTGATAATTATACCAGTCATAATAGTAAGCACAGATGTCGTAGTTCAGACGGCCTTCCAGGATGCTTCCCTTCACGCCAGCCTCGTAGCTGTAGATGATTTCCGGGTCGAGAGTCTCGAAATCCTTAGGATCGTTGTTGAAATAGAGCACTCCCGGACGACGGCCACGAGCCACGCTGGCGTAGATGTTGTTGCGGCCAATCATATAGTTGAGGGCTGCACGACCTACCCATGACCAGTAGCTGTCCTTGGCTGTAACCTTGGCGCCACCATCGGTAGGGTGATAAAGCACGGCACCAAACATGCTTGGTATGGTAGAAGATGAATAGCCTGTTTCCTGGTTCTCGTAAGTTCGCGGATACCCAGGGTGAAGTTCAGGTTCCTGGTGAGCTTGAAGGTTCCATCAGCGAAGACCTCAATAGCCTGGTTGGTACCGTAATTCTTGCCCTGCTCGGTATAAGCAGTATCGAGCGTTTTGCCCGAAATGCCCTGCAGGGTAGCCTGAATCAGCTTGCCGTTATCGCCCATGCCTGCCAGAACCTGGTCTAAATCCATTCCCACAGCACCCAGGGCAGTCTTCAAATCTCCATAGATATCAGGAGTGGCGCTCTGTGGTTTCAGTTTGCCGTCCGCATCTGTTTCCGGGCTCTCTGGGAACCATTTGCTCATCAGTTGTGAGAGTGTCAAATCCACCATCGGCTGATAATCGGCAGGAAGATACTGGCTGAGCAATCCCTTCACATTATCTATCTGACTGCTGAGCGAAGCCTTCACACTCTTCTGGATAAACACCGGATAGAGGTACTGGAGATTCGCCTTGGCGTTGACATCCTGCGATGAATTCTCGTAGAAATAGTTGGCTCCCAAGAAGCCTGAGAAGAATTTCTTATCATCATAATTGAAACGGAATTCCTGGCTGAACTGGGTTCCTTTTTCCTTTTCCTCGCAGAGCAGGAGTGGGAGAAAGGTACCGTCTGCATCGAAATGCTCATCGCTGTTGAAGGCTCTGAAACCGGTGATGGAATTGAAAGCCAATGTTTGCCGAAGTTGTGCTCGATGTTGAGCAGGGCGCCACCTACGTTTCGCTTGATGCCCAACTGCTTGCCGGCTTCCAGGTTGGCAGGACTGTTAGGGTCGCTATTGCCAAAGGCTGGATTGATGCTGTGGAAGGAAGTGCCTGGATAATCATCGTGCTGATAATCGAGTACCACGCCTACAGAAGTATCATCGTTAGCCCACCATTGGGTAGAGTTTCTGAAAGCCAGGGCATTCTTGCCGTTCAGTCTGCCACCTGCCTCGTTCTTGATGAAGCCGTCGCGGGCATCATAGTCGAAGGCAAAGCGGTTGGCAAGCTTGTCCTTGATGATTGGGGTGTTGATGAAACCTGTTACCTGGCGCTGGTTGTAGCTTCCGTAGTTCATGGAGAGTTCGCCCTTGAGTTCGTTTACGGGTTTGTGGCGGATGATGTTGATGCCGCCAATCTCAGCACCTCTTCCAAAGAGGGTTCCCTGAGGCCCCTTTACTACTTCCAGTCGCTCCAGGTCGAAAAGTTCTACGGCAGAAGAGCGGCTTCGGGAAGTTGAAACGCCATCCATAAACACGGAAACTCTTGGCTGGGAATAAGCCTCGCCGCCATCAGAAGTCACACCACGAATTACGTAGCCGGGGTTGTTAGGGCTCTGCAGCTGAATCTGAACGCCCGGGGTAAACTGAGCCACGTCGTCCATCTGGTGGAGGTTGAGTTTCTCCATCACGCTACCGGTTACGGCGCTTACAGCCACAGGAATCTCCAGGCTGCTCTGCTTCTTCTTCTGGGTAGTAACGATTACCTCGCCCAGGGCTTGTGTGTTTTCCTTCATCACCACCTTCATGTTGTTGTCGTCAGCATCTTTGGTGATGGTGTTGTAACCTATATAAGTAAAGGTGAGCTTGTCGCCATCGTTCACGTTGACGTGGAACTCGCCATTCAAGTCAGTCTGTACATTCGTGTTGCCGCAGCGAACTACCACGCCCGGCAAAGCTTCGCCCTGTTCGTTGGTCACCTTACCGCTTACGGCATTCACGCCCAATGCTTTAGAATTAGTTTTGTTACCTTCTGGAGTGTTGTCGGCTTTCGCCTCTAGACATGTGGCACCCTGCACGAGCAGGGAAGCATCAATACAATCTTTAATTTGTTCATAACCTATTTATTATCTTGCATAATTTTTTTCGGGTGCAAAAGTAGAATGATTTTGTTACATCACGGTTTCTTTCGGGTGAAGAAAAGATGAAGTTAAAACCGGTATTTCTTCTTCACTCTTCTTTCACCTCTTTGTAACACGATAGCAACATCCTTTAAATACCTTTGCAGCGGTAAAAAGTATTACAGTAATTTTAAAGAAAGAAATGAATAAGGTATTTAGTTTTATTGCGATGTCATTCCTGGGATGCGGAATGGTTTCTGCCCAGCAGGTGAATGCATTAGGCGTTGAGCGCCCTAAACTGGTAGTGGGTATTGTGGTTGACCAGATGCGATGGGATTATCTCTATCGCTATCAGAAGCGCTATGGAGAAGGAGGATTCAAGCGGTTGCTCAACGAGGGATTCTCTTGCGAAAACACCCGAATTCCGTATGTTCCATCGGTTACAGCCGTCGGTCATACTTGTCTCTATACCGGTAGTGTGCCTTCTATCCACGGAATCGCCGGAAACAATTTTGTGAAGAATGGCAAGAAGGTGTATTGCACGGATGATGAAACCGTGAAACCGGTGGGTTCCAGCAGTAAGGAGGGCTTGATGTCGCTAGAAACCTTTGGTTACGACTCTTGGCGATGAGATGAAGATTGCATCCAACGGCAGAGCCAAGGTGGTGGGTGTGGCTTTAAAAGACCGTGCTTCCATCCTTCCTGCCGGACATAATCCAAATGGTGCCTACTGGTTTGATGATGAGAGCGGCAAGTTCATCACCAGTTCTTATTATATGAACCTGTTGCCAAAGTGGTGGATGCTTTCAACAACCAGCATCTGCCAGAGCGTTATCTTTCGGAAAAATGGAGCACGCTCTATCCTAAGAATACTTACATCGAGAGTACGGAAGAGAGAATGAGTATGAGGATGGAATCCGCAAGGGTGTGAAGGCTACGCTGCCGCTCAATCTCCCAGCCCTTTATAAGAAATATGGTTACAGCATAATCCGCAAGACTCCTTTCGGCAATTCGCTGACGATAGATTTGGCGAAGGCTGCGATAGACGGAGAGCAGTTGGGTGCTGATGATGAAACCGACTTGCTGGCGGTAAGCTGCTCCAGCACCGATTATATCGGTCATCAGGTGGGAACCCACGCCGTAGAAACTGAGGATACTTATCTGCGCCTTGACAAGGCGATTGCCGATTTTCTTTCTTATCTCGATGAGAAGGTGGGCAAGGGCAACTATCTGGTTTTCCTGAGTGCCGATCATGGAGCGATGAACAACGCCCGTTTCCTGCAAGACCGCCGCATTCCTGCGGGCAGTTGGGATGGTGATGCGATGGCTAAGAAGCTGAATCAAACCCTGGCTCAGGAGTATCCTAACGTGGGTGATTTGGTGAAGACCGTGATGAACTATCAGGTGTTTTTCAATCGCAACATCATCAAGGAAAACAAGTTGGATTTCGCCAAGATCAAGCAGAGTGTGGTGGATGTTTTGAAGGAAGACAGCTGCGTGCAGTACGCCTGCGATATGGAGAAGACGATGACAGAGAGCATTCCTGAGGATGTGAAGTTCCGCATTGTGAATGGTTACAACCGTGAGCGTAGCGGTGATGTGGCCATCGTGTTGAAGCCGAATTACTATGCCCACGGCATGAAGGGAACCGACCATGGCGAGTGGAATCCATACGACACCCATATTCCGCTGGTTTTCATGGGTTGGGGAATCCAGCACGGTGTAACCACCAGACAGACATTCATGACCGATATTGTGCCAACCATCGCCGCCCTGCTTCATGTTCAGGCGCCAAATGGCTGCGTAGGTCAGCCGATATTCTAGTTTTTAACCCTATCTTCATTTTCTCTAACATCTTTGAAATATGAAACTTATACCTTTGCACTCGGAAAGGGGCGATGATCTGCATCTGCCGCTTCGCCAGCAAAATATCAGATGTTTAAAGATGTATAAAGAAAAATGAAGGTAATTTTTGTAATTCAAGGAGAGGGTAGAGGTCATCTCACCCAGGCGTTGGCGCTTAAGCAGATGCTTCTGCACGAGGGTCATGAAGTAGTGAAAGTTTTAGTGGGCAAGAGCAAGAACAGGGTGATTCCTGAGTTCTTCATGAATCAGATAGGTACTCCTATCGAGGTTTTCGACAGTCCTAATTTCTTGCCGTCTAAGGACAACCGTAAGTTCAATCTGTTGCGCTCCCTGACTTACAACATGCTTCTTACTCCGAGCTATCTTTCCAGTATCCATTTGATACGAAAGAATATCCAGGAGAGCGGAGCCGACATCATCATCAATTTCTACGAGGTGTTGTGTGGCATTACCTGTTCCCTTTTCCGTTTCGGAATCCCAGAGGTTTGCATCGGTCATCAGTACCTCTTCCTCCATCCCTCTTTCCAGATGCCTGGAAAGTATTCCGTACCAGAATCCTTATTGAAATTCTTTACCCGTATCACCTGTATGGGAGCCACAGCCAAGTTGGCGCTCTCCATCCGTGACTATGAGGATGATCCTGTGCACGGCATCAAGGTAGTTCCACCGTTGCTCCGTCAGGAAGCCAAGACCATCATCCGCCACCATGGCGACTACATCATGGGCTATATGCTGAATGCCGGATTTGCCGAGGATGTGAAGGCGTGGCACGAGAAGCATCCCCATACCCGTCTCCATTTCTTCTGGGATCAGCCGGATGCGCCTGAAGAACTGATGGTAGATGATACGCTCACCTTCATCGCATCAACGACGAGAAGTTCCTCAAGATGATGGCTGGCTGCAAGGCTTTCGCCACCACCGCCGGCTTCGAGAGCGTCTGCGAGGCGCTCTATATGGGCAAGCCATGCATGCTGATTCCGGCTCATGTAGAACAGGAATGTAATGCGATGGATGCGGAAAGAGAGATGGCTGGCGTGGTGAGCGAGGATTTCGATATCGATAAACTGAAGCTTTTGCCCGTGATTACGAGGAAGATGTGGAGTTCAGAATGTGGGAGAACCATGCTGAAAGCCGAATCATCGCCGCCATAGAAAACGCTTACGAAACTTATTATCATAGAAAGGAGAACCAGGCTTATGAAGAAGAAAATGATTCCATTGTTGCTGCTTCTTCCCTTGTTGTTCCTGCTCGCCGTGTATGGCAAGGATAGCAAGAAGGAGGAGGCGCGAGTGGTAGTGATTGCCATTGATGGTTTAAGATGGCAGGAGGTGTTTGAGGGCGCCAGACGCGACAGTCTGATGCCGTTTCTCTGGGAGATGGGCAGGAAGAAAGGCTGCATGATTGGCAACCGCAACCGGAAATCGAAGATGGAGGTGGCAAACGGCATTTGGAAATCCTATGCCGGTTACAGCGAGATGCTCTGTGGTGTGACTAATGATGAGCACATCTTCGACAACCGCAAGCAGTATAACCCCAACCGCTCGGTTCTGGAATTGGCTGAGGCTTGTTCTGAGTATAAGGACAGGGTGAGTGCCGTGGCGAGTTGGGATGTGGTTCCTTATATCCTGAATTATCGCAGGAGCGAATTGCCCGTGGATTTCCGCTCTCCTCACAGGGTGAGCAAGCAAGTTAGAAATGATAGTGTGACTTTGAACCGCGCCTTGAAAACCCTCAAGGAGAAGCATCCCAAGCTTCTCTTTGTAGAGTTTTGCGAGACGGATTATTACGGACATCATGGCAAATGGCAGGAGTATCTGAATGCTGCTCATCAGAACGACCAGTTTATTCGACAGTTATGGGAATGCTGTCAGCAAGACCCATTTTACAAGGGGAACACCACCTTTCTTATCACCTGCGATCATGGCAGGGGAGAGAGCCTGGGCGTTCATGCCAACAGAGGCGAAGTAGATTCCCAGGCTTCTTGGGCGGAACACGGCAGAAGAATTAAGGGCAGCAACCAAACCTGGCTGGTGGCTTTCGGGAAAGACATCCAGCATCTGGGAGAAATGGAAGGGGGCAGAACCATCTACACCAAGCAGGTGGCTCCCACCATCGCCAGCATCCTGAAGGTTCCGTTTACGAATGATAATAATCAGCAATCGGTGCTTCGCCGATTTATAAGATTCTTAAATAGAAGATTTTAAGATTCTCAAATAGCTTTTATATTACGCAAAAATAGGATAATAACAAAATAAGATTTTCAGATTATGATAGGATTGTTCAATGAATGTTTTCCACCCGTCATGGATGGCGTTTCACTCACGGTAAGCAATTTGGCTCGCTGCTTTTACCAGCAGGGCAGGGACGTGGCGGTAGTAACCCCGGAAATGCCAGGACTCGATGAGTCTCAGCTTCCTTATTCCGTCTTCCAGTATCGCTCGTTCCCGGTTCCCGGTCGCCATCCTTACCGCTATGGCTTCCCATCGCTCGATTTCAAGTTCCAGAAGCAGGTAGCTGCTCAGAATTTTGAAATCTTACACGCCCATTGTCCTTTCTCTTCGGGTGATTTCGCCCTGAAGACGGCTCGCAGAATGGGCATTCCATTGGTGGCAACCTTTCATTCCAAATATCGTGACGATTTCGAACGGGTGATTCCCAATAAGGCTCTGGTGGATTATCTCGTGGGCAAGGTGGTGAAGTTTTACGAGAGCGTAGATGAGGTGTGGGTGCCTCAGGCTTCCGTGGGCGAAACTTTGCGCGAGTATGGCTACAAGGAACCTACGAAGTGGTGGATAACGGAACCGAATTTGCCGATGCGCCTTATACCGATGAGATGAAATGGGCAGCCAAGAACGAGCTTTATGTAGCCGTAGATGAACCTCTGCTCCTTTTCGTGGGTCAGCATATCTGGGAGAAGAACGTAAAGCTCATCATCGAGGCTTTAGCAAGGTGAAGGATTTGCCTTATCATGCCCTTTTCGTGGGCGATGGTTACGCAAGAACAGAGATGCAGGCGATGGCGGCAAAACTCGGTTTGTCGGGAAACAGCGATTACCGCATGGATAAGGTAACCTTCTTCGGTAGCGTGCAGTCCCGCGAACTGATGCAGACCATCTATACGGCAGCCGATCTCTTCCTCTTCCCATCCATCTACGATAATGCGCCATTGGTGGTAAGAGAGGCTGCTTCGCTCTTCACGCCTTCCATCGTGGCTAGGGGCAGCAATACGGCGGAAATCATCCAGAATGGAATCAACGGATTCCTTTCGGATAGCGATGTAACTGCCTTTGCAACCGACTCCGTTATATTCTGGAGCGTCCAACCGTCATTTCCTGGGCGGCAAAGGGAGCAGCAGAGACCCTGGTGCGCCCTTGGGAGGACATTGCTGTAGAAGTTTTGGATAGATATCAGCATTTAATTGACAGACAACAAAATAGATTGGCCATTTAATCGTTATATTACTATATATAATAAGGTATAGTTTTATTTTGAGAGTAATATGAAAAAATGGCATTTGTGGTTGGCGGCTTCCATCGGACTGGTGGTCATCGCTGGAATGATGATTCGGGAGTTTGATGTGGAAGCTTTGAGCAGGATAGATTTGTCTCCCAGGTTCTTCCTGGGGGTAGTAATGGGCGTGTTGCTCTTTGCGGTTCAGAATCTGATGCTCACCCTTCGCTTCCGACATCTTTGTCAGCGCAAGTTGTCGATAGCGCAGGGGTTTCGCATCAATGTGCTCTGCGAGTTTACTTCTGCCGTCACTCCTTCCGCGGTGGGTGGAAGCGGTTTGGCCTTTGTCTATCTGAACCGCGAGGGAATTTCGATGGGCAGAAGTATCTTCACCATGTTTGCAGCCCTGCTTGCCGACGAGGCTTTTCTTCCCATCAGCTGCCTGTTGCTCTATTTCTGTGTTCCATCGCATCTGCTTTTCAGTTTGGCAGATGAGGTGGGAATTTCTGCGGATGCAACGAACGAATGGATCAAGGGCGGAGTGCAGGTCATCTTCATCATCAGCACCCTTATCGTGGCTGTTTGGACCGCCATTCTCTACCTCCTGTTATTGCATCGCCCTCAGATTCTGGCTGGGTATTGAAGGGATGCTGCAAGATTCCTTTCCTTCATAGATTCCTGCCCAAGGTAGAGAAGTTCTCTGAGGAGATGACGATGGCTTCGAAAGAGGCGAAGCAGGAGGGTGGAAGATTTTGGCTGCAGCTGATGGGGTATACTTCCCTGGCGTGGTTGTCGAGATTCGCCATTGTAGTAGCCATTCTCGTAGCCTTCCATTGTCAGGGCAACATGCTGGTGGCGTGGTGCAGACAATGGGTGATGTGGATGATTTCCATTCTGAGTCCTACGCCTGGCGGAAGTGGCGTGGCAGAGTTGATGTTCCGCCTTTATTATGCCGATTTCCTGCCCGATGCCTCAGTAGCCATCCTTGCCGCCATGCTCTGGCGCGCCATCTTCTATTACCCTTTCCTGGTGATGGGCACCCTGGTCTTACCGAAATGGATTGCTAGAAACTGACATAGAGTCGGGCACTGAGCGCCGTGAAATCTCCATTGTCGTTTTTGATGTACTGGAACGATGGCTGAAGGGAAATGGATTCCGTCAGCTGTCGTTTCCATGTTACTTCCAACGAATATTCCGAACCTTGCTGGAAGCGGGCGTACTGGCCCGACAATCCGCACTCGTTCTTTTCGTCCTGATAGGCGCCGCCCAGTTCGGCGTATCGGTAGCAGGCATTCTGATGACTGGTGTTCTCGGAATACTGCACCATGCACGAAATGTTCTTGTCGCCAGCCTTCCATACACTCTGCTCTCCGTAAATCCACCAGGCACAGGTGACTTTGCCCTTGGATTCATCGGAAGAAACCATTTCGCCATCTTCGTTGATCGGATATTGACGGGTATGGACGGCAGCACCCGCAAAATATTTTCCACCTTTATGTTCATACTCCAACTGCGACATGTTGAAGATTCCATCCTTCTTTGGGCGAACCAGGAAAGGATTGTCGTGAGCTTTCCAGCATTATACCCTGCACCGTTATACAGACTGTTTCTGAAAGTCCATCCACCCTTGGTTACATCAAAGTAAAGGGTCAGCCCCGAATACGGATAGTTGGCTATCGGATAGCTGGATGCAACAGTAGGAAGATTCCCTCAGAACTGTTCAGGAAAAGTGCCGTAACATCAGAGGTAAAGAAATCCTCATTCACGTTTCTCACACCCACAAACAGATGGCCGAATTCCACTCGTGCATGTAGCCCAGCACGGCAAGCATGGCGAAGTTGTTGTCTGCATCTATGTTCGAAAAACCCTGCCAGTCGTCAATAATGCCATCGTTGGTCTTTGCTACATGCAGCGTTGCCGCCTCGAACGAATCCTTTCCTTTTCCTATCGGAACACTCAGTTCCAATCTCAGCTGATTGATCAGATTGGTATTCTTGTTCATGTTCCATTGCCATTCAGAAATATATTGTCCGTTAAAGCTCTGTGCATGAGCAAGGCAAATATTGATGTAGCCTAAAATAATAAAATAATTCTCTTCATTTCTTAATGTTTTGTATAATTTCTTGTTCACTTGCCCGCCGTCTGCGAGCATCTTTCTAATTCACGCTGCAAAGATACTTGATATTTTAAAATCCTGCAATACTTAATAATTAGTATTTTTAATTAGTCTAAATAGATAAGTGATCTTTGCTATCCCTATTTCTAGGTATTGTGGTTCTCTTATATGATGGAAGGTTCTGTTCAGTCCTTATTTTTAGGTATTAAACGGCTACCAACAATAATATTTTTTAAAAACTTTGTCTTATCAGATATTATTCGTACCTTTGCATTGTTTAAAAAAAGTTAGAAAATGAAGAAGATATTAAATCCATATTTGAACAAGGAGGGTTACAACTGCGTTTGCTGTGCCCCCAACAATCCTGTAGGATTGCATCTTGAGTTTTGGGAAGAGGGTGAGGATGTACTTACCATCTGGAATCCCGGCGAGAATTACCAGGCTGGATCAATACCCTGCATGGCGGAATCATCAGTATGCTGATGGATGAAGTGGCAGGCTGGGTCATCAACCGCAAACTGCAGACCACGGGTGTGACGATGCAGCTCAACGTGAAGTACAAGAAGCCTGTGATGACCACCGATTCGCAGATTACGGTGCGTGGTCACATCGCCAGTCAGCGCCGCAATATCGTCACCATCCACCTGACTCTGGAGAACTCTAAAGGCGAGGTTTGTGATGAGGGCGAAGCATCTACTTCACCTTCGGTCCTGACAAAGCCAAGGAGATGGGGTTCGACTGCTGCAAGGTAGAGGGGGAGGTTATGGGGTAAAATCCATTTTCTATCATTTTACGCCAATCTCAACCTCAGCGAATTAAGCACTACGCTTACACTGGAGAAGGCCATTAGGCACTTGCCCACATTGGGGTTATCTGGAAATCAATGCCGAAGATATGAAGGCGCCGGCTGCCAACGGGATGCAGATGATGTTGTAGATGAACGCCCAGAAGAGATTCTGCCAAATCATGTGAACCGTCTTCTGGCTCAGTTTTACGGCTTCCGGAAGCGCCAGCAGGTCGTCGCTCATCAGCGTAATCTGTGCCACATCCATCGCCACATCCGTTCCCTTTCCTATCGCCATGCTCACGTTGGCAAGGGCCAAAGCCTGGGTGTCGTTGATTCCGTCGCCCACCATCGCTACCTGCTTGCCTTCGTCCTGAAGTTTCTTTACCAAAGCCTGCTTGTCGCCAGGCAGCACTTTGCTCTGGTAATGCTTGATGTCGGCTTTCTCAGCCCAGTAGTGAGCCGCTTCCTCCTTGTCGCCACTCATCATATAGACTCTATTCCCCTTTCCTGCAACTGCTTCATTGCTTCCTGGGCATGAGGCTTGAGGGTCTCTCTCGTCTCCAGATCCAAATCCTCCTGTTTGGTGAAATCGATGTTCTGGTTAGGAATGGTGAGAGTGCCGGTCTTGTCGATGACGAGGGCGTTGATCTTGTGGAGATTCTCCAGTGCCGACGCGTCCTTGATAAGAATCTGCTTCTGCGCTGCCTTGCCGATGCCCACCATCAGGGCGGTAGGAGTAGCTAAGCCCATGGCACATGGACAGGCGATGACCAATACGGCTACGGCTGAAAGGATGGCCTGTGGAAGAGCTGCGTTGCCGCCTATCAGCCACCATATTAAAAAGGTGATGAGGGCAATGGCTGCCACGGCTGGAACGAAAATCAGAGCCGCCTTATCCACGATGCGCTGCACGGGCGCCTTACTGCCCTGCGCCTCCTGAACCATGCGGATGATGTGTGCCAGGGCGGTGTTCTCGCCAATCTGCTTGGCTCTCATGCGGAGCTTTCCCTGACTCGGAATGGTGCCCGCCAGCACGTTGTCGCCTGCCTTTTTCATCGCCGGAGTCGGTTCGCCGCTAATCATCGCTTCATCTATATAGCTGCATCGGGAGTCATGAAACTCTCTGCCTGGGTAACCACGCCATCCACCGGAATTTTCTCTCCGGCTCTAACTTCTATCATGTCGCCTATCTGAATGGTGGAAATCGGAACTTCCTCCATCTTGTAGTCGTTAGTGCCTTCTATCTTCTCGTAAGTCACCAGTCGGGCGGTTTTCGGCTGCATTCCCATCAACTGGCGAATGCTGCTCGCCGTACTGTCCTTTGCCTTTTCTTCCAGGCATCTGCCGGTCAGCACGAAGGTGATGATCATCACGGAAGCATCGAAATAAGTGTGCCATTCTATGCCTCTCGCTCCCCATACCATTTCTCCGAAGAAGGTGTTGAAGGTGCTGAAGAGGAAGGCGATGAGGGTGCTGAGTGCTACGAGCGAATCCATGTTTGCCGTATGATGCAAAAGCTGCTTCCAGGCGGAAACATAAAACTGTTTGCCGCAGTAGAGCAGGTTGGCGAGTGCCAGGAGCAGACAGATCTGGTTGGCGAAGGAACTCGAGTGATGAGCCGAGCAACGCCATCTGAAATCATATTCTGTTCCATGCCCAGTGAAATCCAGCCCATGGAGAAACACATGGTCAGAATGGCGAAGAGCCAGGAAACGAGGGTTCGGCGGCGCAGGAGGGTGAACTCACGGCGGTTGATTTCCTCCACGCTTCTATCGTTTTCGATAACGAGGTCGTAGCCGGCGTTGCTGATTTCCCGTTTCATATCTTCCAGAGAAATGATGTCGGGGTTATAATCTACCAGGGCAGTTCGGCTAGCCAGGGAAACCGAGGCGGAGTTGATGCCTTCTAGCGACTGCAGCTTTTTTTCTACATTGGCAGAGCATACGCTGCAAGCCATGCCTATTACAGGAATTGTTTTCTTCATCTGTTTCTTATATAAATGTTCTGAATTCTATAAGCAGAAGCTTTCATATCTGCTTTTCTGCCTGCAAAATTACATATTAATTATGGAAGAAAAAAGATTTACGGTGAAAAACTTTTGGCTGCTCCATGAAAATCATGATAATAAGGTAGATGAAAAATGCGATGGTTCAGGTAAGGACACAAAAAAAAGGCAGGTTCCAAATTGCTTTGGAATCTGCTCCATCATTTATGGGAGATGATTATTTGACTTCGATGTTCTTTGTAGTCTTAGCCTCCTTAGGAGTAAGCTTTGGAATCTCGACCTCGAGTATACCATCAGCTACCTTTGCTGAAATCTTATCACGGTCAGCATCCTCAGGCAGCGTATAACACTGCTGGTAGTTGCTGTAAGAGAATTCGCGGCGCAGATAGTGCTCGTGCTTGTCTTCATCCTTGTGTTCCATCTTGTTCTCGATGGCGATGTTCAGATTACCATCGTTATCGATGTTTACACGAACCCACTCTTTCTTCAAGCCAGGAGCAGCAACCTCCATGGTATAATTCTTATCTGTCTCCTTGATGTTAATGGCAGGAGCAGTAGCATTCATACGTGACATTACTTCGGTATTGAATAAAGTATCATCAAAGAAGTTACTCAACCAATCTGAATCATTATTTCTACGTGCTAACAACATAATTAAAACCTCCAAATTTTATTTTACTCGTCCTCTCGGTTCCTTACGGCTCCGTCGGGATTTCTGCTTGTTATTTATTTATCTGTTCTTTTGATTGCCTTCGCCTCGAAACTCCGTTGTTCTTTCGAACTCCTTCGTCTTTAGCTTCAGCTTTCACTCTTATGTTGAGCAACTTGCGTGCCAGTGTCGGATTGATGACAATATTGGCAGCAAAGTATAATTGATTTAAACTTTGCTGCAAAATGGGAGGCGGTTTCAAAAATAAAAATGTAACTTTGTCACCGAGATTGAAAACAATCACAAGAACAAAGATTATAACATTTAAGACAAACCATCAGTCTGCCTCGCCAGATTTCGAGGGTTGGGATTCCCAGACCAATACCATGCGTGTGATTCCCGGCAAATATTAAAAGAGAAAGCTCGCTAAGATTTTAAACGTCTTGGCAAGCTTTTCTTCTGTCTTAACTCTTAAGCCTGCGGTTTTTTGAAGTTTTTTCAAGGAAATGGACTTTGAATCACTCTTTTTTATTATATTTGCAATCGAAAATCGATTTGAACCTTGACTAAACGATGAAATAGTTATGGAACAGAACTTAAAAAAAAATATTTTATGCGATGGGTGCGATGATTCTTGCACCCCAAACCCTCTGTGCTCAGTCTGTGAACATCGAAGGCCTAGACTCCTTGCGCTTATCAGGTTCGGTGAGTGTAGTGGAGCCTGAACTTCTGAAGAAGGGTGTGCTCAATAATGCCCTGGATGCCTTGATCGGACAGACGGCAGGTGTTAACGTCACTACCAATGGTCTTGACCGTATCGCTATGTTGAACTCCGTCCGGGTTCGCGGTACAACTTCTATCATGGGCGGCAATGATCCTCTGGTGATTATTGATGGTGTTACTTCTGATGTGGCGACGCTTGCTACAATCTATCCCGCCGATATCGAGAGCTTTACAGTACTGAAGAATGCCAGCGAAACGGCACTCTATGGTTCCCGTGGTGCTTCGGGTGTTATCCAGGTAAACACCAAGAAGGGTACGGGTAAGGGATTTCAGATTTCTTACGAGGGAAACTATGGTATAGAGGCGATGTACAAAAGTATGGAGATGCTCAATGCCGCCGAATACATAGCTGCTGCACAGAAGTATGGGCTGGAGTATAACAATAAGGGATATGATACCAATTTCCGCAAGGCGATTACCCGAACCGGAAATATCCAGAACCATTATCTGGCCTTCAGCGGTGGCACTCCGCAGAGCAACTACCGCGCTTCTTTTGGCTATATCGACCATAACACGATTATTCGGAGCAAGGGCTATCGTAATCTGGTGGCTAAGATTGATGTCACCCAGAAGGCGTTTGGCGATAAACTGACGGGAGATTTCGGCGTGTTCGGTTCGTCTTTCAAGAACAATGATATCTTCGACAGTCAGATGCTTTTCTATTCTGCCGATGCCATGAATCCTACTTATCCTTATGATAAGCTGAACGGCAGTTGGGTGAAGAATGGGGCTGCATCTCAGGTGAATCCTCCCGGTGCCTTGCTCAAGGAGCGTAATGATACGAAGAACATGAACTTCAATGCTCATCTGAAGTTGAACTATGATATGACAAATTCTCTGAGTGTTTCTGCCTTCGCAGCATACAGTTATGCTTCCAACGAGAACAACCAGTTCTGTCCTACCTGGGTTTGGGCGCAGGGCAATCTTTATCGTGGGGAGTTCAAGAGCGAGGACTGGCTTGCCAATGTATCGTTTAACTATCAGCATTCGTGGGGAATCCATAATCTGAAGGCAATGGTGGGTGCAGAATATCAGAAGGATATCCGAACGGGATTCTGGACTTCTGCGAAGGGAATCACCAACAACGACATGTATTACCATAACATAGGTGCTGCTGCATCACGGCCTTTCGGTGGGACAGACAGCAACTACGAAGATCCGACTCTGGCTTCTGTGATGGGCAATGTCGACTACACCTTATATAATAAGTATAGTCTTTCGGTTTCCATGCGTGGCGATGGTTCTTCGATGGTGGGCAATGACCATACCTGGGGTTTCTTCCCATCCGTCTCTCTTTCCTGGGATATGAAGCAGGAGAAATGGCTCCGTTCTCTCCAGAAAATTACCATGCTGAAACTGCGTACGGGCTATGGACGCTCAGGTAATCTTGGCGGAATATCTTCTTATACCACTTTGAATACGGTACGGCAGAATGGTATTGTTTCGGTGAACAGTTCTCCTACGGTTACGATGGGAATGATTAGCAATAACAATCCTGATCTGAAGTGGGAAACCCGCGCTACCTGGAATATCGGAGCTGATTTGGGATTGTGGAACAACCGGCTGGTTCTGACGGCAGAATATTACTATTCCAAGACCACCGACATGCTCTATGCCTATGATGTGCCGGTTCCGCCTTTTGCCTATGATAAATTGTTGGCAAACCTGGGTTCTATGAGCAACCAGGGTTTGGAGGTCGGCATTTCCTTCACTCCTATCCAGAAGAAGGACATGGAACTGAATATCAATATGAATCTCTCCTGGCAGAAGAACAAACTCCTCTCGCTGAGTGGTGAATATGACGGAATGCAGATGTCGGCAGTCGATATTACTGCGATGGGTGCCTTGTCGGGTGCCGGTCAGCATGGTGGTTACAACAATGTGGTCTATCAGATAGTTGGTCAGCCTTTGGGGGTATTCTATCTTCCTCATTGCAAGGGAATTATAGAAGATGGAAATGGGTATTACCGCTATGATATCGAAGATTTGGACAAGAACGGAACCGTAGATTTGAGTGATGGCGGTGACAGATATATTGCCGGTCAGGCTACTCCTAAAGTAACGTTGGGTTCCAATATCAGTTTCCGTTATCGCGACTGGTATCTTTCATTGCAGATGAACGGAGCCTTCGGACATAAGATATTCAATGGTACGGGCTTAGCCTACACCAATATGTCGAGTTTCCCGGATTATAATGTGCTGAAGGGAGCTCCTGAGAAGAATATCGTTGACCAGAATGTTTCTGATTATTGGCTGGAGAAAGGCGATTATCTCAACTTTGAGAATCTCACGCTGGGCTATGATATCCCTATCCGAAAGGGCGTGGTGCAGTCGCTCAGAGTTTCGGCGAGTGTCAATAATCTTGCCACTATCAGCAGTTACAGCGGCTTGACTCCGATGATTAACAGCTACGTGGTGAACAGTACGATGGGTATTGATGATAAGCGGACTTATCCTGTTTACAGAACCTTCTCATTGGGTTTAAGTATTCAATTCTAAAATCAGAAAGTTATGAAACGATATAGATTTTTATTTCTGCTGCTGGCGGCATTGTCTATGACATCCTGCCTGGACGAACATCCAAAGGATCAGTTGGACGAGGATGCCATCTATGGCTCTGCATCTGATATTTATATCAATGCCGTGGCTTCTCTCTATAATTATATAGGTGGAGCTAACGAGAGTGAGAGCATCCAGGGCACCTGCCGTGGCATTTACGATTATAATACGCTGACCACTGATGAGGCGATGATTCCGATTCGAGGCGGCGACTGGTATGATGGTGGCCTCTGGAATGCCATGTACCAGCATCGGTGGAGTGCCGATGACCAGTCTCTTTATGATACGTGGAAGTACCTTTATAAGGTTATCGTGCTGGCTAATAAGTCTTTGGATATTATCAGCAACAAGTCGGCCCTGCTTTCTGCCGCACAGCAGGAGGAATATCGGGCTGAGATAAGAGCCATCCGGGCTATGTTCTATTATTATGCTATGGACATGTTCGGTCGGGTTCCATTGGTCCTTTCCAGTTCAGAACAGCTCCATTCCAGCCTGTTCCAAGGTCAGACAGATCGCAGTTCTATCTTCCAGTTTGTCTTTCAGGAGTTGCAGCAGGTATTGCCTTCACTTCCCGACCAGCACAGCAATAAGGAAGGCAATTATTATGGTCGCATCACCCAGCCGGTAGTCAACTTTCTGTTGGCAAAGTTGGCATTGAATGCAGAAATCTATATGTATGATGACTGGACCAGGGTTATGCGAGCCGTCCGAAGGGAAGTGACATTCATTTCTCTGTGCCGGCTTCTGATGCCTCTTTGCGTAATGGCGATCAGGTGGACTTCAGAAAGTTGAATGCCTGGGAAACCTGCATTTATTATTGTGATAAACTGTCAGAAGAAGGCTATGTCCTGGAGTCGGATGATTCATTCAATTTCTCTACGCATAATGAGACATCGAAGGAGAATATCTTCACGATTCCGATGGATAAGAATATCTATACTAACCAGTTCCATTATCTCTTCCGCTCTTACCATTATACGCATGGCGGTGTCTTGGGATGGGGAAGTGAGAATGGTACCTGTGCCACGATTTCTACGATGAAAGCCAATCATTATGGCGAGGCTGATGAAGATGCCCGTTGCAAGATGAACTTTGTGGCGGGAGTGGTAAAGGTAGATGGTCATGAACTGCTGATGGATAATGGAAAGCCGTTGGAGTATCAGCCTTTTGAAGTGGCTCAAAACCTGACCAACAGTAAGTTTGTCAAGACGGCTGGAGCGAGAATGGCGAAGTATGAGGTGGATAGAACCTCTTATATGGACGGCAAGTTGCAGAGTAACGACATCGTTCTTTTCCGCTATGCAGATGCTTTATTGATGAAGGCAGAGGCAAAGGTCCGAAACGGAGAGAATGGCGATGAGGAGTTGAATAGGATTCGTGCCCGTGTGGGAATGCCTTACCGTAAGGTACTCTCGATAACATTCTGGAAGAGCGGTTGCTGGAGTTGGTATGGGAAGGATGGCGTCGTCAGGATCTCATCCGTTTCGGCAAATTCACCGGTGCCTACGATCTCCGTACGCCTCTTCAGGGTGAATCCTCCGGCTACACCACCGTCTTCCCGATTCCTCAGAAATGCATTGATTTAAATTCTGAATTGGTACAGAATAAGGGATATGTCAATATTTTGAAGTAAAGAAACTTGAATAGAGTATATGAAACGAGAAAAGCTCGCCAGGACTTTGATGGTCTTGGCGAGCTTTTCTCGTTCTATTTCCCGAATCTGGAAGTATCTACTTCTTCATGCTGCTTGGCCTTGTAGCCGCCGAAACGATAGGTGAGGGAGAGGCCGATAATTCTGCCAAAGTACATGTCCGTCCCCCTGTGCTTTTCCTCACGGCTCGTTCGGCGGTGAATGATGTGGTAGAGGGATTTGAATTGGGTGGCAATGATTATCTGAAGAAGCCGTTCTTCCTATCCATCAACAAGCGCATCGAATGCCTCTTTGAAGTATTTGTCGAACCACTCAGCTGGGTGATCTGTTATCTGATGCTTGCCTGATTTCTCGATGTGAATGGCAACAATGTCGCCAAAATCGGAAGTGCCATCAATGAAAAGAATGTTTTCAAAAAGTGGTAGAGAGGCTCTTACTCGTTTGATGCCTTCCGTGAAGTTATATTCTATCACGTCTTGGTTTACATTATGACCGCCCATTGTGTATCTTTGGATAACACGAGATAGAGAATCTTCTTTCGAGGATAAGCCGAAAAAGATGAGGCTGATTTTATAACCTGCATCTTTAAAATCCTGAACAAGATTGACTGGCAAATCTGTAGAGAAGTTCGTTTCGAAAGCAAAATTCTTGTTTTGTGAAATGGCTTCATCTTTTTCTTTCATCAATGAAGAGATAACAGTTCCATCTATCCATCGCTCTATCCAATCAGGATGTTCGTTTCGAAGAGACATTGCTAGAAGGTCTCCGTCAAAAGCTTTTACTGTAGAATAAAATATTCCAAGCCTACTTTTGCTAGCTCCATTTGGACCGGCTATAATTGTAAATTCAGGTCTTCTTTTCATAATCTTAATAGAAAAATAGGTGTTACGAAGTAATTAATGGAGTAAGTAACTCATTTTCCCCTTTCCTGGAGCTGCAACTTGTTTTATGATAGTATATTCGCGTGTCGCAAAATCAAGAGTTGCTTCTACATCGCTTCCATCAGGATTAGCAAGATAGGTTTTTCCGTTTTCAAAATACGGCACGGAAATGCCCTTCGCCCACGCTTCCAGGTAGATTCGTTCCACCTCATCGTGTACGGCATTGTTGATTTCCCGAATCGTCTTGCCATTCGAGAGTCGCCAACCTTCTATTTCTTCATATTTGCACATAAGCCTTTAACCTTTAGAAAACCTTTGAAAAATCTACTGCAAAAATACGAGGAATCTTTTTAATAGCCAAATGTTTTAACCTCTTTTTTCTATCAGCTCTTATCTGAAGCATCTGTTTTTGAAAGTTTTTCCCAAAAAGGTTTGTGGTTTCAGGAATAATGGCTAATTTTGCGGGCTGAAAGGGGAATCGCTTGATAGGCGATGATTCTTGGAATGATATATTATAAATAGGATATGGATAGGAAAAATGATGGCCTCAGACTGATGGATGGGGCTGGATATAAGAAGATAATAATTGCTTGCGACTCTTATAAGGGCTGCCTTTCGAGCAGAGAGGTAAATGAGGCGATTGCTTCGGGAGTGAAGGAATGGAATGCAGATGATGCTTCTCCCGAAATCATTACCCTGGAAATGAGTGATGGGGGAGAGGGAATGCTCGATGTTTTCCTCTCGGCAATGAAGGGAGTGCGAGTGAAGATTCATGCCCATGATGCGCTGATGAGATGGATTGAGGCGGAATACGGAATCGTGGATGATACGGCGATTATCGAGATTGCGCAGACCGCAGGACTGGCTCTGATTGAGCCTGAACAGCGCAACCCGATGAAGGCTACTTCCTGGGGCGTGGGCGAGATGATTATGAATGCTTATCGCCGGGGCGTGCGACGTTTCATCGTGGGCTTGGGTGGCAGCGCCACATCCGATTGCGGCATCGGAATGCTCAAGGCGATGGGCGATGACTGGAAGAAGATTCGCCGGGAATGCAGCTTTGTGCTGGCTTCGGATGTTACCAACCCGCTTTGCGGCGAAAATGGGGCGGCTCATGTCTTTGCCCCTCAGAAGGGAGCTGATGCTAAGATGGTGCAGATGCTGGATGATAGGGCGAGGAAGTTTGCCGAGGTAAGCGCCAAGCATTTCGGATATGATAGGAGTGCGGCTCCCGGAGCTGGTGCTGCCGGAGGACTGGGGTATGCATTCCTGCAATATTTCAATGCTGAGGCACGACCAGGGGCTGAACTGCTTTTAGAGAAAATAGAGGTTGATGTGCTCATTCAGGATGCTGATCTCGTGATTACGGGCGAAGGTCATAGCGACCGTCAGACCTTGATGGGGAAACTGCCGCAAAGAATTCTTGAGCATGTTACCAATCAGAAAATATGGCTAGTATCGGGCGGAGTTAGCGATAGAAAGGCTATGCTGAATGCAGGATTTGATAGAGTTGTTCAGGTTACTCCTGAAGAAATTCCATTGGATGAGGCGATGAAACCAGAAGTGGCTCGTAATAACATAATAAAGGCAATTCGTGAGCAATTTGCTTTGTAGTTTCAGTTATAATCTGTACCTTTGTGACCGTTTTCAAATAAGGTAAGAATAATGAAGTATATAATTTTTGATTTTGATGGAACCATCGGAGATTCGCAGAGCTTGATTGTGAAGACCTTGCAGGATACGATGCGTGCAAGAAAACTGGAGGTGAAATCGGAGGAGGCTTGTGCCAAGACCATCGGTTTAAGACTGGATGAGGCTTTCGTCTCGCTCTTCGGAATGAGCGATGAGGAGGGAATGGAATGCGCGGCAACCTATCGCGAGATTTTCCTGGAAAACAAGCAAACGATGATCGTGCAGCCCTTCCCTCACGTAATAGAAACCCTGAGAGCGTTGCACCGTCAGGGCTATGTTCTGGGTATGGCCAGCAGTCGAAACCATTGCTCGCTGGATGGATACGTGCATCAGATGCAGCTGGAGGATATATTCTCTTCCATTGTTGCAGGCGATGATGTGGAGCATGCGAAGCCGGCACCCGATATGGTCTTCAAAGCATTGAAGGAGATGAAGAACGGCAGATGAAACCCTCGTGGTAGGCGATATGAACTTCGATGTAGATATGGCGCATCATGCCGGCTGCAAGGCCTGTGCCGTGACTTATGGCAACGGAACCCGTGAGCAGCTCGCCTCTGCCGAATGGATCATCGATGATTTAGCAGAACTCCTGGAAATCGTAAAAGAATAAATGTTTCTGAAAACATAAAATGCTCAAGGAGTAAAAAGATAAAATCAAGAAGTAAAAGAATAAAACAGGAAATGAATAAAAGATTATTTTATCGCTTGTAGAATAAAAAAGCAGGTAAAATAATCTTTTATTCATTTTTTTATAGTACCTTTGCACCCGCAATTGGTTTGCTGCCACTTCCTGCCGCCGCAGGCATGGTTTGTGCGTAGTGATTAAAAGGGAATCGGGTGAGAAGCCCGGACAGTCCCGCTGCTGTAAGCGTCTTATTGCGGCAAGCACCATGGTCACTGACATTTTTTCGGGAAGACCGCTTGCCATGAGTTTTGCATCTTTTTATGTTTACATAGAGTGAGATGCGGGGAGGACGCAAGTCAGAAGACCTGCCGTTGCCATCGGAAACAATATGATGAAAGAGTGTCTTTAGGATAAGAGATTCCGATGATTCTATCCAACCCCGTGGAATGGGTTCGTGATGGAGACACAGATAATAATATATAAAATAGAATGAATGAAGGCATTGAGGATATTTTGTCTCGGTGGCTTGCTATTGTTGTATGCACAAGTGGGTATGGGGCAAGATTCCATTCGTACCGAGCACTTGCATGAAGTAAAAGTGAATGCTCGGCAGCACCGGATACTTACGAGCACATCGCCTCTCCAGCTTTTGGACAAGGGGGATATGTTAAGGCTTGGCGTTACGGATATGGCCGACGCTTTGCACCGCATGCCAGGCATCAATCTGCGCGACTATGGTGGGGCAGGAGGAATGAAGACGGTAGCTGTGCGTGGATTCGGAGCGGGACATACGGGAGTGAGTTACGATGGTGTGCTGCTCAGCGAATGTCAGGGCGGCGAAATTGATGTGTCCCGTTATTCGCTCGACCAAGTGCAGACATTGCGACTCACCATTGGCGACAACGACGACATCTTCATCTCGGCCCGGCAAGCCTCGGTGCAGCTTTACTTGCCATCGAGACCATGAGCGAGATTCCCATCGACCAGCAGCCTCACCTCTCTACTCAGTTGCAGGTGGGGTCCTTCGGATATATCTCGCCTTATCTGCGCTATGTGCAGAGATTGTCTGATAGGTTCACCCTACAGGCGATGGGTGAGTACACCTATGCCGAAAACGACTATCCCTTCATCTTGCACAATGGTAAATATACTACCCATGAGCGACGAACCAACAGCCGGATGAACTCGGGGCATGGCGAACTGAATATGCACTGGATGATGGGCAGACGAGCCGACGGCATGAGCCGGAACCAATTGTGGGCAAAGCTCTACTATTATGACAACGACCGACAGTTGCCTGGCATCGTGAGATATTATACCGATGTAACTGCCGAGCAGTTGCACGACTGCAACGCCTTTGCTCAGGCGAGATGGCAAGCCAGAAGTCTTGATGACCATTGGATGCTGAAGGTGCAAGCCAAGATGAACTGGGCGAGCTCTGCCTATCAGGACACGCTCGTGGCAAATCGGCGCAATGATGCCACCTACTGGCAGAGGGAATATTATACTTCGGCAGCACTGATGTGGATGCCGGATGATGCTGGGCGCTGGATTACTCCGCCGACTGGATGATGAACTCGCTCAACAGCACCCTTGCCACCGACCTGCGCCCTCACCGGCATGGCATCCTGCAGTCGCTTTCTGCCCGATATGCGAAGGGAAGATGGGTAGCTCTTGCCAGAATGCTGGCTTCGGTTTACCTCAACAGCGTGGGGCGCAAGATAGAGACTCAGCCAGACAGCGCCAATCCTGCCAAGGCAGGACAGGCAGCCAAGGATGCACGTCGGCTTTCGCCATCGCTTTCGCTTTCTTATCGGCTCCTGGGGAATGGTACTGCCAGCGATGAACTTTATCTCAGGGCTTCGTACAAGGACATCTTCCGTTCCTACTTTCAACGAGAATTATTTCTTCCATTATGGAAGTTCAGATCTGAAGCCAGAGAAAACCCGACAGTTGAATATCGGGCTTACGTGGAGAAAAACTTCTTCGGGAGATGGGGGAAACGGCGAATCCCTACGTTATAAGGGATGGAATATTCAAGCAACGCTGGACGGCTACTGCAATCGGGTGACCGACAAGATTGTGGGCGTTCCTTACAATATGTTCGTTTGGCGTACTGTGAACTTGGCACGGGTTGATGTCGTTGGCGCGGATGCCTCTTTGCGTGGCACCTGGCAGATGGCTCCGGGGCAGCAACTCTCGCTGCAAGGGTCGTATAGCTACCAGCACGTGGTGAATCATACCGACCGCTCGTCCAAATATTATGGAAATCAAGTAGCCTATATCCCTCTGCACTCGGGCAGTATTGCCTTGGGGTGGGAGAATCCCTGGGTGAATGTCTCGCTCCATGGACAGGGAATGAGCAAGCGATGGGCCAACAACGAGCACTATGACGGCACCGAAGTGGATGGTTACTGGGACATGGGGTTGACGCTCTATCGTCAGCTCGACGGACTGAGTCTTTTGGGGAAATCCCTGAGAGGTGTGAAGGTCAGGATGGATGTGAAGAACCTGCTGGCGAAGCAGTATGAACTCGTAGGACATTATCCGATGCCTCGCCGCAGCTGGATGTTAAGCATCGGCTATAACTTCTAGATAGTAACAAATTAGATTCAAATATAAACAGAAAAAGAAAATGAAAAAGTATTTATTAGGTTTGGCGGTGCTCTTGATGGGTACTGCAGTGATGACATCATGCGATCCTGCCGAAGACGATCCTGAGACTTATCTCCAGGTGTATAGTACGGGCGCTTACGTTGTGAATTCTGGTAACATGTATAGCAAGATCGAGAGCTCTCTCACAGCCATCGACTATGCTTCAAGCACAGCTACACAGAACGTATTCAAGACTGCTAACGGTCGTACGCTCGGTAATACTGCCAATGACGGCATCGTATATGGCAACAAGATTTATCTCGCCGTAGACCAGAGCAACACTATCGAGGTAATCGACAAGAAAACCAAGCAGAGCATCAAGCAAATCAAGACCACAGAGTTGCTGGGCAATGCCGAGGGCGCTGAGCCTCGCCATATTATCGCTGGTGGTGGAAATGTATATTTCACTACATACGGAGGCTATGTAGCAGCCGTGGACACCACAAGTTTTGCTCTTCAAAAGAAGTGGCAGGTGGGCAGCTATCCTGAGGGCTTGGTCATCGGTAATGGCAATCTCTACGTTGCCAACAGCAACTATGGTGCTGGTGGTGGAAACATCTCTTGCATCAATCTTTACAACGACAATGTAGAGACAAAGAATATCGAGGGTGTGAACAATCCTACCAGCATCTATTATGCTTCGGGGCGTGTCTATGTCATCGACAACCCTGTGTATGGACCTGCTCCTGACTATGCGACCACTGGCGAGAATGCCCTCCGTGTGGTACTCTTCGACAAGGGCAAGTCACAGAAGGTGGCAGATGGCAACTATGCTGTATGCGTAACCCCTGGTGCTATAACACGTACGCAGGTGGTTCGTCCTTATTTCTTTGTGCTCAATGCACCTTTTGGAGGCACTCCTAGTGTGAGTGTGCTTGCAGCAGGAAGTACACAACCACAGGCGATGACGCTCTCTGAGATGCCTGTGAGCCCATGCGGCATTTTCGCCGATCCATTGAACGGTCATATCTTCGTGCTCTCTTATAAAATGGGCGATAATGCTATGCCGACTATAATGGCAATGGCTACGTAGTGGAGTATGACAGCGCTGGTCAGAAGCAGCATGAGTATGAGACTGGCGTAGGTTCTTGCGCTATGTTCTTTGACTCTGCCTACAAGACAGCATACGCAGAATAAGATGTCGTGAGACAGATGATTATATAACTCATCCAATCCATGGGGAAGTGTCGTTTCGGTGCTTTCCTTTTTTGTGTGTGTCATCAGTGCTTGCTGATGACAGTGGTTTGATACCCCAGCAGATAACGATAAATGTTCCTAAGGCAGGAACGCTGAGTAGTTTGGGATAATTGTACTCTTTGAAACAAAAAAAAGAGGGTGCGTCTTGTACTTATGACACACCCTCTCTTTTGTTTTTATTGTTTCCGAAACGATTATTCTTATCGTTTCCAAGTCCTTCTTTATCTTTTTCGAAGCCTTATTCCTCCATCAACTTGCGATAGCGACCCTTCTTGATCTCTGTATCTCCAAGGCGGCGCGCCTTGTTGATTTCATACTCAGAATAGCTGCCCTCGAAGAAGAAGACCTCACCATTGCCCTCGAAGGCAAGAATGTGGGTACAGATTCGGTCGAGGAACCAGCGGTCGTGGCTGATTACCACCGCACAACCGGCAAATGCCTCCAAACCTTCCTCCAAGGCACGGAGTGTTCACGTCGATATCGTTGGTAGGCTCATCGAGGAGCAAAACATTACCCTCCTGCTTCAATGCCAATGCCAACTGCAGACGGTTACGCTCACCACCCGAGAGTACGCTGCAGAGCTTGCTCTGGTCGGTGCCCGAGAAGTTGAAGCGGCTGATGTAAGCACGTGCATTCACATCTCTGCCACCCAGACGCAAGGTTTCGTTGCCCTGGGAAATCACCTCGTAAACGGTCTTCTGTGGGTCGATGTCCTTGTGCTGCTGGTCAACATAAGCCAGCTTCACGGTCTCACCCACCTCGAATGTTCCGCCATCAGCCTGATCCAATCCCATGATGAGGCGGAAGAGGGTAGTCTTGCCGGCTCCGTTAGGACCGATTACACCTACGATGCCGTTAGGAGGAAGCATGAAGTTGAGGTCGTTGAAGAGAACCTTTTCGCCGAACGCCTTCTTTACATGCTGAGCCTCAATCACCTTGTTACCCAGACGAGGACCGTTAGGGATGAAGATTTCCAACTTCTCCTCGCGCTCCTTCTGCTCCTGGTTGAGCATCTGCTCGTAAGAGTTCAGACGAGCCTTACCCTTAGCCTGACGGGCCTTAGGCGCCATGCGAACCCATTCCAACTCGCGCTCCAATGTCTTGCGGCGCTTAGAGGCAGTCTTCTCCTCCTGAATCATTCGCTTGGTCTTCTGGTCGAGCCATGAAGAGTAGTTGCCCTTCCATGGAATACCTTCGCCACGGTCCAACTCCAGAATCCACTCGCTCACGTCGTCGAGGAAGTAGCGGTCGTGGGTAACGGCGATAACCGTACCCTCATATTGCTGCAGGTGCTGCTCCAGCCAGTCGATGCTCTCAGCATCCAGGTGGTTGGTAGGCTCATCGAGCAGGAGTACATCCGGCTTCTGCAAGAGCAGGCGGCAGAGAGCCACGCGGCGGCGCTCACCACCCGAGAGATTGGTAACAGGCCAATCGCCAGGAGGACAGTGGAGGGCAGCCATCGCACGCTCCAGCTTGGAGTCGATGTTCCAGCATCGGTTGCATCAATGATATCCTGCACCTCAGCCTGACGCTGCATCAGCTTGTCCATCTTATCAGGGTCTCCGTAATATTCTTCGAGACCGAACTTATTGTTGATGTCCTCGTATTCTGCGAGTGCATCATAGATTTTCTGCACACCCTCCATCACGTTTTCCTTCACGGTCTTGTTCTCGTCGAGCGGAGGATCCTGAGGCAAGTAGCCCACAGAGTAGCCTGGGCTCCAAACCACCTCACCCTGGGTAGGTTGCTCAAGTCCTGCGATGATTTTCATCAACGTAGATTTACCGGCACCGTTCAAACCGATGATACCGATTTTTGCTCCGTAGAAGAACGATAGGTAGATGTTCTTCAGAATCTGTTTCTGGTTTTGTGGGATAATCTTAGATACGCCCACCATTGAGAAGATGATCTTCTTGTCGTCAACTGTTGCCATGTATATAAATAAATGTGTATTTGTGAATAAATTGCCGAGTTTGGCACTAACAGTTGCAAAGATACATTATTTTTTGAAATTCTCGCCTTTCTTTCAAAGAAAGTTGTATATTTGCAACGATAAGTGTGTCCTGAGACAGAATGAAGTCTGATATTGGCTATATTTGATAGATTCTGTCGTAACTTCTAAAGAGATGGTGGCAGACCCACCGCATTCGGCATGCAGGTGCTGATTGCAAACCACTTTGTGCTGCTCTGATGGAACTGATGGGTAGTGAACGACAATTGAAAGTCTTCCGTAAGGTTGGCAAGGTATGTGTCAAGGAGATGAACGCAAGTGAACCATTGATGAAGCATCGTTAGCAAATTTAGCAAGTCACATCAGAACC
>ENA-OQER01000252-OQER01000252.1-human-gut-metagenome-genome-assembly--contig:-NODE-252-length-30450-cov-2.913564_pt1 | contig 30450 bp, 36 predicted proteins | sample MGYA00242797_ERZ504639 | MGnify/ENA primary metagenome ERZ504639 (study PRJEB26092, sample SAMD00036306) | human gut metagenome | host: Homo sapiens | study: EMG produced TPA metagenomics assembly of...
AACCGGGTTTTACGCATCCCTACAAGACGAAGCGTTCGTTTACGTATGAGGTAAGCAATGCCCTGTCGAAACAAGCGGGAGGTCAGAATTACCAACGTACAATAACACAATATCTTTCGGATATATCTTACAGAGCCATTTATAGAAAATGTATCTAATCTTGATGAGTCAAAGGGTGTAGAGATAAGTACAGATATAACATATGATGGATTGAAAGGATTATATGGTGACTGGGACAGGTATCCACATACAACCATAGAATATGCTACAGCGGGTACACATTATCAGATAGTTGATTCCAAAGGAGCACTTTACTGTGATGGAGGCAGCACACTGCTTGGACATGTTGTTACAACTATGCCAAATCATGTGGATAAAGAAAAAGATGCTGGTGGTGAGTTCATGAGTGCTGTAACCATTAAGTTTAATAATAATGAGAAACAGGTATTTTCTCCAAGATTGGTGTCAGTTGATGAAGCTGGAAATATCAACTGGAATACACCTAATGGCGGATATGAGGATGGTACATATGAGTTTTATATATTCTCAACTCATGATGCATGGAATAATGCAGGAAATATATATGAGGATAGTATAAATAGAGAAAATAGTGAATGGTACGGCAAGATGACCATCACTGTAAAAAAATGGTGTACAGGATGAATGTGAATTCTATCTTGACCTTGAAAAGGTAGCAAAGAAATTCGGATGTGATGCCAGTGATTTTAAGCGTATTGATGCACAGTTTGGTCGACTTGGACAACAGTGGATAACAACAGCAGGTGCATCATCTGGTGCATGGTTAGGACTTATATTATGCGTAGGTGTAACAGCAGGTGTGCTGGTATATCAGAAAAAGAAAGGTAACAGGCAGGTGTCTTGATAATGAGAGTTAATCCTATAGTTGCATTGGTTGTTATAGCAGTATGGCTATATGTTCTATCAGTTACACACAGGGCGAAGCTTCATGCGTGGGAGTTTATCATAGGAAGTCTTGGACTTTTTACAATATTGATGATGACAGTGCAGCCTGTGCTTACAATGCCTCTTGCAAGATGTGTATCGGCACTTGCAGGCGTTGTTGGAAGCATTACAGGGGCATTTACGGCATATTTTAAATACGGGATTATATTTGTACATACAGGTATGTCATCCATCACATTGCTTATAGACTTTGAGTGTTCCGGAATAATAGAGATTATGGCGTTTATTTCGCTGCTTGCGTTCTTTAACGTCTATAACATCAGTGAAAAGATAATAGTAGGAATCGGTGGATTCTGTTATATCATGGTATGTAATGCACTAAGAATTGTGCTTATATGTCTTTCAGTGCACTTCTTTGGTATGGGTGCGTACTATGTTGTGCATACATTTATAGGAAGAATATTCTTTTATGTACTGAGTGTACTTCTGTACTTTTATGTGTCACAAAACCGCAGATTATTAAAATGAAAGTGGGGAATTTTGCATATGGCAGTGATAAAGTCAATTCTTAATTCCTTTCTTTTTTGGGGTGGATGGATTATTATTCCATTCATTATGGAGATAGTACCAGCGATAGGCAGTGTGGTACTGCTCATAAGAAGAGGAATGAAATATAAAAAGAACAGGAAAGAGATAAAGGTTTATCCGGAAATATCTCTTATAATTCCTGTATATAATTCGGCAGATACGTTGTATCAGTGCATAGAGTCCATAGATAAAAGCTCATATCCAGATGATAAGATAAGAATATTCCTTGTAAATAATAAAGGACAGGATAACAGCTTTGATGTATATGCAGAATGTCAGAAAAAGTTTCCTGGACTTCATATGCAGTGGATGAATTCTGAGCAGGGAAAGTCAAGGGCACTTAATCTTGCACTTTACAACAGTGAGGGTAAATATATAATCAACCTTGATAGTGACGGACTTTTAGAGAAGAATGCACTTGTTAATATGATTAACAGATTCGAGGCAGATACAGAGCTTAACTGTATGACTGGTGCGATTCTTACAGTTCCGGAACAGATTAGGAAGTATAAGGCTGGTTTACCAAGACTGCTTCGTAATCTTGAGTTCATGGAATATGCACAGGCATTTCTGGCAGGAAGAAGTTATGCTTCAGAACTGAATTCGGTGTATACACTTTCGGGAGCATTTTCAGCATTTAGAAAGTCAGCAGTGCTTAAGTCGTGGATGTATAACACAGATACGATATGTGAGGATACACATATAACATTCCAGATGCGTTACAGACAGGATGAACGAGTAGAGGTGTGTGAGGATGCACTGTTTTTCGTTGACCCGATAGAGAATGTCAACAAGCTGTATACACAGAGACAGAGGTGCAGAGAGGAAGTCTTGAAGTAGCAAAGATGTTTATGGATAAGAACTTCAAGCTAAGAAAGTTTATGTCTGATATAGGTGTAAAGACATTGCTGTATGACCACACATTTGCATTTCCAAGAATGATATGGTATCTTGCGCTTATATGTCTTATGGTTGTAGGATATTCTGGAAAGGTTATATTGCTTTCAACAGGAATCATATTTGCGTTGTATATATTAACTGGCTTCTTATATTTTATAACAGCGGCACATTATCTGAAGATTAATAAAAATGTGAGAAGCTACTATATAAGGCACTGGTGGTGCATATTATTACTTCCGTTTTTTTAATCTTATCGTATTCTTCATAAGAATAGCAGGAATAATTAACAGCATACAGACTGACAGCTCATGGAAAACTAAGACCTTATCACAGGAATGTAAAGCATTTACAGATGTTGTAAAAGGTGATATGAAGATAATAAATGAAAAAATTGAAAAAATCAGACATAAAGTTAATGTAGATAGTCAGAAAACTTAATAAGGGTACTAATGCCAGAAAGTTAAGAGCAGTAAATTTTGAAAATGTTAAATATTGAAAGTGATAAATGTTAAAAGTGGTAAATGTTGAAAGTAATAAATGTTAAAAATGATAAATGTTGAAAGCGTTAAATTTTAAAGTGATAAACATTAAAAGCTAAATAGTTAAATTGCATGGCAAATCAGGAAATGGAGTAATTATGGAAGAGCAGAAGTCTGGCAATAGCAGTAATAAAAAGCCTGGAAAGCATCCGATTCTAATAATAACAACAATATGTGTAGTGATAGCGGCAGCAGCATGTGGGTGGCTTTCATATATTCAGATTAACAGATATGAAAAGGGGATTCTGGAGTCTGCGCGACACAGCAGGATTCATATGTACAGCTTGTCCTTGATCAGATTAACTTAAAAGAAAACAGGGATGACCAGGATATTATTAATGATATTCTTAAAACCATGGATGCATCATCTAACAAGTACTGGGTGTTTTCAAGGAACCAGTCCATGCTTTATGTAAAGGATGTCATGGAACTAACAGGTATAAGGAGGTTTCTGCAGACACATATTATAACTCAAAAGCATCAAAGGAGTTTATGGATTCGCTTCAGGTTAACCATATACAGCACAGTATAGTCAATGTGGACAATAAAACATATCTTATGTCTGGTGTGCTTTTTAAGTATGCAGACCAGAATTACAAGCTGTGCCTTATGACAGAGAAAAGTGTATTATTAGATAACAATACATATCTGGGAATCAAAGTAGAGATGGAAACATTTGTCATAGTTATTCTTATGGCGCTTGTTCTGATAGCTGTTATATATGCATTTATTATAAGAAGGTCTGCGATAAGGCTTGATGAGAGGGAAGCTGATGTTAAAGTACTTAGCATGGGGCTTGCAAAGGTAAATGAAATGCTGGCAGATAAGGATCTTCACGATACGCATAATAACGTATGGAAACAGAAGCTATAGTGCCATTTGTAGAAAAGCTTATGGAAAGAAATGTTCATCCCGTCACATTTGCACGCATAGAATGTGAGACAGAGGAAAGCCGCAGGAAGTTTTTTGAACGTGCAGTATATATTCTTGATAAGCATGTATCAGGTTCGAGTATGGGGCGTGTGATATAGTTCTTATCGCAGTCAATATAACGACAGACCAGTTGAAGCATGGAATAAGCATACTTGAAGATAAAGAGGTAACAGTCCAGAGAGTAGAGCTTATAGATAATAATACAGATATGGAAAAACTAAGAGAAAGATATCTGTAGGATATCAGCAGGAAGGAAGAGCATATGGCAGTTAAGTTGTACAGAGAATATAAGATTAAGTTTTATCTTAATATGCGTCATTATATCATTATTAATGATAACAAGGGAGAAACTCATCCGCATACATGGGAGTTTGCACTTGATATAAGGTTTGGAAGAAGCTCGTTTGTGGAGTTTAATATATTTGAAAAAGGAATCAACGATTTCCTTGAAAAATACCAGAATAAGGTGTTAAACGAAGAAGAGCCTTTTGATGCAATACTTCCAACACTTGAAAATGTAACAGATTATTTTTCAGAAGAATTCTATCGCATAATACATAATATAGGCGGGATGCTTACATCTGTTGAAGCGAGTGAGACACCTACAAGAAGTTATATAATCAACATGTCAGAGCAGGAAGAAAATGCTGCTAACGATAAAGAGATAGAGAACAAAATAATGTCAGAGGTTATAGACACAGTGATTGATGACCTGACAGCAACGAAAGAAAAATAATAAATGAAGTTAAGTTAAAAAGGTTAAAGGTCTTAACGTATAATGATGTGAGTGTCAAAAGATGTTTAACATATTAAGAGGCAGGTTATATGAATAAGCAGGGAAAAAATCATGTTTTATATTACACCTTGTCGATAATAGGCTGTATTGTGTATGTGGCACTGATAGTATCCGTATCGGTTATGGTGGTTAAAATAGTGAGTCAGAATGGTACCTATCCAGCTGGCTCAGATACTATGTATCATATATACAGAGGTGATTATGTATACAACTCCATAAAGGATGGAAACTGGTATCCTTTATACGATTATATGTGGTATAACGGCGTTGAGCTTATGAGATACTGGGCGCCGCTTGCAGCGTATTTTATGGCTTTCTGTGAAATGCTTGCGGGCGGCAATATGCTTATAGGTTATCTTATATTTGTAGGGATAATATCTGTACTTGGTGCATTAAGCTGGTTATATATAGGTATAAGGATGAAAAGACCAGTGCTTGGAGCATTTATAGGCTTCATATGGTTTTTTATGCCTAATAACCTGTGTGCACTGTTTGTTGAAGGCAATCTGGCAAGATCACTCAGCATGATATTTCTGCCGTTGTTCATATATGAGGTATCGGAGTATCTTAAGGACAGAAAGGTCATAAGAATTCCTTTTGTCATGATAAGCTTTATTCTCATAGCACTTTGTCATCTTGGATATGCAGGTATGGTTGCGCTTGCAGTGCTAGTATACTGTATAGTTCATATGATTGAAGGATATTCTAAAAGAGCAGCCGCTGATATAGTGATATCCATACTGCTTAGCTTCATGCTTATAGGTGTATGCTGGTTGCCTCACTTAACGGAGGAATACCTCACTTGACATTCGGAAAATATGGCTAACTTTTCCAGAAGATAGTGTATACACTTAACCCGGTAGACAGAATAACTACAGACTATGCTCATTTTTACTTTGGACTTGCAGCAGCAATACTTGCGGTTGGAGGAATGTTTTTTGGATATAAGAAGTCAAGAGCCGGCTTTGTCACAGCTATAATAACACTTATATGTACAGCAACAGCTATGTATCCGGTGTTAAAGATACTTCCTGGAAGCCAGTATCTGTGGATGTTAAGATTCATATCCATAGCACTATGTATGATATTGTACAGCTTTCTTAAATGGGATACACTCAAAAAGCCGCTGATAGTGTTTTTCTGTGTTCTGCTTGTTTTAGATATAGTGCCATCTATACCGTTGATAACAGGTGGATTAGATACTATATCCATAACTAAGAATGGAGTGAGCATTAACACAGATAACGACAGTGTGTGGGACAGACTGGATATGCAGCAGGATAATACACTTATATCAAAGGCACAGTCCATAACAAAGCAGAGAATAGCACTTCTTGATGACAGCAGCTTAGGTCTATGGGAGCATTTTTAGTATCAGACTGGAACAATGCAATACCTGCCGCATATGGTGCAGGACGTGAGGCTGCTAATACCTCCACTAACATAGTAAGAATAAACAGGGCATTAGCTGATGGCAATTATTATTATGTGTTTGACAGATGCCGTGAGCTGGGAAATGATACAGTTCTTGTAAGACTGTCATCGCTTGAAAAGTATGGTGTATCTGTAAAAGATATGGATATGGCAGCAGGTGCCTCAGGATATAGCGTTGCAGGAGAAAATGCAGCATACAGGTTATACCATATGGATACTTATGATAACTGGGGAACAATCAGTAAGTATGAGGTGATAGGCATAGGAAGTGGTACACCTCTTATATCACAGTCATTTCCGGCAGTTGAAGAGACTGATTCAGATAATCTTAATGATTATTCTTATGAACAGTTATCGCAGTATAAGCAAGTTATCCTTGATGGATTTACATATGATGATAAGACGGCAGCAGAGGAGCTTGTCTTAAGGCTTAGTGAAGCTGGCGTGAAGGTTGTTATATATGCAGATGGAATCCCACAGGAAAAGAAGACACAGAGTCAGGAGTTCCTTGGCGTTACGTGCAGCGATATTGTATTTAAGAATGGCTATCCGGATATGGATACTAAGCTTGGAGTGCTTTATCCTGATCTTTTCCCTAAAGGATATGCAACATGGCAGACAGTATATGTTACAGGTCTTGATAATACATGGGGAAGTGTCATGGACAACGGTCTTAAGCTTGATTTTTATGGTACAGTTAAGAACGATAACATAATAGTATGTGGTCTTAATCTGGCATACTACTATGGAGTGTCAGCTGATAAGTCTGTTGGAAGACTTCTTAGTGATATGATGGATATAACATCTGCACAGCTGCCTGAAAGAACTAACATAGAGCTTAAAGTAGAGCATGACGTGAACGGAATAACTATCACATCAGATTATGATAATGTAAATACAAGCCTTTCTTATCATGATATATTCGTATCAGATGAGTGGCTTGGAAAGAAGAATAATCTTACATATGTAAGAGCAGGAGTGACTAAGATAACGTTTAAGGTACCATATTTATGGCAGGGTTTGTGTGTGTCAGTGGCAGGTCTTATATTATCAGTTGCATGGGTGGTCGTTCTTGCAGGATTTAATAAAAAGCACCAGACACAGGAAATAAGAGAGGTTGTGAATGAAGATATTTGATACACATGCTCATTATGATGATGAAGCATTTGATAAAGACCGCGATGAATTATTAACAAGTCTTTTCAGCGGTGATATAGGAGCAGTTGTAAATGTAGGTGCAAGCCTTGAAGGATGTATAGAAAGTGTCAGGCTTGCAGAAAAATATGATAATATATATGCAGCTATAGGTGTGCATCCGGATGACTATGAGAGGCTTGAGCGTGGGGAGAACCCAAGGAATTCAGTGATAGATGATAGTAATATATATGGTGGGAGCTTCATGGACTGGCTAAAGAAAGAGGCACTTACGAACAACAAGGTTGTTGCGATTGGAGAAATCGGACTTGATTATTATTATGATGAGCCGGGAAGAGAGCTTCAGAAAAAGTGGTTTGCAAGACAGTTAGAGCTGGCAAGAGAGGTCAGCAAGCCGGTTATTATCCATTCAAGAGATGCATGTGCTGATACCATAGATATATTAAAAAGTGGACATGCCAGTGAGGTTGGAGGCATAATCCACTGCTATTCATATTCTAAAGAAACAGTTAAGACATTTTATGATATGAACTTCTACTTCGGTATAGGCGGAGTGCTTACCTTTAAGAATGCGAAAAAGCTTATAGAAGCAGCAAATGTCATACCGCTTGAGAGGATAGTGCTTGAAACAGACTGTCCATACCTTGCACCAGTCCCTAACAGAGGAAAAAGAAATGACAGCAGTAACATACAGTATGTTATAGAAAAGCTTGCTGATATAAAGGGTGTTACGAAGGAGCAGATAGCAGAGGTGACATACCAGAATGCATGCAGAGTATATGGACTGTATCTGTGATTTACGTGTGATTTTAGTATTTTGTTATCTGATTGACATACTTATTCAGAAAATGTATATTTGTTGTTAAGGTTTGTTAAAAAACAGTGCAGGCTGTGTTAATAAACATAAGCAGTCTATGTTATGTGTGATACAGGAATGGAGATAAATATATATATGAATAATAAGAATTATGATAACGTCATGCATCTTGGGAATCCGACTAATACTATAGCTGTCCTTAACAGGTATGGCTTTAATTTCCAGAAGAAATTCGGACAGAACTTTCTTATAGATGAGAATGTTGTTCAGAAAATAGTAAGAGAGGCTGGCGTTACAGAGGATGATTTCGTGCTTGAGGTAGGCCCTGGAATCGGAACTATGACACAGATTCTATGTGAGAATGCAAGAGAGGTCGTAGCTGTTGAGATAGATAAGAAGCTTATACCGATACTTACAGAAGATACACTTTCGTGGTATGACAACGTGACAGTTATCAACGAAGATATATTAAAGCTTGATATAAAAAAGCTTGCAGAGCAGAAGAATGGAGGAAAGCCTATAAAGGTGGTTGCTAATCTTCCATACTATATAACGACCCCTATTATTATGGGACTTTTCGAGAGTGGAGTTCCTCTTGACAGCATAACTATCATGGTTCAGAAGGAAGTGGCTGACAGGATGCAGGTAGGTCCTGGAACTAAGGATTATGGTGCACTTTCACTGGCAGTACAGTACTATGCCAGACCCAGAATCGTGCTTAATGTTCCGGCAAGCTGTTTTATGCCAAGACCAAACGTGGATTCTGCTGTAATCAAGCTTGAAAGATATGAGAAACCACCGGTAGATGTAGCTGATGAACATCTTATGTTCAGAATAATAAGGGCATCCTTCAATCAGCGTAGAAAACTATGATGAACAGTGTTGGCAACAGCGGTGATGTTAATGTTTCCAAGGAAAAGCTTGCTGCGGCACTTGAAAAATGTGGACTGCCTCTGACTATAAGAGGTGAGGCACTTACACTGGAGCAGTTTGCGCAGGTTGCGAATGCGATAGTGGAATAATGGCTTCGCTGCTTCGTACATCCGTGTACGAAGCTGGCTGGCAAGCGTAAGGAAAGACTAAGAAATATCACAATCAAACTTCAAGTGCATTGAACACAGTATGCCCAGCTGCTTACAGCTTTGTCATGTCTGGTTGTGGAGAAATTAAATTAAATAAATACACCGATATACATATTTAGCTCCTGGCAGTCATAAGATTACATATCAATCTTATATTGTCAGGAGGTTTTTTATGGCTGACTATCAGCGGTTTGTTTCATACATTTATTCTTATCCGGGAGGTGTAAAGGATAAGAATGTAGGGTTTGCAAAGGTAGAGGTCAGGGCAGGTGAGATGAGGCTTAATATCAATCTCAGGGGCGTGTATACAGACACACCGCAGATGTTTGGAGTACATATGCTTATAGACAGGGATGCATCTGTTCCTGGAAGATACAGGCTTATGAAAGTGGGGGATTGTATAGTAAACAATGGAATGGCATCATATGCTGGAATATTTAATGCCAGTAATATAGATAATACTGGCTATGCATCATCAGATATATGTGGAATAGCTGTTGCCAACAAGGGTGACAGATATTATATGATGTTTTCTATGTGGGAGGATTATGATGTTAATCCTGACGTTATAGAATTCGCGGGAAGTGATGTAAGAAAGTACAGGATAAGTGACACTAAGGAGAATGTTAAAAAAGCCTCTGAAGAAAATGCTGGATGTGTGAGTAAAGAAGGCATAGATACTGCATATAAGGATACGGAAAGCAAATACAGTGAAAGCCAGAATAGCAGAATTAAAGCTGCTGCATACAAAGATGAAAAAAACAGACATAACGAAGCCGCAGCGGATGTTAACGTAAGAGAAAGTATGGAAAGTATGGAAAAGATGGAAGAATTACATGCTATGGAATGTATGGACAACACAGAAAATACAGACAATGCAGATAAAACAGCAGTAGTGAATACTTCTGTAAAAAAGAAATGTGCGGATAGCAATGAGCACTTATATAAAAAGCTGTACTCAAAGGCTGATTATGTGGATGCATTTGATGATGATTACTTTTATGATTGTATAGAAGTGACACCGCAGATGTTATCAAAGCTGCCACTTAAGGATAAGGAGATTATAAATAACAGCTTTCTGATACATGGGTATTATAATTTCCACCATCTTTTGTTTGGAAGAGTGTGTGATAATGAGAACAATACGAATTATTTTATAGGGGTTCCAGGTATGTACTGCAACAGGGAGCGCTATATGGCATCAATGTTTGGATTCTGTAACTTTAAGAAGAGCCACAGGAGTGACTACAATAATCCATACTTTGGATACTGGTATCAGGAAATATAAACAAAGCGTCTGTGATCATGCCATACACCATTTAGTCTGACATATGAGTGGGCTATGCTTCATCGATAAATCCGAATTTCTCCATGAGATGAAGCGATGTAGAATTATCCGGATGGATATAACATTCAGTGCGGTGAAGCCCGATATCAGGAACGATATCTTCAAGGGCTGTGGCTATCATAAGGGATGCCAGTCCTTCGTTGCGATGATATTCATCTATCTTATATCCCATATTGGCAGAAGGGGATGAGCCTCTGCTTATATGGGAGAAGGACAGAGAGCCAAGAATATAATCAGGTTCGTGTCTGTCCATCAGAAAGAATCTTACAAATGTCATAGAAAGCAGGCCTTTCATTTCAGCCTCAAGCATGCGGCTGATAAAGTTTTCAGTGTAGAAGGAAGCCGGCTTATCTGATTCATACTTATCAAAGTCCCTTCGGTTACGATAGTAGAAGTCAAGAACATCTATAGAGCGGCTTTTGTTAAGAACTTTGAGAGAGTATCTGCCAAGGTTGTATTCGAGTTTCATGTTAATCCTCATTTCTGTATATATCTATGTTAAATGGCTGTGTTTTATCATGTCCGATTATTTCAATAATTATATTGGTGTGTAAATCTAAATCAGCTTTATAATGAAATTATTCGTTAGTTTTCAGAGCTCCTTTTATGATGGCTTTTTCAGCTTTCTTTTTCTGGCGTAATTCCTTGAAAATGTGCTTAACATAGTAGAACATTCTTCATCACATACTCCGCGTACAACTTCAGCCTGATGGTTGAATTGTGGCATATTAAGAAGATTTATTATAGAACCTGCACACCCAGCTTTGGAATTCATAGAGCCTATGACAACTCGTGGAATACGTGCCTGTACGATGGCACCTGCACACATCTGGCAGGGCTCTAAGGTAACGTATATAGTACAGTCTTCAAGCCTCCAGTCGTTCATATAACGGCTGGCTTTTTTAATAGCAGTAATCTCAGCATGACCGAGCGTTGTTTTATCAGTGTTTCTTCTGTTGTACCCACGTCCTATGATTTTTCCATCATAAACGATTATACATCCTATAGGAACTTCATCAAGCAAAGCGGCCTTTTTAGCCTGTTTGATGGCAAGCTTCATATAGTGTATGTCTTCACTGGAAAATGTAGTATTCGTATTTATATTATTATTGATGCTCTGGCTATTGTCACAGCTGCCATTGCAGTTATCATTGTTATTCATATTATAATCAGTCCTCGTATTTAGACAATGCTTTTGGTACACCTCAAGCATGTGGTTTATATAATGATTAATTCATGCAGCTATTATCTTATCATAATTAAAAAAGGAATTCTATAATGAGCGCAGAGAAAAAGGAAGTGGCTGCAAAGCAGAAAGCAAAAAGAAGGATGAAAACTATGATTAAACGATGATTAAGCAGGAACTCATGGAATCAGGTGAAGCCGTTTTTGGTGGTAATATGCGTGATATTAATCTCCTTTTAGAAGATATCGTTTATCTGGAATTGTTACGTTGTGGTTATGTAGTAACTGTTGGCAGAGGAATGGAACTAAATGCAATTTAACTGGTTGACATGCAAGGTCTAACGTGTTAGACTTAAACCATAAGATGATTCTGAAAAGAGGTTTTAATATGCAGCCAGTAATATATGAAAGTGAGTATAATTTTTGTAAAATATTATGGGAAAATGAGCCAGTCAAAAGTACAGAGCTTGTAAAGCTGTGCAAGGAAAAGCTTGAGTGGAAGAAATCAACAACATACACAGTAATAAAACGTCTTAGTGAAAGAGGAATCATAAAGTCGGAAAATGCAATAGTTACATCACTCGTTAAGAAGGAAGATGCACAGACTATAGAAAGTGTCAATATGGTGGATACAAGATTCGATGGTTCACTGCCAGAGTTCGTGGCAGCTTTCGTACGTGCCAGAGGGATAACTGACGAGGAAAAAAAGGCAATAATAAAGGAATTTGACTTAGATAAATAACAAATCATAGGGGTAAAGATATATACGAATGATTATATCGGATAGAGAGGTTATATGAGAATACAGTTCCCAGCATGGCTTTATATTGTATGTGAAATTATATTTGCAGTTTTTGTGTTAAGTATATTATATAAGGTATGGAAATATGGTGTTTATCAACATGTTTTTTCAAGAAAGAAAAGTGTAAAAGCAACACTTGTATCAAAAGTGCAGGAAAGATATAGAGAAATAAAGGTTTATAACACTACGTTGACATCGAATAGACCAGCACCTGGATTTGGTGCTACATCAAAGAATAATATAGCATACCGATTGTATTTTGATGTTGCTGGAAAAAATATAAAACTGGATGTAGATAAAAAAAATCTTTGATGAGGTTCAGGAAGGAAGTACTGGTATGTTGACGTATAAAGGGTGTGTGTTTTATTCATTTGATGGTGGTGTAAATTGTAATAAAAAATTATAGTCAAAAATGTTGAAACAATACAAGGTATAATGTATTTATAAAAAGGGGTGTAGTATGAAGAAAAAAATATGTATTTTTAGTAGGTATAGTAGTAATAGCTGCATTAGCATTGTTTGTGGTTCCGCAGATCCCGGTAAAAAAAATTCGAGCCTGTTACACATACTATGTTAGAAGAAGATGCAGCGTATGAGCGTGCATATAATCTGTATGGAAAAGTAATATTCAAGGATAGGAGAAAAGCTCTGGATAAATTTAAAAAAGATTATAAATCGGCATTAGAATACATAGAGGATAATACTGATTATGGAAAGTTTAATACCAGTTATAAGACGTTGTCAGAATATTTTCTGTACGGACTTAATGGTTTGAAAAACAGAGATGTGGACAATGCAGATGTATTAAATAAGCAGTTACATGGTGTTGCTGTTTTTTGTAAAACATATAGGAAAAGCAACTATAGGGAATATGTATATCTGCCTTAAAGTAATATTGTTGATTGCCAGAGTTTATGGCAGCTTTTCGTACGTGCCAGATGGATAACAGACGAGGGAAAACAGGCAATAATAAGGGGATTTGATTTGGATAAATAATAAATGTGTTTTTTGGGGGATACATATGATGGGATATATTCAAATTATATTGGAAAATAATATTAAAATAGCATTGGCGATACTGGCATGTTTGCTTATATGTAAGATAACACATGTAAAATCAGTAAGAATCAGAATGTTATTGATGTCGTTGGTATGGGTTAGGATTTTAATACCATTTTCTATTAAATTTAATGTGAATAGTACATCTTCATATGTATTAACAAATATGGTTAATACAGGAGATTTTAATAGTCAGACGATAGTCTCTGAATTTTTTTTAAAGATATGGTGTGTAGGAGTTGTGCTGTTGCTGTTCTATAATATAGTAGTTGATATCAGATTTAGAAATATATTATCTACTAGTGTTCCACAGAAGTTATTAATTGGAAATTGCATGGTAAAGATATATAAGAATGATTATATTAATTCCGCATTAGTATATGGTTTGATAAAACCTAAAATATATATATCAAGCAGAGTTAATGATGTTGATATTGAATATCTATATGAACATGAAAGTATGCATATTCGTAGAAAACATCATATTATCAAGATTATAACTGGGGTAACGTCTTTAATATATTGGTATAATCCTTTAATATGGATATTTTATATGCAATATGCTGAATGTATAGAGCTTGTATGTGATTATGATTGTTGTGATAAACATATAAATGAAACGGATTGGAATAAGAATTATGTCAATATTTCTTTTAAATGCTGCACAGGTTAAGCAGGTTACACAAATAAGAATATTAGGTTTCGCAAGTGCAGCAGTGGCAGTTAGAAAAAGAGTTTCCAATATTATGAGAGAACAAAAGTAACTATTAGTAATAAGCTTATATCTATACCAGTTTTATTATTATTATGCTGATGTTGTTTCTGAAACCAGAGATACAAAATATAGAGAAGCCTGATAAAAATGAAGATGTACACAAGAGTGTTATGGCATATGATGCAGATTATCCAAGAGTGATAAATCGTGGTACAAATGGCGCATATGTTAAAAGTTATAAGGAATTTGATGGTGAAGGAAATGTGAATATAATATTTGATTTTGAAGATTAGTGAGGTTGAGATTAAAAACATTTATAAAACACAGAAAAGAGGATTTGGAACGAATCATATCTGATGAAGGGGTATTGTATCTGATGAACCGGAGCATTCAGGCTGAAGGCTCATTTGGAGATTTAAAACAGGACATGCAGTTCAGAAGATACCTAAGCAAAGGGACTGCGAATGTACTCGCTGAAAGTACTCTTTTAGCAATTGCAAGAAACATAAATAAACTTCATAATAAGATTCAGAACGGGAAAACAGGAACACATTTATTTCCTTTAAAAAGTGCCTGAATTTAGAAATATCAAAATAAAAATTTTTAAAACCTATATAGGTTTATTAAGTACGCCAATTTTTGGAACATACCATTCATTTTAATAAATAGTAACTTAAAAATCGTATTTTTATAGGAAAAAGAGGCTGGTACCTTAACGATTTTCATCGTTAAAGCGACAGCCCCAGTGTTAAGTCATATGCCCGTACTTGTCATGGAGCTGTATAAGCTGTTATGGGTTAAAAAAGGAATAGTTGTGTTAGCAATAGCGGTTGTTATTGTTTCCAATACTGGTATAAAAAAAGGGATATACATATGATTCAGATTTGGCTGTAGCTATGAAATATTATAGTGAAGCAAAAGACATGCAGTTATCAGATGAGCTTTCGGATATAGTATACAGATATGAGCAGGAGAGTGAGTACTGGAACGACAGGCTTAAGCAGATAAATACAGCATTTGTCAATGAAACCAAGGAATTCACCAGGAAGATATGAACGAAGCCACAATGCAGGTGTCGTTATATAAAAAAGGATTGGAAGAGATACACCGGAATATAAACAATCTTGAATATCTTAAGGGAAAAAATATAACCGGAGAGGTAACAATGCCTTTTGCTGTTGAAGAGATGCTTGGTGAAAAGAAACAGAATATGCTTATATCTATACATACAGCCAAAAGGGGAAGACTTAGCTGGTGTATGATGAAGCTGTGTGCAGTACTTATAGTTTCGATATGCATAGGAGTAGTGATATTCATTCCGGATATCGTGAATATTACAAGGGTATATAAGATAGATGATATGCAGACAGCCATACAGAATTATCCCAGGTTCTCATTTGTTCCAATTAAAATGTCACTTATGGCTTATCTTATCTGTAATATAATATGGAAGCTTGTATTACTTATGCAATAGCCGGTATAGTAGTACTTATATCAACAATGTCTGGTTATGTGTTATCGCTTGTTGTATCGCTGGCACTTGTGCTGCCGCAACTGTTATATATGCTGGGTTTTAATCTTATGTATTATATTTCAATCGTATCCCCTCTTCTTGTTGAGGAAAACTGGGGACGTGGCATCAATCAGCTGAATGGTATTATGCTTGTTGCTGCCGGACTGGTCTGCTGGGTGATAAGCGTCAGAAGAATTGTAAAAAAAGGACATTGATTATTGATTACAGTAAAAATGTGTGACTTGAATATATCGGGAAATGGAGCGTGGATAGTATGGAACTTAGGATTGATGATTTAAAGAAAACCTATGGCAGTGTAAAAGCATTAAAGGGAATAAGCTATAGCTTCACGCCAGGTGTGTATGGCATACTTGGAGCCAATGGTGCAGGAAAGAGCACAATGATTAACCTTATAACTGATAACGTGAGCAGGGATAAGGATGGTGGAAGTATAACATACTGTGATGGCTATAATACATGTGGAAACAGTCAGGAATATAACTGTGATGATAATGAGAAAACAATATCAGGTGAGCCGCTGGATATATTAAAGTTAGGTGCTAAGTTTCGTGGTATTGTAGGATATATGCCACAGCAGCAGGGCTTCTATGAAGATTTTTCACCGAAGGCATTTCTTAAGTACATGGCAGAGATAAAAGGTGTGAAAGCCATAAAATCAGTGGATGATAATGGCAAGGTGACTGTGAAAAAGGTCGGACAGCAGATAGATGAGCTTCTTGGAATAGTGAATCTTACATCCGTCGCATATAAGAAAATAGGTGGCTTTTCTGGAGGCATGAAGCAGAGAGTGCTTCTGGCACAGGCATTGCTTGGCAATCCAAAGATACTTATACTTGATGAACCGACAGCCGGACTGGACCCTAAGGAAAGGATAGCTATCAGGAACTATATTGCTGAGCTATCTAAGGATAAGATTATATTATTCGCTACGCATGTTGTAAGTGATATAGAATGTATAGCAGACAAGGTTCTTCTGTTAAAGAATGGCGAGATTATAGCAACAGGAACTCCATCACAGCTTATTGAGCAAATGCAGGGAAAGGTTGGGGAACTTACATGCACGCTGGATGATGTTGCCAGCCTTCAGGAAAAGTATCATATAGGAAATATAAGACAAAGAAAGGATGGGCTTGTGTTAAGACTTGTTGGAGATGAACTGCCAAAGGAGGCGGTAAAGGTTGATAATGATATTGACCTTGAGGATGTATATCTGTACTATTTTGAATAAGTTTTTGACCGCAAATGCAGATAGTTACTGTGTTTGCGGTTATATTTTTTGGAGTGATATGGTTTATAGAAAATTAAAAGTCTGTTAGATTGTGTCAATTGTATAAATTACAATACAATATTAAAAAATTGATATTTGCTGGTTTTGGTGTATAATAACAGAGTATTCTTGTATGTATGTAAGTCTTAAAAGGAGAAGTATACTTTTCTTCTGATGTTATAAGGATAATTGAAAAAATCAGACATAATGGAGGCACAATAAAGATGGAACATATATCCAGAGATGAAGCATTTACATTACTAAAGAAGTATAACAAAGATCCTTTCATATCCAGCATGCGCTTACAGTAGAAGCTGTCATGAAGTGGTATGCCAATGAGTTAGGATATTCGCAGGATGCAGAATACTGGGGTATCGTAGGATTGCTTCATGATATAGATTTTGAGCTATATCCAGAAGAACATTGCATAAAGGCACCAGAACTTTTAAGAGAAGGTGGAGTGTCAGAGGATATTATTCATGGTGTAGTATCACATGGTTATGGAATAACTGTTAATGTAACACCTGAGCATGAGATGGAAAAGGTGCTTTTTGCAGCCGATGAGCTTACAGGCCTTATATGGGCAGCGGCACTTATGAGACCATCTAAGAGTACAAAGGACATGGAGCTTAAGTCTTTAAAGAAGAAGTATAAGAGCAAAGGCTTTGCAGCAGGCTGTTCAAGAGAGGTTATAGAAAGAGGTGCAAAACAGCTTGGATGGGAACTTGAAAAGCTGCTTACAATGACTCTTGCGGCTATGGCAGCCTCAGAAGATACTATCAATGAAGAGATGGCAGCTGAGTCAGCTGCACAGTAGACAAGTAAAGAAAGGACGTATAGTAATGAAGGTTTTATTAATTAACGGAAGCAGGAGAGATGCAGGTTGTACATATACAGCACTTCAAAGGCAGCTGAGGCCATTGAAAGTGAGGGTGTAGAAACAGAGATTATCAATGTAGGAAGCAGAGTACTTAAGGGAGAAGTTGATGATGTAGTCAAAGAAGCTGGTGAAAAGGTTAAAACAGCAGATGGTGTTATAGTAGGTTCGCCGGTATATTACGCATCAGCTAGTGGAGAAATAATGATGTTTCTTGACAGATTCTTTGGAGCTTTCGGTGCAGATATGAAGTATAAGCCGGGCTCAGCAGTGGCATCAGCACGTAGAGGTGGCACAACGTCAACTATTGATGATCTTAACAAGTATTTCCAGATTAACCAGATGCCTGTTGTATCATCTAACTACTGGAACATAGTTCATGGAAACACACCTGAAGAAGTTGTAAGGGATGAGGAAGGCATGCAGACTATGAGGCTTCTTGGAAAGAATATGGCATGGCTTGTTAAGTCCATAGATGCAGCAAAGAAGCAGGGTGTTGAGCTTCCTTGTGGTGAGGATAAGATAAAAACTAACTTTATAAGATAGTCTGCGTGAGTTGCTATAAGAAAACGATTGACAGAGTTAGTATAAAACATATATAATAAAAGAACCGTGCAGCCGGGGAGTTAGCGGCACCTTGTACCTGCAATCCGCTATAGCAGGGGTGATGTTCGGCAGAGGCGAGATTTTATGGAGCCGCCCGATATAAGTGGTGATGACATTTGGGTCTTCCGCAACAGGAATTCATGAACCATGTCAGGTCAGGAATGAAGCAGCATTAAGTGAAACCTTCTGTGTGCCGGAAGGCAGCCTGGATCGAGCTAACTGTATCGGTAACGTCTGTGGATGATCATTCGAAGCCGGGCGCACGGTTTCGTGCGTTTTAAAACAACATGACAGAAAGGAAGTCCTAAGTTATGTCATATCAGGCATTATACAGAAAGTGGAGACCAGACAACTTTGAAGATGTCAAAGGTCAGGAACATATTGTTACAACTTTAAAGAATCAGATTAATGCCGACAGAATAGGACACGCTTACCTGTTTTGTGGAACAAGAGGTACTGGTAAGACAAGTGTGGCAAAGATATTTGCAAAGGCAGTTAACTGTGAGCACCCGGTAAATGGGAGCCCATGTGGGGAGTGTCCTACATGCAGGGCAATAGCTTCTGGTACTTCCATGAATGTTATAGAGATAGATGCGGCATCAAACAATGGTGTCGATAATATAAGGGAAATCAGGGATGAAGTGCAGTATTCCCCAACAGAAGGAAAGTATAAAGTATATATAATCGATGAGGTTCATATGCTTTCCATAGGAGCGTTTAATGCACTTCTTAAAACACTTGAGGAACCACCGGCTTATGTTATATTTATACTTGCTACGACAGAGGTGGCAAAGATACCTATAACTATTATGTCAAGATGCCAGCGATATGATTTCCATAGAATATCTATAGAAACAATAGCTGACAGGCTGTCAGAGCTGATGAGGGCAGAGAATATAGTGGTTGAAGATAAGGCTGTCAGGTATGTGGCTAAAGCAGCGGATGGCTCTATGCGAGATGCACTAAGCCTTCTTGACCAGTGCATAGCGTTTCATCTTGGGGAAGAGCTTAAGTATGATGATGTGCTTGATGTACTTGGAGCAGTCGATACAGCTATATTCAGTAATATGTATAAGACGATAAGAGAAAATGATGTGGCACGCTGTATGAGCCTTATGGAAGACATTATCATGCAGGGACGTGATTTATCACAGTTTGTCACAGATTTTATATGGTATCTGAGGAATCTTTTGCTTATAAAGACTACTAAAGATACTGATAAGATAGAGGATGTAATCGAGGTATCTAAGGATAACATAGCTGATATGATAGAAGCTGCTAAAGCAGCTGATGCAGATACACTCATGAGACATATAAGAGTGTTATCAGAGCTATCAAACGATATGAAGACATCAACACAGAAGAGAGTAAAGGCAGAGGTTACATTTATAAAGCTGATGAGACCAGCTATGGAGAATCCAGCTGATATGACGGAGCTTGCAGGACGTATCAACACACTTGAGACACAGCTTGGTGATGCCATGCAGGTTATAGATAAGCTTAAGTCAGGTGAACTTATCCCTGCTGGTATGCTTAATGCCATAAGTCAGGGCGCGGCTATAATGCCGGGTGGAGTGAATGGCAGCGACATGACAGGAGCTGGTGCTGACGGATTCGTGGCAGCTGGAGCTAATAATAACGATAACAAGCAAGTTATTAAAAGAAACTATGATGCAGTGACTGATGATATAAAGCAGATAGCATCACAGTGGAATGTCATAATCTCATCCATAGATGATGCACTTCTTATGAACTTCTTAAAACAGGCATATGTTACTGTAACAGAGGATGGCAATAGTCTTGAGATTATGATAAAATCACTTAGTGGTTACAATGCTATAAGCAGGGAAGAAACAGTTACCATGTTAGAGGAGCTTATAGAAGAAAGGACAGGGGTATCTGTCAGAATCGTAGTAACCAAGATGGATGAAGACGAAGATTTTAACAAGCGTTATGTAGCACTTGAGGAGCTTGTTGGGATGAATATAGAAATAGATGATAAGGAGGAATTTATATAATGGCTAAAAGAGGTGGATTTCCAGGAGGAATGCCTGGCAATATGAACAATCTTATGAAGCAGGCACAGAGAATGCAAAGACAGATGGAGGAGCAGCAGGCTGCCCTTGAAACAAAGGAATTCACAGCAACAGCAGGCGGTGGAGTTGTCGAAGTAACTGTAACAGGCAAGAGAGAAGTTACTAAGGTTAAGATTGATCCTGAGGCAGTTGATCCAGATGATGTAGAAATGTTAGAGGACTTAATAGTTGCTGCAACTAACGAAGCACTTCGTAAGTGCGAGGAAGAGTCACAGGCATCTATGTCTAAGATTACAGGCAGTCTTTCAGGACTTGGCGGAGGCCTTTTCTAATGGACATATACAGCGGTCATATTAATAAATTAATAGAACAGTTGTCAAGATTACCAGGGGTTGGGGCTAAGAGCGCCCAACGCCTGGCATTTCACATTATAAACATGCCAAGGGAGGATGTGCAGTCAATAGCGGATGCTATGGTAAGTGCAAAGGAGAATGTACACTACTGTAAGGAATGTTTTACACTCACTGATGATGAGTTATGCCCTATATGCAAGGATCCTAAGAGAAATCATAAGCAGATTATGGTTGTTGAGCATACAAGGGATATGGCAGCGTATGAAAAGACAGGTAAGTATGAGGGCGTATATCATGTCCTTCATGGTGCGATAAGTCCTATGCTTGGAATAGGACCATCAGATATCAAGCTTGCAGAACTCATGAAAAGACTTCAGAAGGATGTTGATGAGGTTATCATAGCAACGAATTCCAACCTGGAGGGTGAGACAACAGCTATGTATATAAGCAAGATGATAAAACAGGCAGGAATCAGGGTTACACGAATAGCAAGTGGTGTGCCGGTAGGCGGAGACCTTGAATATATAGATGAGGTTACACTTCTTAGGGCGTTGGATGGAAGAACTGAGTTATAGTGTGGCTTTGAATCTGGCTGGTGCAGCCGGATTGCAGCATTGCTTTACAATCCACAGAATCATATTATGTATAGAAAGCAGAATTGTTATAAAGAATATAGAATCAACAAAACAGATACTTAAAGAATGAGGTGTGTTATGGCAGGAAGTATGATAGGAGAGATAATCACAGATCATAGGGAAAGAATGCTTAATCTTAAGAAGTATTATCCATTTTTCAGGCTCATGGACGCTTCATTTGACCAGTATAAGGATGGAAAGTACTGTGCACTTGATATGGGTTATATTCTTATGGCTGTTCTGCGTTTTTTTTATTGAGGAGAATAACTTTAAGGAAAAGGATATTACATATAATGAATATCTTGATTTCTTTAAGCTGCTTGTTAAAAGAGATTTTGGTCTTGAACTTTCGGAAGAAGAATGCAGGGAAGCGGCGGATTATGTGTTCGATAAGATAAAAAATGAAGGCAGGCCTTTTGAGTTTCGGTATTATGATCCGGTTGAACATAAGAAAAGGGTGTCAAGAATGAAGCTCATTGAAAGTACAATAAGAGATAACAGTGTGTGGTATTCGATAAGCTCTGATGCTGTGGAATTCTATCTTGATACTAAGGAGATAAAAGATGAAAGCAGGATAAGTGTTTCACAGCTTCTGCTTGAAAAGATGATTAATTCGAATAACTTTAAAGGCGGAGTAGAGGTTGTTGAAAGAATCAACGAAGAGGTAGGACGCTTAAAGCTTCGCAAGGCAGAGGTTATGGAAGTCCTTTCGCAGGATGTGAATGCAGGTATAGATGCATATGAGGATTTCGTAAGCACTGGCATGAAGTGGTTTAATGATGAGGAGAAGCTTTTTAAGAAGAACAAGGAGCTTATAGATAAGGCAATATCAAGACTTGAAGGCTTTTCATCGGGAACAGACAGCTATTACAGGACGATGAAGGAGATACATTATCTTGAGGATCAGCTAAAGATAGCCATGAACAGGCATGCAGAACTGCTTCGTGACTGCACGCAGATGCAGAATACAACGGATGAGGCAGTAAGAAGGCTAAGTTGTCAAGGCTGCGTCTGCATATGGATTTTTCAACGGCACTGTCGGATATGATAAAGAAGGATAATGCGGAAGCACTTAAGTATCTGATAGATCCTCTATTTAAGCTGAATATTAAAAAGACTATAGATCTTAGGACGATAGATGAAGCACTTATGGTAAAGCCTGAGAAATATGAGAAGAAAGAATATGTTAATGATAAAGAACCAGAGAAGATAGTCTATGAGGATGAAGTAGAGGATGAAAGAATCCGTCACAACTATATATTCATAATGACGAATCTTCTTACGTGTATAGATAAGGTGTGTTTGAAAAAATCGGACATATTAACACTTGATGAATTCGGAGAATACATGAGCAGGGCTTATGGTGATACTATACTTAAAAATGCAGACTATTATGCATTTTTTGTTAATCTGTGTCAGAGAGATGAGTATGTTATAGGTGGAGATGACATGCACAGCGAAACATTTCTTGATGGCATACTTGAAGAGGGCTTTGGTGGTAAAGAGGTCAGACATTTTAAGATAATAAAAGGTGGAACTTTATCAGAGAGTGAACAGGCTGACAGTGAATACATGCAGGTTACTAATGTAGCATTTATGAAGGCTTATGATGATGCTTTGTCATAGCTGGCATGGTGAACATAGTAAAATGAACATAGTATGGTGAACACAGTAAAATGAACATAGTATGATGAATACAGTATGATGAACATAGTATGAAGAAACGATGCTGTAAGAATTCAGCTAGGATAACATGGAGGATATATGGAAAACAGGAATCTGGACAAGGCACTGGATATAGTATCAAAGCTTATAATGGGTGAACAGATAAGTGAAAGTAAAGATAACAGTCAGCTTTATCAGGAATACAATACTAACGCTGAGGTGTATGACATAGTTCATATGTCACTTAAGAAGTTCAATCTTAATATATATGAATATAACAACAGCTTATATGTCAGTGCAGGGGATAATAACAAGGTGTTTGGCTACACTAACGAAGAGTTGAGAAATAAGCTTGGATTAAGGGTGAACAGGGAGTTATATCTTGTATATTTTATAATATATAACATAATTACAGAATTCTATACTGATTCGGCAAGTACAACATACGCAGAGTTTGTGAGAGTTGAGGATATAGTAAAAAATGTAGACTCATCCGTATCTGCCATAATAGATAAGAAGCTGGGCATGATTATAGATGATGTTGAAGAAAACAGCTTCAAGCAGATAGCACTAAGCTGGGATGCTCTTCCAGTAATAACAGTAGCTGATACGGCAGATGTAAGGGCAGCTAAGAATTCGAAAACAGGCTTTGTAAAGATAGCACTGAATTTCTGTGTATCACAGGAGCTTCTTATGGAAGCACAGAACAGATTCTACCAACTGACAGGTTCAAGGCACTTATAGAGAACTATTTTGATGGCTATAAGGGACGCATGGCAGAACTTATGCAGGAACAGTCGTAAATTACTTCGTAAAAACAAGGAGGTATATATGCCACAGATTAACAGAGTTAGGGTTAATAATGTAAAATATAATTTTGGTACTCAGTTTTATGATGATTTTATGATGCGTTTTAACTGCAGGAATACCATATATGATCTTGCCAATGGTGGTGGCAAGAGTCTTCTTATGCTTCTTCTTATGCAGAATATGATACCAAAACTGCACACTTGGATGAAAAACAGCCGGTAGAAAAGCTGTTTAGGAAAGGCAGTGGCAACACATGCATACATTCGCTTGTGGAGTGGAAGCTTGATTCACATTGCCAGAGGGATGGTTACAGATATATGACTACAGGCTTCTGTGCAAGAAGGGCAAGGAGTGCAGAAGAAAGAGAAGATGCACAAGACAAAGAAGCTTACATGGAAGCAGCTTTAGATACAGGAAACATGACATCCAGGAGCAGTACAGCTTCAGATAATACAAGTATAGAGTACTTTAACTACTGCATATTCTATAAGAAGTTCGGACCTGATGATATAAAGAACCTTCCGCTTGTGCACAATGGTGAAAGAGTAACTTATAATGGATTAAAGGCATATCTGAGAGATGTAACTAAAGAAGATAAGGGTATAGAGGTTCATATATTTGACAGGAAAGGCGACTATCAGAGCTTCATATCAAAGTATGGTATATATGAAAGTGCATGGGAAATAGTAAGAGGTATTAACAAAACTGAGGGCCATGTAAGAACATATTTTGAAACCAACTATAGAACCAGCCGCAAGGTCGTTGAGGATCTTCTTATAGAAGAAATCATACAGAAATCTTACAATAACAGGCTGTCTGTTGAAAATGATGACTCAATGATGGCTAAGACACTTCTTGATATAAAGGATAAGCTTATAGAGCTTTCAAGAAAGAACAGCCAGATAAGCAGTTATGATAACCAGATGGAAGTGCTGGAACGGTTCAAGGAGTATGCAGATACATATACAGAATTCTACAAGAATAAGAAAAATAAAGAAGAAGCTTTATATTCAATGCTTGCATCGGCAGTACATATGGCAGCAGACAAGCAGTCAGAGCTTGAAGCACATGACGAAAGGAATACTGATCTTGTAAACAGGCTTGAAGATAAAAGAAGAGTATTGCTGTTGCCAAAGTATTATCAGAAAAGAAGTCACTTAAGGATGTTGAGGGGCTTGTAAAGAAGTCAAAAGAACTTCTTTCACAGAAGCAAAGCAGGATAGCTGCTGTAAAGAAGCGCCTTATGCTTATGGAATCAGCTAATGATTATTATGATTATATAGAGTATGAGAAAGAACTGTTAAAGGTTGATACAGCACTTGATAACAGAATGAGGGAAGATGAAGACATAACCTCTGAGCTTGAAAGGCTTGCAGGCGTGTACAGGATATACTATGAAAAGCATGTAGGTGAACTTGAGGATATGACACATGCCGCAGCAGAGGATGAAAAACAGGCATATGACATACTTGCAGAGGCAAAGGATAATCATAGAAATGCAGAAAAAGACTGTGCAGTTGTTCTTGGATTAAGGGATAACATTCAGGAAAAAATAAGCAGGGATGAGATAAGACAGCAGGAGCTTTGCAGACAGTATGGAGTACTTGTTGCAGATACAGCTTTGTCTGAACTTGAAAAATGCAATAACCATATATCAGATATAAGCGGTGATATACATAGTGTAAAGAGCGGCCTTGAAGAGGACACAAAGCAGATATATAAGGTACAGGAACAGATTAATCTGTTAAAGACCAAAAGGTTATGCTGCAGGAAAATATCAGCAGAATGGATGAACAGTCGCAGCTGTTAAGGGATAATGCTGACAGACTTGCAGATATAGAGAAAGGTATATGGTGTAAGATTATCCGATGATCTTGATGAGGCTGTACTTAAAGCATATACAAAGATGAATACAGAGTACAATGAAAAATCCAGGGAGTATGATAAGCTTAACCAGTATATAGAAGCACTCAATTCCGGCTCATATTATATGGATAGTCCGGATAGAAAGGCGTTTAAGGATTATCTTTACAATACGTATGGCACAGATGTTATAGAAGGTCATGTATGGATTTCACAGCTTGATGATGTCCAAAGAGAAAATGTCTTAAAAAGAATTCCGTTTGTTGAATACAGCTTTATAATAAAAAATGATTTTGACAGAGTTAAGAATAATAATGTTTTAAGTACATTTGGAAGAGGTACACAGATATATCCAGTCATAAGTGAGAAGGTACTTGATAGCCAGCAGGCTGCCATAGATAAGGATATGATGGTATTCGCACTTAAAGATATGAGCTTTTTAAGGGATGATACGAAACGCAGACTTGAGATTAAGACCGCGCAGGAAGAACTCGACAACCTGAATGAAGATATGCACAAGCTTGAAGGCAGAAAACAGATAGTATGGGAGGATTATACATTTGTTGTAAAATACGAAGCTATTTCAGGAAATACCCATACTAAAGCAGTTGAAAATGCAAGGCAGGAGCTTGACCAGGTTATAGAACAGCTTTCACAGGTAGATGGAAGCATAGACATATACAAAGAAAAAAAGGCAGAGGATGCCAATAAACTTGAGAATCTAAAAAACAGCTTGACAGTGCACTAGGCCAGGCAGAAGGGTTAAAGAAGATATCAGACCTGTATGCGGAAATATCAGAAGAGAGGAACAGCCTGAAAGCATACAATGACAAGCTTGCCAAGGCAGAACGTGCGATAATCGGGTATGCAGCACAGCTTGACAAGTCAAGGGAAGAGTATCTTAGGATTAACGAATACAAGGATAATGTTGATAAGAAATACACAGAACTTGTATACAACTGGGAAAATATTTCTCAAAGTATTATGTGCAGGATGATATACCAGCAGATGAAAACAAAAAGCCAGATACTACAGAGTATGATGAAGAAAATATAAGGGAGATTACAGGACGTTTCGCAGGACTTAAAGATATTCTTATGAATAAGAATGCAGACCTTACAGATAAGGAGGCGCTTAAGAGTCATCTTGAAGCATCAATGAAAAATGTATTGATTCTATCATCTACAGAGGTGAAGAACCTGAAAAACTTAAAGAGCTGTATCTTCAGGGAAAGATATCGGTAAGCAGCCAGGAAAAGCTTCATGAGATATCAGATGAATTAACTGAACTTAACAAACAGTATAATGATTCAGACCGTGAACTTGGCATGCAGGAGGCTATGCTTAACAGACTTGAGGGAAGTGTTTCATATGCTATATCACAGATTGAAGAAAGGTATGGAACATATGAAGAGTTTGAGTGTGACGATCCGGATGGCTACGTTAAGAATAATACTGTCATAACAAGAGAGCTTGAGGATGGTATAAAGAAGGAAGCGGCAGCAGGAAAGAAGCTTGAGAATGAGCTTAAAGATATCCAGGTATGCAGAAAAGATATTGAAAGAATCATGTCAGGTGCAGGAATAAATATACCTGATGAAGAAATATTGAAAAAAACGGACACAAAGTATCGGGATTATAATAACCTGAATAAGGAATATGAGCAGACTGCAAAAGAATATTCAGCAATACTTAAGCAGGAGTATAAAAAAACAGATGAATTCGTAAAATATAAGAGTAAGCTTATAGACTCACTAAAGAGCTATAATGCAGAGGATCTTGCTGTGCAGATAAGTATGTCAGTAAACATGCCAAAGGATGAGCAGCAGACAAGTGCGCTGATTGCTTCTCTTGATGAGACGAATAGTTATATTGAACTTGAAAAGACAAGAGTACACAAGGGAATCGAAGATATGGAGAGAATAAAGGATAACTTCGAAAACCGTTGTATACAGACGTGCAGCAATATACGTACGGAACTTGAAAGACTTCCTAAGCTTTCACATATTAAGATGGATAAAGAAGATATATCTATAATAGGTCTTAATATTCCATATGTTAAGGAGAACGTATACAAGGAAAGAATGTCAGAGTATATAGATGAGACTATAGAGGCAGCAGAAAGCTTTAAAGATACTGAGGAAAGGTTCAGATATATACGAAACAGACTTACATGGAAAAGACTTTTCTCTGTTATAGTAACAGATATGAATTCAATAAGGATTAATCTGTATAAGAGAGAACGTATAAAAGATCAGAGCAGGTACTTAAGATATGAGGAAGCCGTAGGCTCAACAGGACAGTCACAGGGTATTTATATAAAGTTCCTTATTGCAATCATAAACTATATATCGAATATTAATACAGTTATGGATGGCGGAATTGTGGGAAATACTATATTTATAGATAATCCTTTTGGCGCTGCAAAGGACATATATATATGGGAGCCTATATTTAAGCTTCTGAAGGCTAATCATATACAGCTTATAGTTCCGGCAAGAGGTGCAACGCCTGCTATAACAGCACGCTTTGATGTCAACTACATATTAGGACAGAAGATGGCAGATAACAGGCAGCAGACAGTTGTTGTTGATTATTACAGCAACGTAAAACAACAGGAGTTAGAATACACCAGAATGAATTATGAGCAGGCAAGCTTTGATTTCTTATAGTCTGTATGTGTTATAACAGCTTGCTTTTCAAGCCGGATTCGAGCCGGATTTAAGCCTTTTTTTTACATTAACTGGCGGTTTACAACAATACTCTGCTGTGATAAAATTATATGGAGTGTTTAGATATGAGGGTCAATTTATTGACACATTGGAGGTCTTTAACGTGGATAAATACGAGTTTAATATAAAGTTGGAACAGATTAAGAAGCTTGCCGCTAAGAAAGAGTATAAGCAGGCTGCACAGATAGCTAAAGAAATGAACTGGAATAAGGTCAAAGACTGGTCTACTCTAGCAACAGTTATCAATGTGCAGGAGGCAGCTGGAGATTACGAGGAAGCAAGGGATATGGCTATACTTGCTTACAACCGTAACCTTGGTGGAAGAAAGCTTATATACAAGCTTACAGAGTTTTTCATAAAGGTAAATGATTTTGAAAATGCAGAAGAATTATATAAAGAATATGCTAAGATATCAGCACATGATGTTAACAGATATATTTTATATTATGATTTAAGAAGGGCACAGGGAGCACCAGATACTGAGCTTGTAAAGATACTGGAAGATTATAAGGAATCAGAGATAGACGAGAAGTATATGTATGAGCTTGCTAACCTATATTATAAAACAGGACGCAGGGAAGACTGTATTAAGACATGCGATAACCTTGTTTTATGGTTCCAGGATGGCGTATATGTTGAGAATGCAGTCAGACTTAAGGAAAAGCTTGGAGTTAATCTTTCTAATACACAAAGAAGGATACTTGGAGAGATCAATGCAAGAAAGTCTGACGAAGAGGCTAACAAGGAAAGAATGTTCATGGAACAGAAGGAACTTGCACGGCTTAAAAAGGATGAGGTTGGAGATGTGCTTGAAGCAGATGAGCTTAAGAAAACTGAGCCTGACAGTGTAAAAGAGCAGCCTGCATCCGAAGCCAAAGAGAATATAGCTTCAGAACATGATAATGACAGCTCAGAAGATAGTGATGAACTGTCAATAGACCTTGTGCAGAATAACCAGAACAGTGCATTAAAGGAATCGATTGTAAAAGCTATTGAAAGACAGAACGAAGCGAATAAAGAAGCAGCAGCTGCAATAGCTGAGAATAAAGAAAAGCAGAAAGCCGCAGAGGATAATCCAGCTGGCGGTCTGCCGGATAGTTTGTCAGACAGTCTGTCAGATAGTTCGGATAACAGCTTCTCAGAGAATGTAAGTAAAGCTTCGTTATCGCTTAAAGAGCTTATCGAAAATGCTAAGAAAAAGATAGAAAACAGCTGTGAGAAAATAAGCAGGGAAGATGAAGAAGAAGCCAGACGTGTAGCTCAGAAGCGTATAGATGAACAGGCTGATGCCATGAATATAGAAGTTTCAGTTCCTAATTACAGTATATACGATACACATAATATTCAGGAAGAGCTTGCAAAGAATGTAAAGAATCTTTTTGAAGATGAGCAGGAAGAAACATTCAGACCACCTTTTGAAAGAAAGGATAGTAGAAATAACGAGAATGTTGATAATACCTTAGCAAAGACTGCATCAGCAGATACAGACAGTGAGCAGCCATATAATGATGACCAGACAGAGGATGAGCAGATAGAAGGCCAGCTAAGTATCACAGACTGGATAGAATCTGTAAGGGAAGAAAAGTATGGAAAGCAGGATACGAAGGAGTTCTCTAAGGCAGAGCTTGAACGTATGCTAGATGAAAAGGATGAGAAGAGCAAGGCTTATGAACGTATAATCGCAAGGAAGAAGGAAGAGGCTTTAAACAAAGGCAACAGAATTCGATGAAGCAGAGGCGAAAAAGACTTGCAGAGGCAGAAGGTTGCACTTGATTCGGCGACGTGACCTTGCTAAC
>ENA-OQER01000253-OQER01000253.1-human-gut-metagenome-genome-assembly--contig:-NODE-253-length-30380-cov-13.255975_pt1 | contig 30380 bp, 31 predicted proteins | sample MGYA00242797_ERZ504639 | MGnify/ENA primary metagenome ERZ504639 (study PRJEB26092, sample SAMD00036306) | human gut metagenome | host: Homo sapiens | study: EMG produced TPA metagenomics assembly of...
ACTAAAAAGCGAATTATTCTATTTAAAAAAATTCAAATCCGTTGAAGATTTTATAAAAGAGTTAAAATCTTATATAAAATATTATAATACAAAACGGATAAAGATAAAACTAAAAGGACTTAGTCCTATAGAATACAGAACTAAGTCTCAATTAGTAGCTTAATTAATATGTCCAATATTTTGGGTGCATATCAATTTGTACTATCTTTTTATTTTGCTAAATCAACTTTAAATTTTAAACAATAAGCAATGATGAAAGCAATAATGGCAGCAATTACATCACTTAAAATATACAATAGAAAGCCATCACCATAAAATACAGGAAGAGAAGCTAGACTAGGAAAGGCAAAAGCGATAGCTTTAGCGCCTGAATAACCAGCGATAGCACCACCAATACCACCACCGATGCATACGGCTATCATAGGCTTTTTACGGGGTAAATTTACACCAAACATAATTGGTTCAGTGATACCAAATAATGCTGATAAAATAGAAGATGCGCAAATGGATTTAAATTTCGTATCTTTACTTTTTAAAAATACAGCAAGTCCTGCACCAGCTTGAGCAAATACAGCAGGTCCCATTAAGGCTAAAACTGTATCCGAACCCAATACGGCAATATTGTTCATACCGATTAAAATAAAACTCCAGTGGAAACCAAAGATTACCATTGGCTGAATGACTGTGCCTAATAACGCTCCTGAAATAATTGGAGAAAAATTATAGATATATTCATAGATATTAGCGAGAAAATCACCTATAACCATACCAATAGGGCCAAATAAGAATAATGTTACAAATCCTACAAAGATAATACACAAAAGAGGTGTCAAAAACCCTTTTACCATATCAGGGAAAATTTTATTTAAGAATTTTTCAACAAAAGTTAATAATGCTGAAGCTAAAATAATAGGGATAACACTAGAATGGTATGTAACACCTTTTAAAGGAATGTGGAAGAATTCTACAGTTTGACCAGATTCTAAGATATGATTTAGTGAAGGATAAAGGAAAATACCTGCAATAACGACAGCAGTAAAGGGATTAGCACCAAATTTTTTAGCTGATGTATAGGCTAATAACATGGGTAAAAAGTAAAATAAACTGTCAGCCATAGCATTTAAAACAAGGTAATTATCACTTTCTTTAATTAGTACATCTGTGGCGATTAATACAGCAATAATACCTTTTAAGATACCAGCGGCACTTAGTAAACTGACAATGGGTAAAAATATACCAGCGATACCATCAATTATAGTATTAATCATTGATTTTTGGTGTTGAGAAGAAGTGTTCATACAGATAAAAATAGTCCTTTCGATGAATTTATTATGTACATATATCTTATATAAATACACACATAGCTAATAATTATACTTAGTGTTAACAATATTGTCAATTTATGAGTTAAATTAAAGAAAATATGTGTATTTTTTAGATGATGAATTTATAGAGATTGAAGAATTTTTAAAATCAAAAAACTGCACTTAAAGTGCAGTTTTTTATTTAATATAATTAAAAATTAATATTATCACTATCTTTGTAAGAGCCACCACAAGTAGTTATATTATCAATAGCACACATATCTTCATTACTAATTGTAAAATTTATTTTTAGATTTTCAATAATACGCTCTTTAGTAACGCTTTTCACAAGAGGTATAACATTGTGTTGTAAAGCATATTGAACACATAATTGTGCTATTGAAGCATTATATTTTTGAGCAAAGATTTTTAATTCCTCACATTGAAATACTTTACCATTTGCTAAAGGACTATAACCGACAACTACGATATTGTGTTGTTTACAATAATCTCTAATATCTTTTTGCAAACAGCTAGGATGAAATTCAATTTGATTAACCATAGGTTTGATTTCACAAGTTTCAAGTAATTCATCAATATGATGTTCTTTAAAATTGCTCACACCAATAGCACGAACTTTTCCCTGTTTATATAAATCTTCCATAGCTTTCCATGATTGGCGGTTTTTTTCAATATAATCATCATGATATTTTTGTGGTCTGGCCAATGAATTAAATATAAATCTAAATAATCAATAGCTAAATCATTTAATGTTTGATTAAAGGCTGTAATAGTTTCATCATAACCGCGAACGTCATTCCATAATTTACCTGTGATAAATAATTTATCGCGAGAAATATTACTAGCGATAATGCCTTGACCAACTTCTTTTTCATTGCCATAAACGCTAGCACAATCAATATGTGTATAACCATTTTCGATGGCTGTTTTTACAGCATTTATAGTAACTTCACTTGTTGGTGCTTTCCATGTACCAAAACCAATTTGAGGAATTTTTACACCATTATTTAAAAGAATATTATTCATCTAAAACCCTCTTTTCACTGAAATCATTTAATTGTTCAAACAATGATTGCAATTGCAAATAAGCTTTTTCAAATATTGGCTGTAATTTTTGATATTTTTTTACGTTTGTAGGGGTAGGTTCAATTATTTTATCTAAAGAAATAAATTTGCTAGCTACTTCAAAATCTTTAAATATACCAATGCCAACACCAGCAGTGATAGCAGCCCCCATAGAAGCAGCTTCATCTAATAATTTTGGCAGAATGATTTTAGTATTATAAATATCAGCAAATATTTTTTGCCATGATTTACTTTTAGCTCCACCCCCAACAGCTACTAATTCAGATATATGGATATTTTCAACTTTAAATATATTTAAAATAATATTTAAATTCATAGCAACGCCTTCTTGGATTGCTCGCAATAAATCTTTTCGCTGATGTTCCATTTTTAGACCAATGAAATTAGCTTTAGCATTTGTATTCCACCAAGGACTGCGTTCACCGATAAGGTAAGGCAAAAATAATAGTCCATTGCTACCAACAGAAGTATTAGTAAGTTCTTGCTCTAATATGTCATAAATAGATTTATGTTCTTTTTGAGCTAGATTTTGTTCGTATTGGCAAAATTTATTTATATACCAAAAGTAAGCGCCCCCACCGCTTTGCATAGTACCAGTAGGTAGGATATATCCAGGAACTATATGAGCCCAATTAAAAGTGCTTTTATTTTTGGAGAAAATAGGTTTTTTTGTAGTTATAGATATCCAAGAAGAAGTACCAATACTACTATGAGCAATTCCTTCTTTGATACAACCAGTGCCAACGGCAGCACATACTCCATCGCCTCCACCACAAACAACAGGTGTATTAGGGCAAAGTCCAGTTAATTCACTAGCAGTATTAGTTATATATCCGGCAATATCAGTGGATTTTAAGAGTTTAGGCATTTTTTGTTTATCAATGCCCATAATATTTAATAATTCATCAGACCAACATAATTTATTTAAATCCATTAAACAAGTAGAGGAGGCATCACTGTATTCAGTAACAAATTGATTTGTTAATTTTAAAATGATGAAGTCTTTTGCATTTAGCATTTTATACGTTTTAGCATAAATATGCGGTTCATTATCTTTTATCCACATAAGTTTTTGACCACCATAGCTAGGAGAAAGACGATGACCTGTTATTTCATAAAATCTTTGAGGTGATATTTGTTTAGCTATTTGTTGAGTTTGTTTTATAGCACGCATATCTGCCCAAATGATAGCATTTCTTAGCGGTTCTTGTTTTTTATCTACACAGACACAACCCATCATTTGACCACTAAAGGATACAGCTAAAATATCTTTAGGATTAATATTTTTTATTAATGTTTTAGTGGTAGCTATGACAGCTTGCCACCAATCGTTAGGATTTTGTTCTGCCCAGTTATTATTAGAGTAATAAACATCATAATTATATGTGCAACTAGCGATGAGTTGCCCTTCTGTGGAAAATAAAGTAGCTTTATTTCCAGATGTTCCTAAGTCGTGAGCTAGTAAATATTTACCCATAGGTATGCTCCTAATTATTTATTATTATATGCTTGTGTGATTTTTATAGCAGAAGATGTGCCAATTCTTTCAGCTCCAGCTTCAATCATTTTTAAGCAAGTATCTAAATCGCGAATTCCACCAGCGGCTTTTACTTTTACTGTGTCTTTGACAATGCTTTTCATGAGTTTTACATCTTCAACTGTAGCGCCACCTGTACCAAAGCCTGTAGAAGTTTTGATGAAGTCTGGTTTTACTTCAAGTGCTATTTCGCATAATTTAATTTTTTCCTCATCAGTAAGATAGCAGTTTTCAAAAATAACTTTAGAAATTACATTATGTTTTCTGCAGATATCTACTATTTGAGTCATTTCTTCTTTGATATAGTCATAATTTTTTTCTTTTAATTCTGTAATATTGATTACATAATCAATTTCATCTGCACCATTTGCAATAGCATCTTTAGTTTCAAAGACTTTAGTTTCAATTGTAGTTTGCCCTAAAGGAAAACTAATAGCAGCACCTACATGAATGTCAGTTCCTTTTAAAAGCTCTTTGCATAATTTTGTCTGTGTAGAATTAATAGCTACCATCATAAAATCATATTTTTTAGCTTCTTCGCAAAGTTTAGCCATATCTTCTCTAGTAGCATAAGGTTTTAAACATGTGTGATCAAAGTATTTACTAAATTTATTCATAGTTATCGCTCTTTTCTTTGTTATTATGTAATTACATAATAACAAAATAACAAAATTAAGTCAATATATAATAACTTATTGATAAAAGATAGTTAATATTTTATAATTTTTTTGAAAGGAGATTATAAATGAATTCGATATATGAACAATTAAAAATAGATAGAACAGTTCCTATTCCGTTATATTATCAAATAAAAACTTTTATGATAAAGCATATTGAAGATAATAGCTTAAAAGATGGTGAATTAGTTCCACCAGAAGAAGAATTATGTGCATATTTAAATGTTTCAAGACCGACAGTTAGACAAGCGTTTTTAGAATTAGTACATGAAGGTTATTTAAATAGAATTAAATCAAAAGGGACATTTGTTACTCGTCCTAAAATTGCAGGGGATTTTATTCAAAAGATCCAAACATATAATCAAGAGATGCAATATTATGGATTAAAGCCTAAAACGAAGCTTTTATCTATATCAGAAATAGATGTCTTTGCTGAAGTTATGGAAAAATTGAAGCTAACGGAAAAAGATAAAGTTATTTGTCTTGAACGTTTGCGCTATGCCGATGATAAACCTATAGTTTATGTTAAAACTTTTATACCTGTGAAATTATGTAAGGGTTTAATTGATGAAGATTTAGAGCAAAATTCTTTATACGATACTCTAAAAACAAAATATAATATAGAGATTGCTCATATTAATCGTCAAATTCATGCAACAGTTGCTGACCCTTATTTATCTGATTTATTGGGTATTATGGAAAATGCTCCATTATTATATATAACAACGGTTGCATATAATCAAAATGATATTCCATTTGAATATTCATTGGCATCTTATCGAGCAGATATGTATAAAATGAATGTAGATTTATATAAAGATAAATTTTATAAGTAAAATAAAAAAATGCACTAACTTTATAGTTAGTGCATTTTTTATTATATAAGATTTTTTATATAATTTAATATAAGATTTTCTACTTTTAATAAATTTTCACTATTAGTGCTTAAAATTTTAATACATATTCCATTTTCTATTTTGCTAATTCCTCCATTAATATCAATGGAATTATTAAAAATATCATATACGAATGGAAATATGCCTTCATCTACATTACCTATATAAATAAAATTTAAAAGATGAGTATATTTCTCATACATCAAAAATCCGGACATATTTATTTGAGAAGGAATATATATCGAATTATCAAGATAAATTAATTTATCTTGCATAAAAATTTTTGATAATGATTGATATTTTGTATACGCAAAAATCTCATTTCTAGCAGCTCTACCACAAGCTAATACTTCACTGTAAGCAAAACGCGAAGTTTCATCTTTTAAATGAACAGTAACTTCATTTTTAAAATTTGAATTTTTAAAAGGAAGAATTGGCAATGGATGATATAGAAAACACGCATTTTTATCAATTTGTATATTAGTTTTACGATGAGCAAAACCTTCATTCATATAATGAATTTTTTCATAAGATTGGCTAGTCAATTCAGCTTGGCTATCTTTTTTTATATGCAAATTTAATAATTGGGCATCACCAGACATCAATCCTGCGGACGCACTTATGAGCATAATCAACAACCAATTATTTTTGAAAAAAGGTTTCGTTATCTTTAAAGGTGCTGTAAAATACACATCTTCTATTATAGTTTGCTCATCACGTGAACTCACAGTTAAATTCAATTCTGATATATGGTTGTATTGATTGTACATAGAGAAAACCTCATTGAATATTTTCTAGTAATACAGAAGTTTTTATCCAATTGATGATTTCATCTACACCTTCTTGCTGGCGAATATTAGTAAAGATAAACGGTCTATTATTGCGCATTTTTTTCGCATCTCTATTCATGACTTCTAAGCTAGCACCAACATAAGGAGCTAAATCGATTTTATTGATGACCAGCAAATCAGAACGCGTTATACCTGGGCCACCTTTGCGAGGAATTTTATCTCCTCCCGAAACATCAATTACAAAAATAGTGGCATCAGCTAATTCTGGGCTAAAAGTAGCAGATAGGTTATCTCCACCACTTTCAATAAAGACAATTTCTGTATCAGGAAATTTAGTGATAAGGTCATCGATAGCTTCAAGGTTCATAGAAGCATCTTCACGAATGGCAGTATGAGGACAACCTCCTGTTTCAACACCAACGACTTTATCAGGTGGCATTACTGAATTTTTTATAAGAAATTGAGCGTCTTCTTTCGTATATATATCATTAGTAACTACGCAAATCTTATAATCTTTTGCCATTTTACGTGTTAATGCTTCAATGAGTGCTGTTTTTCCAGAACCTACAGGACCTGCAATACCAATTCGTACGTAACTCATAAAAAAGTCTCCTTTTAATGATATTTAAGACATATAAAGTCTAGAGTATAAAGTTTCATGTTGCATAGAACAAATATCTAATCCTGGAGTCGATAGACAAAATGAAGTTTCATCTAATGTAGATAACTGTTTTAAGACAGTGTCAAACAATTGATGACAGGAAAATAAAATCTTTTGACCATCTGTTTGAGATAAAGGGATAATTTTTACACAAGTTGTGACTAAACTTGAAGTTTGAGCATAAAGAAAATTTGCAAGAGCCATATCAAGCTCTATATCACTACAAGCCGTAATAACTCCATAAGCAATTGGATAAGATATTTTAGTTGAAGTAGTAATATATTTGTTAAATAAAGTTGAATCAAAATTAGGATTTATAGCTTTAACAGTTTTAGTAAATATTAAGCCTAATTTTTCTGTCGCTATACGCAATTCAAATGCTGATTTAGCAGCAAACATTTTTTCTTCTAATTGATGTAGTTTATCTATATCATTATTTTTAGCGGCATTATAAGCCAATTTTATCGGCAAAAGGCTGCTATACAACAATGATATTTTTATGAATTGTTCAATCCATTCTTGTGCAGTTTTTTTATCATATACAAGATTTTTTTGTACATAAGTTTCCAATCCAAAAGAGTGAGCATATGCTCCAATTGGAAATAAAGAATCGTTTAATTGTAAAAGAAAAAAATTATTGTGCATAATAACCTCATTTCAAATTTTGCAATTTTAAAGAAATGATTTTTTATGAATGAGTATGCGTATGACTATGTCCTTGAGTAACATTTTGAGAAATGCGATATTTAGTTAAAAACTTTATATCTTGTACAGCATATGTTACATGCATTTTATTTAACAGCGTTTCAAAAGGTATATCATACGGTATAGCAAAAGTTTTCTTTGTATCATCAGCATAGAAAAAAGGAGTATGGCGATTTCCTATCTCATAAGCACAATGAATGGCTTCTTGTACATCTTTAGGCTTAACGATAATAGCTTTAGCAGGCAAGATATCAACGATGATGGCAGTATTATCATTATCGATATAGAGAATATCTCCATCATCTAATCCTCTTGTTTGCGTTTCTTTATCAAGACTAATAGCTACATCTCTTCCCTTAGAACTTGTCAAACGATGGATTTTCTTTTGACATTCGTACCATTCAATATTTACATAATCAATATTATATTTATCAATGTTTTTATCAGAAATATTACCTATAATATGTTCAATAATCATAAAAAACGTCCTTTTTAATTAAAATAAATTATATAGCTGAGTTAAAGGTAATTTTTTAGCAGGTTTAGACGTAATTTTTACACCATCAACAAAAGTGACATACGTTTCAGGATTTACATCAATGACAGGCGTAGCATCATTGTATACCATATCTTTTTTTGTGATATTTCTACAATTAGATACAGGTAAAACAATTTTTTGTAGATTTAATTTTTCTTTAATATTATTTTCATATGCTACTTTAGATGTAAAAGTGATACAAGTAGAATATTTAGCTTTGCCATGAGCTCCAAACATTGGTCGATACAATACTGGCTGTGGAGTCGGTATAGAAGCATTGGCATCACCCATTTTACTAGCGATTATCATACCGCCTTTGATAATCAATTCTGGTCTTACACCAAAAAATGCTGGGTTCCATAAAACTAAATCAGCGTATTTGCCTTTTTGAATAGAACCTACATAATCAGAAATTCCCTGCATTATAGCTGGATTAATTGTATATTTAGCGATATAACGTTTTACTCTAAAATTATCATTGTCATTTTTTTCATCTTCTGGAAGAGCACCACGTTCTTTTTTCATTTTATCCGCCGTCTGCCATGTTCTGACAATGACTTCGCCAACTCGTCCCATAGCTTGAGAATCTGAGCTCATCATACTGAATATTCCCATATCATGAAGAACATCTTCAGCCGCTATAGTTTCAGGACGAATTCGAGAATCAGCGAAAGCAACATCTTCTGGAATTCTGCTATCTAAATGATGACATACCATCAACATATCCAAATGTTCATCAATCGTATTCATAGTAAATGGCATAGTAGGATTAGTGGAAGATGGTAATACATTTAAATAACTAGCTGCCTTTATGATATCTGGAGCATGTCCACCGCCAGCCCCTTCAGTATGATAAGTGTGAATAGTTCTACCGTTTATTGCATTTAAAGTATCTTCAACACAACCAGCTTCATTTAAAGTATCAGTATGAATAGCTGTCTGTACGTCATACATATCTGAAACTTTCAGACAAGTATTTATTACTGCTGGAGTAGCTCCCCAGTCTTCATGTATTTTTAGTCCCATAGCTCCAGCTTCTACCTGTTCGATTAATGGAGGAGTCGTAGAGCAATTACCTTTTCCTAAAAATCCGAGGTTCATAGGATATTCTTCAGCAGCTTTTATCATTTGCTCAATATTCCAAGGGCCGGTGTGCAAGTAGTTGCATTTGTACCATCAGCAGGACCTGTTCCACCACCAATCATAGTGGTAATTCCACTATATAGTGCCGTTTCTATCTGTTGTGGACTGATAAAATGAATATGTGTATCAATTCCTCCAGCAGTTACGATAAGACCTTCTCCAGCTAAAGCTTCTGTAGAAGCGCCAACTGTCATACATGGTGTAACATTATCCATAGTATCAGGATTGCCCGCTTTTCCGATAGCGACTATTTTTCCATTTTTTATACCGATATCTGCTTTTACAATACCTGTTACAGCATCAATGATGATGGCATTAGTTATTACTAAATCAAGGTCTCCATCAGAACTTTTTGTCGTAGCAGATTGTCCCATTCCATCACGGAGTGTTTTACCTCCACCGAATTTTGCTTCATCACCATAAGTCGTGAAATCTTTTTCTATTTGAATAAATAAATCCGTATCTGCCAAACGAACTTTATCACCTTTTGTAGGACCAAACATCATTGCATAATCAGAAGCATCTATTTTATAACTCATGAATATTATCTCCTGTAATAAATTTTTTTATTTTTGCATTAAATAATGATTTAGAAAGCGTATTTTCATTTATTTGAGCACAAGTTAAATTGTTTAATCCATATATACGTTTTCTACCACCAAAAGCAACAAGTTGTACAGTTTTTTCTTCACCCGGTTCAAATCTAATAGATGTTCCAGATGGTATATCTAAATGCATGCCATAGCTTTCTTGTCGATTGAAAGATAAGAATTTATTAACTTCAAAAAAATGGAAATGAGAGCCTACTTGAATAGGTCTATCACCAAGATTTGATACTTTTAATTGTTTAGTTTCTTTTCCTTTATTTAATTCAATGAAATTTTTATTAGTGATTATTTCGCCAGGAACCATAAAAATTCTCCTTCTTATTGAATAGGATTGTGAACCGTTATCAATTTAGTACCATCCAAGCAAGTAGCTTCTACTTGCACTTCATGAACCATACTACTAACTCCGTCCATAACATCTTTTTTCGTTAATATCTTCGTACCTAAATTCATAATCTCAGTTACGCTGCGACCATCTCTAGCCATTTCCATCATTTCACTAGAAATATAAGCGACAGCTTCCGTGTAATTTAACAGTAATCCTCTTTTATGGCGTTGTTTAGCTAATTCACCAACATAATGCAAAATTAATTTATCAAGATCTTTATTATTTAAATGCAAAATAAAACCTCCTCTCTCACATTCTTAAACAGAAAGTTTTCTTTTTATATCATTTACATCCATCTCTGAAGTGCAACCTTTATCAACAATTTCGCCCTTTTCCATAACATAGAAATAATCAGCTATATCTAAGACAAATTCCAAATACTGTTCGACTATAAAAATTGTATAGCCCATGTCTTTTAATACTTTAATTACATGACCAATTTCCTGTATGATAGATGGCTGAATACCTTCTGTAGGTTCATCGAGAACGAGAATTTTAGGCTTTCCAGCCAATGCCCTAGCAATGGCTAATTGCTGCTGTTGACCACCGCTCAAGTCATCACCACGTCTAGAACTCATTTTCTTTAACACAGGAAAAAGGTCATATATCATCGGGTCTATAGTATTTGAATTCTTATTCATTTCTAAACCTAATTCTAAATTTTCCTGTACAGTCATTTGCGGAAAAATATCTCTGCCTTGTGGTACATATCCTATACCCATTTGAGCTCGATAATACGTAGGTTTCTTAATTATTTCATTATTATCAAGCTGGATACTGCCAGTTGGTGTAGAAACCAGCCCCATAATACTTTTTAAAAGAGTAGTTTTACCTACACCATTTCTGCCAATCAAACATACAATCTGTTTATCGGGTACAGATAAATTGATATCTTTGAGAATGATACTTTCACCATAATAAGCATTTAAATTTTTTATATTAAGCACAATTTTCACCGCCTCGGCCAAGATATACACTGATGACTTTAGGATTGTTTTGAACATCAAGGACGTTGCCTTCATCAAGAATTGCTCCTTCATGTAATACAGTTACTTTAGTAGCATAATCTCTAACAAACTGCATATCGTGTTCTACAACAATAATTGTGCAATGTTTAGAAATCTTTTTTAAAAGTTCGCCTGTTTTTGTTGTTTCACGTCTACCCATCCCAGCTACTGGTTCATCTAAGAGAATTAATTTTAAATCCTGAGCAAGGAGCATTCCTATTTCAAGCCATTGCTTTTGTCCATGAGATAAATCAGAAGCTATCATATCTCGTTGTTCTTTTAAATCTATCAATGTTAAGATTTCATCTATTTTTTGATTTTCTTGTTTAGTAACTTTTTCGAATAAAGAAGCTAATATATTACGATTTTTTTTGATGGCAAGTTCCATATTTTCATATACCGTAAGACTTTTAAATACAGAAGGCACCTGGAATTTTCTTCCAATACCGATATTTACTAATTCATATTCTTTATATTTTGTTACATCATATTTTTCATTGTAGATAATTTTTCCAGAAGTTGGTTTTGTAAATCCACATATAGTATCTAAAAGTGTCGTTTTACCAGCTCCATTAGGGCCGATAAAAAAAATGAATACTGCCTTCTTCAACTTTTGTAGAAACATTATTTAAAGCTTTAAAACCATCAAAAGAAATAGAAAGATTTTGAATATCTAAGATTGTTTTTGTCATATAAGACACCTCACTGAATTGTATGACGAGACAAAGCCGTAACTACATTTTTCGTTTTTTCATTTAAAGACAATTTGTTAACATATTTTTTTATTACGCCAATTATTCCGGAAGGCATATACAATACAAAGATGATAAAAGCTAAACCGATAAAATAGGACCAAATTTCAGGGAATGTTTCGCTAATACCACTTTTCAAAGCGTTTACGAAAATTGCACCAATAATAGCACCAATTAAAGTACCTCTTCCGCCAATAGCTACCCATATTACCATCTCAATAGATGGAACAATACCCATTTCAGCAGGAGAAATAATACCTACTTGAGGAACGAAAATAGCACCAGCGATACCTGCTATAACAGCAGAAGATACATAAACAAAAATTTTGTATTTTGTAGGATTATATCCAGAAAAACGTACGCGATTTTCACCATCTTTGATAGCGAGCAATATACGTCCAATACGATGTGTAACAATAAAACGGCAATAAATATAAACTAAGCCTAACAATACAATTGAAATGTAATATAATGCTAATTTTGTTTCATCTAAAATCAAAGGATAACCAAATATTGTAGTGAAATTAGTTATACCATTCGTACCACCAGTGTATGCTTGTTGTCCGATGAATAAAACGACAAAAATAATGGATAATGCTTGAGATAATATAGAAAAATATACGCCACGAATACGGTTTCTAAATGTTAACCAGCCTAAAACAAAGGCTAAAACTCCAGGCAATAAAACTATAAAAATCAAAGATACTGGACTTGTAAATGGAAGCCAAATAGTAGGAAGTTGTTCAATACCGCTCCAACTCATAAAATCAGGAATGTGTCCGCCGGAGGCTTCCATTTTTAGATACATTCCCATAGCGTAAGCACCTAAACCAAAGAATACACCATGACCTAAACTCAATATACCGGTATAACCCCATATAAGGTCAATTCCCACAGCAAGAATAGCAAAAGCTATAAATTTACCTAAAAGATTAACTCTAAAGTCAGATAAAAATAATGGAGCGATTAAAAGAAGAACTATAATTGCCAAGAATACTAAGTTATAAGGTGAATTTAATATTTTTTTCATAAATATCTCCTCAATCCTCATCTAATGCGCGACTCTTAATAGAAAACAAACCTTTTGGTCTCCATTGTAAGAATAAGATAACCAAAGTAAATACAATTACTTTACCTAATGAAGCATCAGTAAAGAATTCAAAAGTAATATTACTCATACCGATAATAAAACCACCAGAAATAGTTCCAATTAAAGTTCCAACACCACCGAGAACTACGACCATGAAGGTATCTACAATGTAATTAGTTCCTAAAGTAGGACCAATAGAGCCCAATAAACTTAATGCAGTGCCTGCAATACCTGCTATACCAGAGCCAAAGGCAAAAGTATAAGCATCAATACAGCGAGTATTTATACCAAGACTGGCTGCCATCGTGCGATTTTGCATTACTGCACGAATTTTTCTACCATAATGTGTTTTAAATAACAATACATAAATACATGCAATAGCAAAGATAACTAAAGCAATTATGAATAAACGTTTATATGGAAATTGCATATTAAATAAAACCAAACTGCCATTTAATATATTAGGAGCTTTAACATCAACATTAGGAGCACCAAATATACTACGAGCAAGTTGTTGTAAAAAGAGGCTAACGCCCCAAGTTGCTAAAATACTATCCAAAGACCTGCCATATAAATGACAAATGACAGTGCGTTCAAGCAAATAACCTATTATACCAGCTACGAGAAATGAACATGGAATAGCAACAAAATAATAAACATCAAAAACAGATTCTGGAAGATAATCAGAAAAGAGATTCTGAATTAAATATGTTGTATATGCTCCGATCATGATGAATTCACCATGTGCCATATTTATGATTTTCATTAAACCAAAAGTAATAGCTAAACCTAATGCAGCTAATATAAATATGGAACTTACGCTTATACCATTAAATATTTGTAAAATATATGTTTCCATATTTTTCACCACCTAAATTAAATGAAATCAGGAGAAGGTCTCTCCTGATTTCTTATAAAATTCATTAATTATTTAATCCCTGTGCCCAAGAATAAGATTTTAAGTATGGGTCTGGTTCAACAGGTGAAGGAGTACTCCAAATTTCTTTTATGTTACCATCTGGTTGTACTTCCCCAATGCGAACAGTTTTCCATAAATGCTGATTTTCGCCTGAAATTTTTACAGTACCTTCAGGTGCTTTGAATTCAAGGTCTTTAGCTGCTTCTTTTACTTTTTCTACATCAGTAGTTCCAGCTTTTTCTACAGCAGCAGCCCATAAATAAACTGCATTGTAACCAGCTTCAATAGGGTCATCTGTTACACGATCTTCTCCATATTTTGCTTTATAATTTTTTACAAAAAGAGCATTTTCTGGAGTGTCTGTTGTCTGATAATAGTTCCAAGAAACAAGATGACCTGCCATATTATCAGCACCAATACCACGAACTTCTTCTTCAGCTACGCTTACAGAGCAAGTTGTTAGGTCTTTAGAGGATATACCAGCATCTTTAAGTTGTTTAAAGAAAGCTACATTACTATCACCATTTAATGTATTGAAGACAATATCTGGTTTTGTTTCTTTGATTTTATTGATAATAGTACTGTAATCTGTATGACCCATAGGAGTGTATTCTTCCCCTACTAATTCGCCACCTTTAGCTTCAAGTTCAGCTTTTATGATTTTATTAGCTGTGCGAGGGAATACATAATCGGAACCGATTAAGAATACTTTTTTACCTTTATTTTGAAGTAACCATTCAACAGCAGGTACTATTTGCTGATTTGGTGCAGCACCAGTATAGAAAATGTTAGGAGATGATTCCATTCCTTCATATTGAACTGGGTACCATAATAATCCATGAAGGCTTTCAAATACAGGTAATACAGCCTTACGACTAGCAGATGTCCAGCAACCAAATACAGTAGCTACTTTATCTTGTTGAATTAATTTTTTTGCTTTTTCAGCAAATACAGCAGGGTCAGAAGCACCATCTTCTACAACAGGCTCAATTTTTTTCCCTAATACCCCGCCTTTAGCGTTTATCTCTTCGATTGCCATTAATTCTGCATCTTTTACAGAAACTTCACTAATAGCCATTGTTCCACTCATAGAGTGAAGAATACCTACTTTAATTGTGTCTCCATCAGATGATGAAGCAGAATTATTAGCGGTCTCTCCTCCACAGCCAGTTAACATAGTTGAGGCTATGAATATACTGGAAAGTGCAATTGTTATAGATTTTTTTAATTTTGAAAGTCTAAAATAATGCATCTAGTATCCCTCCTAAAAATAAGAAGCTATGATAAAAGATGCTTATCGCATGATAAGATATCTTTTATTATAGCTTCTTTGCTATTTGTGTTTGTTTTTGTATACTCATATTTTAATATTAAATCAGTAATATGAAAACCAAACAAAATCGTTTTTTTACCCAATAAAATTGGATTTTTTACTTAATTTTAGAAGAACGATACTCAGAAGGTGTAAATCCTGTATAATTTTTAAATAGTTTAGTAAAATAATCAGTCGTTTTGTATCCAAGGAGTGAACTAATCTCATAAGTTTTATATTTATTATCAATAATAAGCTGTTTAGCGTATTCCATTTTTACACGAGTTACATATTTTAAGAAGCTCATATTCGTCTTTTTTTTGAAAACACGACAAATATAATCTTTGCTAAGCTGTAGTTCATTAGACACCAATTCTAAATTTATATTGCAAATATTTGTTAAAACTAGATTGCAAATATCTACAATGAGATTATCAGGTTTATTTCCTTCATAAAAATATTCAGGAAGGCTATCACTTAAAGAGAGTACTTTTTCCTTTTTAGGAGTATAATTTTGAAGAAAATCAGTAGCTCTATTCAAAGCTTTGATTAATTCATCTGAATTTACTGGTTTTGTTAGATAGTCCAATATTCCATGGCGAATGCTTGTTGAGCATATTCAAAGTCATTATAGGTACTTAAAAGTATAATGCCAATATTAGAATATTGTTTGTTAATTTGGCTTATTAATTCTATACCATCCATACCAGGCATGCGTATATCAGTAATGACTAAATCTATATTGAGTTTATTAATAATTTCTAAAGCTTCTTTGCCATCAGAAGCTTCAGCAATTATATTAAAATTATAATCTTTCCAGTGAAATCGTTTTAAAATATAACGTAGGGCAAAATCATCATCAACTATTAAAACGTTATACATGAGAATCACCACCTATTTTATTTTTTAAAATTTCAATAGCTTTAGAGAAATCATAGAGCATTAATGATTCTTGAATGATACTATATTCTTCTGCATTTAGTAGGTGTGTTAATTTTTGTTGATTATCTATAAAATACTGTTTAGAATCAAAATCTCCATTATTTATTAGTATATATAATTCTTTTAAGTAGTCTATATCTTTTAGTGAATTATTAGTTTGACTTTGATTAGATATACTTGGTTGATTTTTTATTAAATAATTATTACATTCATATAAACATTTTCTTAAAAGTATAATATAATCAGTTAATTTATAATTAATTGTTTTAGTATTATTATTTATAGATAATATATTTAATAAATCTATAGAAGCAAGATATAAATCAGAGGCACCTATATTGGCAGAATCTCCTTTTAATGTGTGAACAATATGGTAGAGTTTCTGATGGTAAGATTTTTCTTTTAAGATATTAGATAAAATATCAATATCTTTTTTATGATGTTGAATAAACAGTTGTATAATTTTTAGATATAAAGAGTAGTCATTATTTATACGAGATAGTGCTTGCTCAACATTAAGGATAGATTTTGATTTATTAATATTAGATATAATAAAATTATTTATAATTGGTGCTTTATCTGTTTTATTATTTAAATATTTATTTAAAAGAGTTATTAATTTTGGTATATTTAATGGTTTTTCTAGAAAATCATTTATATTAAATTGTTTAATCTTAATTTTTGTTTCTTTTGTTACATCAGCTGATAGAGCAATTATAGGGATATTTTCATAATCAGGTATTTGACGCAATTGTCTTGCCGTTTCATATCCATCCATTAAAGGCATTCGAATATCTAATAATATTAAAGAGAAATTTTGAGTTTTAGCAAAAGCAATAGCTTCTTTACCATTGCTAGCAGTATAGACAATAAGTGACATTTTATCTAAAATAGTTTTACTCATTTCCCTATTAATAGCACTATCTTCAACAATTAAGATACTTTGATTATTAAATTTTGTAGATTTTAAGAAATTTATAGGATGTAAATTTTTTTCTTTTAAATTTATCTGAGGGGATATTTCTTCTTTTAAAGAAAAATAAAAACAAGATCCTTTAGAGACTTCAGTATTTATATTAATATTTCCACCCATTAAATTGACTAATCTTTGACTGATAGCTAAACCTAGTCCTGTACCGCCATATTGACGAGATGTAGATGCATCAGCTTGAGTAAAAGCTTTGAATAATTTAGCTTGGGTTGTTTTATCAATACCAATGCCAGTATCTTGTACAGCAAATTTTATATATTTAATATTATTATGATATTCCTCTTGGATGAGCAAACAAACATAACCCTTTGAAGTAAATTTTATGGCATTAGTTAAGAGATTTAATAAAATTTGTTTTAGTCTTAGAGGATCTCCTAAAATATATTTAGGAATATTAGGAGATATTTTTTTATGAAATTCAAGATGTTTATTATCACATTGTATTTTTATCATCATACAAATATCAGATATTAATTTATGAAAGTCAAATGAAATATGTTCTAAAGTCATATGACCAGCTTCAATCTTAGAAAAATCTAAAATACTATTAACTAATTCTAAAAGATTTTGAGAAGCTAAGCCAATATTATGAATATATTTTTGTTCTAAGATTAAATCTTGAGACACATTATTTTGCAATAAATAATGATAACCTAAAATGGTGTTTAGTGGAGTTCGTATTTCATGACTCATATTAGCTAAAAATTGAGACTTTATATTGTTGGCTTTTTCAGCTGCTTCTTTAGCTTTTTTTATATTATATTCAGCTTGTTTTCTTCTTTCTAATTCATGAATAAATGTATCGTATAGGCTGTTAAAAGCTGTAGCTAGTAGATGTAATTCAAGAGTACCCTCTGGCTTAATATAGATTTTTCTTTTTAAAGATTTATCTTGTAGACTATTGATATAATGTTTTATAGGTTTAGTTAATGTAGTAGCCTGTAAATATATTAATCCATATATAGAAGCAATTATGACTATTGCTATAGAAACTTGAAGAATGAAAGCATTTTGTAAATTATGTTGAGCATGGTATAGTTCTTTATCTAAACGAGTATTCATTTGTTCTTGAAAATCTGCTATAGGTTGCATAATATTATATTTACTTTTATCATAATGTTCATCAAATAATATATATATAGCTTTTTTTAATTTTTCTTCACGAGACAATTGAGTATCTTCAGGACTTAATTTTACCATTGCAATTGGTTCAGGCATTTCTGATACAGGAACTCCTTTATATTCTTGGATTAAACGCATGGATAATTTTTCAGTTTCCACTAAATTATCAGAGCATTGTTTAGCATTAGCTAATAATTGTTGTTCTTTAAGAGTAGATGGTTGAGACTCAAGTTCATTAATAACATTATCACGTGTTTTTGTATATTTAATTTCTCGCCAATAATTTTCCATATGAATATCATTTTGTGTAGTAGCATATTTTCGTGCTTCATCAGTTAAATAATCTGATGTATTTGCTAGGGTAATACCTAGATTTTTAAATATTATGCGATGTTGTTCAGCATTTTGTTCAGCATTAATATTAATATTCATAACATAGATACTAGTTATTAACATTAAAGTGATGATTATAAAAATTCCTATCATTAATTGATTTAAAGATTTTTGAGATAAAATATATTTGTCATTCATAAAAAAACTCCTAAAAAAAAGCACAGTGGTGATGTAATTATCATCTAAAAGCCACTGTGCTTATAATTTATACTTTTGTCCTGAATAATAGCTATATTATATCATAAAATAGAAAAAATAATTAGTTGAGGTAAAATCATGAAATCAAATTTTTATAATGCTCAAGTAATGATGATAGATGATTCTCCAGAAAGTATAGAAATTGCAGCTAATATTTTAAAGAAGTTGATTATCAACTTAAAGTGGCAATAAATGCCAAAATTGCAATGGATTTAATAAAAAAAGATAAGCCAACTATTATACTATTGGATGTGAATTTACCGGATATAGATGGATTTACTTTTTGTGAGAAGTTAAAAAAAAATAAAGATTATATGGATATTCCTATTATATTCTTAACAGCTAGCAATGATGAGAAAAGTATTCAAAAAGCTTTTAATATCGGTGCTTGTGATTATGTTACAAAGCCTTTTAGTGCTAAAGAATTATTAGCACGTGTAAATACTCAAATAAAATTATATAAGCAACAAAAAGAGTTAATGAAAGCATATAATGAATTAGATTCTTTTTGCGATATAATAGCACATGATTTAAAAGCTCCGTTATTATCAATACATCAGTTAATAAATATTTTTCAGGAAGATTATAAAAGTCATTTGAATGATGATGGCAATGATTTATTACAAGTCGTAGATAAAAAATCATTAGAGTTAATTGAAATGATTAAATATTTATTGGACTTTTCTCGAGCTGGTAAATCTGAAATAAAAAAAACAGATATAGATATGCAAGAATATTGTAAAAAAATATTTTCGGAAATGATAGATATTACATCAGATAGAAATATAGTATTTAATGTTGGTTATTTGCCTATAATTTCAGGAGATAAAATATTAATCAAACAATTTTTACAAAATATAATATCTAATGCTATAAAATACACGTCTGTTAGGAAAAAAGCAATAATAGAATTTATATGTGAAGAAAAAAATAATGTGTATGTATTTTGCTGTAAAGATAATGGTGTAGGTTTTGATATGCGGAATGCAAGTAAATTGTTTAGAGTATTTGAAAGGTTGCATTCATCAAGAGAATTTCCCGGAAATGGTATTGGATTAGCTATTTGTAAGCGTATAATTCAAAGACACGGTGGAAAAATTTGGCTAGAAGGTGAGATTGATAAAGGTACAAAATGTTGGTTTACTATACCTAAATAAATTAGATAAAAAAAATGCACTAACTATAAAGTTAGTGCATTTTTATTTTTATTAATGATGGAATAAACGAATTCCAACGAATGCCATTGCCATATTGTATTTATCACAAGTTTCAATAACATTATCATCACGGATAGAACCACCGCTTTGAGCGACAAATTCTACGCCGGATTTATGAGCACGTTCAATGTTATCGCCGAATGGGAAGAATGCATCAGAGCCAAGAGCTACGCCTTTTACTTGAGCGAGCCAAGCATCTTTTTCTTCTTTAGTGAATACTGGTGGTTTTTCAGTGAATACGCGTTTCCAATCGTCGCCACCGAGTAAATCCATATATTCATCAGAGATATATACATCAATTGCATTATCGCGGTCTGGACGGCGAACATCTGGTTTGAATGGTAAGTTTAATACTTGAGGTGCTTGACGTAAATGCCAGATATCTGCTTTATTACCAGCAAGACGAGTACAATGTACACGGGATTGCTGACCAGCACCGATACCGATAGCCTGTCCATCTTTAGCATAGCATACGGAATTGGATTGAGTGTATTTTAATGTGATTAAAGCGATAAGTAAATCACGTTTTGCTTCATCTGTGATATTTTTATTTTTGTAGGAATGTTATTGAATAATTCTTCAGTGATTTTAATATCATTGCGTTTTTGTTCAAAAGTAACGCCAAAAACTTCTTTTGTTTCAAGTTCAGGTGCTTTGTAATCAGGGTTCATCTGAATTACAAGATAGTTACCTTTACGTTTTGTTTTTAAAATTTCTAAAGCTTCAGCGCTGTAAGATGGAGCAATAACGCCATCGGATACTTCACGAGCTAAGAAACGAGCTGTAGCAGCATCACATTCATCGGAAAGTGCAGCAAAATCTCCATAAGAAGACATGCGGTCAGCACCACGAGCGCGAATATATGCTGTAGCCATAGGTGTGAGTTCGATACCTTCAACGAAATACATTTTTTTCAATGTTTCAGATAAAGGAACAGCAACAGCTGCACCAGCAGGGCTTACATGTTTAAAAGATGCAGCAGCTGGAAGACCTGTAGCTTCTCTTAATTCACGAACTAATTGCCAACTGTTAAAGGCATCTAAAAGATTAATATAACCTGGACGTCCATTTAAAACTGTGAATGGTAAATCTTGTCCATCTTTCATAAAAACGCGAGCAGGTTTTTGATTAGGGTTACATCCGTATTTTAATTCCATAGAATTCATTTACGATATTCCTCCTGTAAAATAAATATAATACTATTAGATTTTGTTGCCCAGACGGTCGGCTGTATAAATCTGTGCTTCATGTGGTTAATTCCACTTCCGTCAGTTACACAGATTGTTAACTAAAATTTATCATTTTAAAGTATGAGTTGTCAAGCCAAGCAATAATATTTGGAGATTTTGTTTTTTTAGGGATTTTTACAAGGATATTAGTTATTATTTAGCGAATAAAATATATAAATGCTTTTAAATTTTGAGGAGGTTTTTTTATGTCAGTAGAAAATATTGCTGTATTGACAAGTGGTACAGATGCACCAGGAATGAATGCGGCTATTAGAGCTGTAGTGAGAACTGCGATTAATAATAACGTGCGTATATGGGGCGTTTATGATGGATATAGAGGCTTAGTTGATGATAATATGGAAGAATTAACTTCTATATCTGTAGCCGATATTATTCAGCGTGGCGGTACTTTCTTAGGTACAAGTTTTTGTAAGCGTTTCCGCACAAAAGAAGGTCGTCAATTAGCTTATGAAAATCTAAAAAAACATAATATTGATGCTTTGATTGTTATCGGTGGTGATGGTAGCTTACGTGGAGCAGAAGAATTTGAACGTGAAACAGGATTTTCTGTAATTGGTATTCCAGCTACTATTGAAAATGATATCTGGGGAACAGATTATGCTATTGGTACAGATACAGCTGTAAATACTATTTTACAGGCAATCAACGAAATTCGTGATACTGCAAAAGCACATCGTCGTACATTTATTATTGAAGTAATGGGCAATAAATGTGGTTGGCTTGCTACATATTCAGCCGTTGCTGGTGGCGGAAATATGGTTATAGTACCAGAAGAAGAATTTGATAAGGAAAAAATCATCAATAAAGTACAAAAATTACATGATGGTGGTAAATCTTATTTAGTAATTTTAGCTTCTGAAGGTACTGGCAATATGCAAGAGTTAGTAAAAGAATTAGAAGCTAGAACAGGAATTTCCACACGTTTGACTGTTTTAGGTTTAGTTCAACGTGGTGGTTCACCAACAGCTAATGACCGTGTATTTGCAAGTGTATTAGGTGAACAAGCAACACTTGCAGCTGTTTCTGGACTTCATAATATTGTTTTTGGTATGCAACGTGGAAATATTGTTTGCATTGATTTACGTGATGCAATCACTAATAAAAAAGAATACCCAGAAGATTTAAGACATTTAGCAGAAGTGATTTCTTTATAATAAGAAAAATAAGAAAGTCTAGAAATAACTTATATAAGTTATTTCTAGACTTTTTTTTAGAAGAAAAGGTTTTAAAATGATTTAGCAATACCACGGAAAATATACATAACAGCAGTAGCTCCAGGATCTTGCTTGCCTATAGATTGTTCATTATAATAAGCAGCTCTACCATGAACAGATTTTAAAGTTTTTGTTTTTTCTACACCTTCTATTGATGCTTGATATGCAGCTTGTTGAGCTTCAGCTAATGTTTTATTTTCAGATAATGATTGTTCTAAGGCATTAATTGCTGGAGCTAAAGCATCTAGCATAGTTTTATCACCAATTTTACTACCACCACGTTGCATAACACCATCAACAGCAGCTTTGCCCATTTCTACTAAATCTGTTAGATTTAATTCAGATTTGCCTTTGGCTTTTGGTGCAGATTTTACGAAACAAGTAGAAATTAATGTTCCCATTGTGGAAGGAACTACAGAATTCATTTTCATTCCTAATTTCATCATTAATTTCCCCATATCAGTTTCTTCTAGTATATCAATTTCTTGATAAATTGCTTCAAATCCTTTGCACATAGTAAGACCTAAATCTCCATCGCCCATAGCACCATCAAGAGCAATTAATTCATCTTTAGCATCTTGCATAGACTCCAAAATATTACCAAGAATTTCCTTTAATTTGAGTTTATTAATAGTTTCCATAAGAAAATCCTCCTTTATTAATGATTTTGTTCAAAAAATGGAGAATAGCAAGGAGCATCAATCATTTCTTTTAATTCATCATCTAATTTTAATAAAGATATAGACATTCCTGCCATTTCAAGAGAAGTAGCATATTCACCAATATATTTACGATGTATAGAAATATTTTTGTCAGATAAGATTTGATAAAGTTTACGATAAGCAAGATATAATTCTTCTTTTGGTGTACCACCTAGACCATTTACTAAAACAGCAACTTCACAACCATCTTCAAATGGTAGATCTTCAAGGATTTTTTCCATAATATTACTAACAACATCATCAATTTTCATTAATTTAGTACGATGAATACCTGGTTCCCCATGTATACCCATACCGATTTCCATTTCATCTTCAGCAATACTGAAAGTAGCTTTACCAGCTTCTGGAACAATACAAGGTGTAAGAGCAACGCCCATTGTTCTTGTATTATCAACAGTTTTTTGAGCTATACGAGCAACTTCGTCTAAGTTATACATTTTTTCGGCAGCTGCACCAGCACATTTATAGGCAAATACTAAACCTGCAACTCCACGACGTTTATTTTCACTACCCTTAGGTGCAGAAGCAATATCATCGGTTACTAATACTTCTTTTACAGGAATGTCTTCCATTTCATCTAAATCAGAAGCCATACCAAAATTCATAATATCGCCACCATAGCGACCATATAAATGTAATACACCAGCACCAGAATTAATAGCTTTATCAACTTCATGCATAGCTTCTGCGCTTGGAGAAGCAAATACATTACCAACAGTTACTCCGTCAGCAAGACCATAACCAACATATCCTAAAAATACTGGGAGATGACCAGAACCACCACCAGTAGCAATGGCTACTTTTCCTTCTTTTTTTTCGTCTGCACGAATTAAACAGTGCCAACTATTATTTACCATTTTTAAGGATTCTGGATGAGCTAAGACAATTCCTTCTATTGTTTCACGAGCAAAGTCTTCTGGTTTATTAATTAATTTTTTCATAATATATCCTCCTTATTATAGTTTTATTTTGAAGATGTTCTAGTTAATGAATCCAATAGTTTAATTTCTTTAGGATATTCCCATTTTTGAAGTTCACTATCTGATACATAAGGAGGTTCATTACCATTGTTAATAACAAGAGTATGATAATAAATTTCAGCTAATTCTTCTACATAACTAGCTTTTAAGAGAGCTTCTTTTAAATCTTTATCAATAGCGATTACACCATGTGCTTGCATTAAAGCAACATCTGATTTTTCTAAAGCTTTTACAGTGTTAATAGCTAGTTCTGGTGTTCCTGGTCTACCAAAATCAGCAACAGGAACAATTCCTTCTTTACAACCAAGACATAAGATTTCATAAACAACGGCAGGTAAAGGTTTTTTTAGAACAGCAAAAGCAGTAGCATATTTTGAATGAGTATGAGCTACGGCATTGATATCAGGATGTTGTTTATATACTTCCAAATGCATTAAACTTTCACTAGTCGGTCTACGTTGAGCAGTTTCTGCTTCAATAACATTAGCATCTAGATCTATAACAACAACATCATGATAGGTCATTTCTTCTCTATCCATTCCAGTAGGAGTAATACATACATATCCTGTTTTAGGATCACGAACGCTAAAATTACCAGATCTATGTTTACATAAACCACTTCTATCAGCTTGAAGAGCATATTTTACAACTTGTTTTTTTAATTCTTCTAACATATTTATACAACCTTTCAAATTTAATATTTTAAGTAATTTATTTATTTAGCACTATCTTGAGCATTGCTTTTTTTCATGCTTAGGAAATACCAAGCAAATAAAATAGCAAAGATAATAATTCCAATAATACCAGTTAAATCGCCATTAAATGCATGTACGATAGACCATCTAAACTCAGGAGCTTCAACTTGCATCCAAGATATGAATTGACCTGCTTCGGCATGAAGTGTATTAGTATCAGCAGCCATCTTTGTAATTTGTGGTGCAAACTGAGTAGCAGCAATTAAATAAGATGGAGTAGCAATAATAGAAATTAAAAACATGCGAACAAGATTTTTTCTAGCAATAATCATAGCTGGTGGTGTTAAAACAACATTGATAATAGAAGCTAGTGGAATTAATGTATTTAAACCTAATTGGCTTAAAACAACAGCAAGAATTAATTCAATAGGAACTAATACAATAGCAATAACCCAGACTTCAGAACAGCCAGCCATAAATGGCCAATCTAAACCAACATAAAAATCACGGCCTTTGAATTTACTTTTCATAAAGGCACCAGCAGCGTCAGCAATAGGGGCAAGTGCTTGCATGAAAAGTTTTGCTACCATTGGGAATAAAATCATTGCAGTTGCAACAGACATTGCTGTAATTAAAATTTCTTTAATAGCATAACCACCTAAAAATGCGATTAATCCACCAACAATGAATCCCATTACACTATTTTCACCAAATATACCAATACGTTTTTTTAATTCATTAGCATCAATGTTAACTTTATTGATACCAGGAATAAAATCTAGAATGCGATTAATTAAAAAATAAAATAGGACCTTGTAAAAACATTGGATGAGTACAAGTAACACCAGGAATTTTAGTAGCTTCATAACATCTTTTTTGAATTAAATCACCACTAATTAATTCTAAGATTATTTGAATTGCGCCAGCAATAAAACCGAAGGCAATATTTCCAGTAATATAAGCAACTAAAGTAGCAGTTAATATTTTTCCCCAGACATTCCATAAATCGACATTTAAACAATTTGTTAATTTTAAAGCAAGCATAACTAAGTTAATACCAATTTGTAGAGGAAACATAAAAAGAGCAAATGGCCATGCCCAAGCAATAGCAGCTATTGGGGACCAACCAACATCAATAGCAGTTAGTTCTAATCCAGTACGTTCTACGAGCGCTTGAGCGGCAGGACTAATACTACTAAACATAAAGCCTAAAACAACATTCATACCAGTAAAAGCAATACCTAATGTAAGACCTGCCATAATAGCTTTTTTTAATTTCATCTTTACACATAAACCAAGTATAATCATTATTATAGGTAAAAATATAGCGGCTCCAAGGCCAAGAATATAATTTAATATATCATTAAACATACAGTTTTCCTCCTTTGATTGTAGTTTTGTAATGAATTATTTTTATGTTATAATAGTCGTGCAATATATATTTTTTTGGACTCTATGGTGTTTTATATCATAGAGTCCGCTTTTTTTTATGCTTCAATTAATTCTTTTAATTTTTCAAATTCTTCGTCCATACCTACACCTGTTAAGAATGGAATACCTTTAATAGTTGGAACATCCCATTCATCAGCATTGTCAGAAACAATTGAAACATAAATGTCACACTGATCAATAATACTTTCTAAAGATTTAATATCTACAGCTTCAACAGAAACATCTAATCCTTCATCTTCACACATAGATTGAATTTTAGAAGCAACTGTTTGACTTGTTGCAACACCAGAACCGCAAGCTACAAAAATTCTTTTCATGATAATCAAACTCCTTTTAATTTAAAACTTTATTTAATTTGTCTATAATTTCTTTGGCTTGAGTAGAATTATATAGATCAATAAGTTTATCTTCTTGAGAAAATATAGACATTAACTTACTTAATATTTCTAAATGTCCTTTAGGATCTGTAACTGCTAACATAAAAATTAATTTTGCTGGAACAGTATTAGAACTATTACCCATTTCATGAAAATCAATAGGATTTTCTAGAGTTGCTACTAAAATAGCAGGTTTTATTACATGTTCTGGATACGTATGAGGCATAGCAATATTAATACCAGGTGTTTTTAATCCAGTAGGAAATTGTTTTTCTCTTTCTAAAATAGCAGAAGTATAACTTTCTTTTACATAACCTTTTTTATATAAAATATGAGATAATTCTTCGATCAAATTTTTAAAGTTAGTAGTTTTATAATTTAAAAATATTAAATCTTCATGTAACATAGAAGTAGACATAACAAGCACCTCCTTAAAATATATTTTTGTAATATTTATAATGCAATTTCTGTGCCAACTTAATGTATATTAAAAATGTATATTAATAATATATAAAGATAAAAAAATATATACACAAATTATAATTTTTATGCTAGTGTATATATTATAAAATGAATAGTGTATATATTATCTTTTTTATAAAAATTCTAATAAATAAGGAGTATAAGATGAGTCAAGCAAATGATATTTTAGATTTTATAAAACGCAATTGTAAGGTTGAGGTTTTTATAAAGGGTTTAAAAGATGGTAAAAATTTAGGTATAACAGCATTAGAGATACAAAATGAATATGGTATTTTACGTAATAATGCTAGTAGTATATTAAATCTATTGTGTAAGAATGGTAAATTAGTAAAAATTAATAGTAGACCAGTTACATTTATAGATAAAGAAATATTAAATGAAATGAATAAAAAATATAATGTACCAATAAAAAATATATATACTTTTAATGAATTAAGGGAATATATATTAAATACATCTATAAATGATCCATTTGAAATGTTATTAGGATACAATAGTAGTTTACTATCACAAGTTAGACAGGCAAAAGCAGCAATTGTATATCCGCCTAAAGGATTACATACACTATTATTGGGAGAAAGTGGAGTAGGGAAAACAACATTTGCTCAAGCTATGCATGCATATGGATTGTTGATGAATAATAAAGAAAATAAAGATTATCCTTTTGTAACCTTTAATTGTGCAGATTATTTTAATAATCCTCAGTTATTATTATCGCAGTTGTTCGGACATGTGAAAGGTGCATTTACTGGTGCTGATACAGATAAAATAGGATTAGTAGAAAAAGCTAATGGAGGAATTTTATTTTTAGATGAAGTACATAGATTACCACCAGATGGACAAGAAATGTTATTTTATCTTATGGACAAAGGTGAATATAATAGATTAGGAGATGGAAGTAAAAGAAAAAGTAATGTTTTAATAATAGCAGCAACTACAGAAGATCCATCTACGACATTATTAAATACATTTATTAGACGTGTTCCAGTAAATATAATTTTACCAAGATATAAAGATAAACCTATAGCGGAAAAAATAGAACTTATAGAACAATTTTTCCGTTTTGAAGCAATAAATTTACAACAAGAAATATTAATAGCACCAGAAGTTTTAAAAGCTTTAGCATTATTTGATTTCATTGGAGGTAATATTGGACAATTAAGGTCAGAAATAAAGCTTTTATGTGCAAATGCTTTTTTACAATATTTACAAAATAATCAGCGAATATATGTTGGATATCAAATGTTAAATAAAGAAATTAGAGATGTATTATTGAATTATTTAAAGTTAGATAAATCAATTACAAGTTATTTAAATATGTTTTCTGAAGATATAGTTATTAGACCTAATAGTAAAAATATAGAATATGAAGAAACAAATGATATATATGAAATTATAACTAAGAAATTAGATAGTTTAAAACAAAAGGGAGTAGCTCTAGAAAATATAACAGATGTATTAAAAACTGATATTGATAATTATTTATGTAGTGTAAGTAAACATTTTAACAATACAAATTCTAATTTAAATAATCTTTATAAATTAGTATCTAAAGATATTGTATTAGCAACAATGCAGTTTATAGAATACGCAAGAGAAAAATTACAAGTTAATTTTTCTAATCATTTTTTATTTAGTTTATCATTACATATTCAAGAATTAATAAAGAGAGTAGAAGAGAATAATGTAAGTAGTAATCAACATTTATTTAAGATAAAAAAAGAACATCCAGAAGAATTTAGTGTAGCAAATGATTTAGTGAAAAAAATTAGTAATAAATTTGGAATAATTGTTCCAGAAAGTGAAAAAGGATTTTTAGCATTATTATTATTTCATAGTAGAGTGGAGATATCGGACAATAATAAAATAGGAATAATTATAATATGTCATGGAGATTCAACAGCTACAAGTATTGCTAATACCTGTAATATGTTGTTAAATACTAATATGATGAAAGCAATAGATATGCCATTATCCCAAAGTATTGATGAAACATATAAAAAATTAAAATCAATGGCATTAGCTATAAATAAGGGTAAAGGTATTATAATATTGGCAGATATGGGCTCTTTATTAGATTTTGATAAGAAATTAACATCTGAAACAGGTATAAAAACTAAAGTAGTAAAAAATGTCTCAACACCAATAGCTTTAGAAATGTTAAGACATGTTTTATATGATATGGAAGATATAGATAATGTATATGAACAGGCAAAGTTTGTTGAGGATAATTGTAATAAAATTGTTGTTGCTAAAAAGAAAGAATTAGCTATTTTATCAGTTTGTGCAACAGGCAAAGGTAGTAGTATAATTGCTAAAAATATCTTAGAAGAATTAATTGATAAATATTATGCTGATAAGATAAAAATTATTCCTGTTGATTTAGAAAATGCAAAAGATGTATTTAAAAAAATGCAAGATAGGTATTATATTTTAGCAGTTGTTGGAACAATTGATCCTATTTTACCAATCCCATTTTTTCCAATAAACCAATTAATGCAATCTGAAATACAACAAGTATTCTTTCATTTATTAGATGGAAATATTAATGGTATATTTATGTTACCTGAAAATAAAGCAAATTATACTATTTTTGAAACAGCTAAAGATTTATTGGAAAATGTTAAATTTATAAATCCTAAATATGCTATAACTAAAATTAGGAAGTTTATAGAAAAAATAGAATATAATCCGAAAAATGAAGAATATGTACTAGACTTAATGATTCATATGGGATGTATGTTAGATAGATGTTTAAGTAAAATTGATATAAAATATAATAATTTAGATTTATACAAAGAAAAAGAAAAACTTTTATTTGATAAAATAACGATAGCTTTAAAAGATATAGAGCAAGATTATAATATAAAAATAAGTGATGATGAAGTAGCATATATTGTAAAAATTAT
>ENA-OQER01000254-OQER01000254.1-human-gut-metagenome-genome-assembly--contig:-NODE-254-length-30342-cov-3.260533_pt1 | contig 30342 bp, 33 predicted proteins | sample MGYA00242797_ERZ504639 | MGnify/ENA primary metagenome ERZ504639 (study PRJEB26092, sample SAMD00036306) | human gut metagenome | host: Homo sapiens | study: EMG produced TPA metagenomics assembly of...
TCCTCTTTGAGCCGCTTCGGATTGTGATTGTTGCGGTTCCTTTTTTCAGACCTTTGATCACACCACCGGATGTTACTGTCGCGATTTTTTTGTTGGATGATGTGTATGTAACTTTTTCCTGGCTGGTTACAGGAGTGACTTTAACTGAAGATGCCAGTTTACGGTAAGTAGTTCCTTTTTTGAGTGTCACAGATTTAGTGCTTACAGTAATTTTCGAAGTTTTTACTGCTCCTCTCTGTACGGTAACTTTAAAAGATGCTGACTTTTTGCTTGCAAGAATAACCTTAACTGTAGTACTTCCTGCCTTTTTACCTGCTGTCAGTCTGAAAGTTCCCTTCTTTGTCACAGAAGATACTTTTACGATTCCTGTATTTCCGGATGTCACTTTTGTAACATAATCACCTTTCGCCAGTCCGGCTGCTTTAAATGCAGTGGTAGACTGACCTGCTTTCATTTTCAGGGAAGATGCAGTCAGGGAAATCGTCGGTTTCAGTTTGGCAACTGTAATTTGTTTCTTGAGCACTTTGCCACATACTTACAATGACTTCCTCCTTCTTTCCTGCCTTAAATACTGTCGCTGCAATTGCTGCATCTTTACAGCGGTATGTTTTGCCGGAAGTGTTACGGTTCTTATACCATCACAGGAAGTACATTTATCGGTTCTGCTTCCTTTTGACGTACAGGTTGCCTGAACAGTTTTTACTGCTTTCCAGCTGTGACTGTGTTTTGAACTGTTTTCTCCAATCTCAAAATGTTTCCTTACAAGCCGCTCCCACTCCCCGTTTTTGTTTTTTCGCATGGCAGACAGTGCAAGCCTTGTATTATCATCGGACTTTCTCGTCATGATCGGAAGCTCCTGGCCGGAAACTTCTGCATATTCCATGCTTCATCATCGTAATCATATTGCAGTTTACCGGATTCTGTATCCTTCCAGCTCATCACTACGATTTTTATATCATTTCCTGTAATCTCAACGGGATCGCCTTTTCCGTTTATATACTGAACCAGTTTTACTTTTAAATTGGCGAGATTAATGGATTCTCCAACAGCCGGATTAAGCAGCTTTCCATTCTTATCTGTCAGATTATCCGGTATCAGCATAAATTCGCTGACTTCAAACCATATATCTTTTCTGAAGGCTTCTTTATATTCACCGGTTTTATCCAGAAGTTTTACTGCTACATAACAGCAGCCAACACCGGTTTTATCGTTGGATTTAATTATAAGCTTCTTTCCATCCGGAGAAACTGTAGCTTCTGCCAGTTTTGATTGTTCTATGATTTCCAGCTTATAATCTTTTACCGGATGCTGGCCACTGGTTTTATCCAGTATGTCTGTCACAATGGTCGTTTCATTGTTCGGCAGCATGGCTTCATTTCCTGCTGTGCCTTCCAAATCGTATGTCAGATTATAAAAGCTTTTTTCCTCACTATCATCACTGTCATGACCACTGTCACCGAAGTTTCCACTGTCGTCGCCATTATAACCGGGTAAAGTATCCACCTCATACATCCGTCTTGCAATCTGGTGCCAGTTTCCATCTGCACTTTTTTCCATTGCAGTAAGCCCAAAATATGTGCCATATCCTGATGTTCTCTCAAGGATTGGGAGCTCCTGCCCTGGAACATCGATCCATTTCCAGCCGTCTGTATCATAATCATGGTACACTGTGCCTGTACTTTCATCTGTCCATGAAGATATTACGATTTTATAATTATCTCCTGTTACCGGAATTGGGTCTCCTTTTCCACCTTTGTAACGGACAAGCTGTGGTTTCATGTCTTTTGCTATATCCAACTGCTGACCTACTTCAAGGTTGATTTCATTACCACTTGTATCTGTGATTTTTCCGGCAGGATCACATACTCACTGACGCTGAACCACATATCTTTTCTGAAGGCTTCTCTGTATCCGCCTTTTCCATCCGGTATCTGTACAGATATGTAACAGCAGCCCTGACCGGTTTTATTGCCAGATTTAATAACAAGTTTTTTTCCATCTGCAGAAACTGAAATATCTGCCAGCTTTGACTGTTCCAGGATTTCCAGTTTATAATCATCTACTCTCTGATAATCCTTTGTTTTGTCCTCCAGATAAGTGATAGCTGTCATCTGACTGTTCGGCAGCATGGCTTCATTTCCTGTTGTATCCTGATAATCATATATCAGTCTGTAGGAGCTTTTCTCTTCGCTGTCATCGTTATGACCATTGTCATAATCGCTGTTGTTCAAAGGATTAAGCTCATAATGATGTCGGGTAATATAATGCCAGTCTCCATTTTCTAATCTCTCCATAGCCAAAAGTGCAAACCATGTAGAATTCTCTGTTGTTCTCTCCAGGATTGGAAGATCCTGTCCCGGAACCTCTATCCATTTCAGGCCATCTGCATCATAATCACGAAGTTCTTCACCTCCAGGATCTGTCTGTGACATGACGATCTTGTAATTGTCCCCTGTTACCGGAATCGGGTCTCCTTTTCCATCTTTGTAACGGACAAGCTGTGGTTTCATGTCTTTTGCTATATCCAGCTGCTGGCCTACTTCAAGGTTGATTTCATTACCACTTGTATCTGTGATTTTTTCCGGTAGGATCACATACTCACTGATGTTAACCCCAAATTCCCTTTTTGCCACTTCAGTTCCATTTATGAATGCCGTTGCGGAAATTCTGGCGTCTCCGGTTTTATTGTAAACATCCAGCACAATATCCTGGCCATCTAATGATACGTCTGCCATTTTGACACCATTTCCACCCGTTACCGGAGCAACTTTCAATTCATATGCAGAAACATCACTCCAGTCAGTTGTATCAACCAGACGGGTTTTTATTCTGACATGACTGTTCGGCAGTAAGTCCTGACTCCCACTGGTGCCTTCGTATATCAGATTAAGCTGATATTGTTCATTTGCTGTAGCAGACTCTCCATCTTCTGAACCGTCACTGAAAGCCTCCTGGTTTTCGGTGTTATCCCCGGATAGCTCCGTAGTTTCTGATGTGTTTTCTTCTTCTGCAATTTCTTCTTCCGCATTCTCTGCATCATCCTGAAGACTTAATTCCTCATCGTCTTCCAGATCAGGCACTGAAGCTGCTTCCCCTGTTGTTTCCGAGTCATCGTTCTCCTGAACTGATTCTTCTGTCTCTGCAGTTTCCTGTCCGGTATCTGCTGTCAGTTCCTCAGCTGCTGCCGGTATGACCGCGCCCATATTCTGTGAAAACGTAAGTGTTGCGACCAAAAGCATTGCAATCCTCTTTTTCTTCATATGATTCCCCCATTTTCGTTTTTCTGCCATAATTATACTATATTCATTGAAGTACTGGCTATCATATTCTTCCTTCTACTGGTTTAAAAAATATACTCGTAAAAAATTGCCCAGTGTGCTAATATAAAGCAAATAAAAACATTCCAAAAAGCCTTAAAATACCAGCACTCAGAGATGTTCTGAAATCACCAAAAAAGGAACCGGTCTCCCGGTTCCTTTTTATCATCTCTACATACTATATCCATCCAGATATACCGATGATACATAATTTTTGCTGGTATTCTTATACAATATCTGCAGATAATGTGATCCATCCATAGTGACTGTGCTTCCATTTTTGATCTTTCTCTGTCTTCCGGTTCCGTGTTCACTGTAATATATTGCAACTATCTTGTAGCCCTTCTTTGCAGTGATACATACTTTTGCCTTTCTGGAATAACCTTTCGCAACCGGAACCATGGTCTTTTTATCAAAGGATTTTTTATAATCTTTCTTCCGAATTTGCACACATTTAACGGATTTTTATAATTATGTACCGTAACTTTAGATTTAAAAGAATATGTTTTTCCATTCTTTCTTTTTACTTTGAAGGATACAATAGAAGTTCCTGTTTTTTTTGCCTTCAGCGTAATGGTATAATCACCCAGAAACGGCATCTTTCTTACTGATACCACATTGGTATTACTGGATTTCAGTCCCAGAACTTTATCAGATCTGACAGAGTTTATGATTACATATCCGATTTCCTCACCCTTCATAAGAGCGATCGATTTATGAATTTGAGCGTACCCGCCGCCTGTGCTGTGACCGGTGCTACTGCAAGATCTGTCACGATAAATGTAAGTGCCAGAAATAACACCAATAATCTCTTTACTGCTTTTTTCATTACTTTTTCCCCCTTTTATAAGCATTTTGGACTTATTCCATACATATTAGTATACATGAGTTATTCATATTCAACAACCTTTTTTCTGAATTTTCTGTACACTATCTTCCCGAACCTTTGCGCGAAGCTCTGTCAGATATTCTGAGAATTTCACCTGCTCATTTCCGTAAATCATCTGCAGATCATACTCCAGCGGAATCCAGGTTTTAATATCGGATTCATTGTGCTGGATCAGGGCTTCCAGCTTGTCCAACGCTTTATAGATCCTGGCCTCCAGAGTCCGCTGCGCTTCCATCTCCTGATACAGTTCCGCCATCTCTTTATCAAACGGCTCCGGCAGAGTTTTCACCCATTCTCCCAGCACATCGGCTTCTTTCTCCGAATCTTTATCCGTTTTTTCAAAGGCTGGGATATCCCCGGTAAAAGCTTCTCCCAGATCATGGATCAGGCACATTTTCATGATCTTCAGAAGATCCGCCTCAGGGAACTCATCACTGACAAAATATGCCATCAGCGTGATCCTCCAGGAATGCTCTGCAACGCTCTCCCGCCTGCCACCGGAAGTATAACTATGACGCACCGCATCCTTTAACCGTTCTGCAACGGAAAGTATTTCGATCAGTTTTTCTGGTTTCATATATATTACGCTCCTCTTCTTTTTATTATGTCAACCATCTAAATCAGCTATTTTCAGCCTATCTTATATAGCTGTCCATAAAACCGTTATAGCATTTTCACTTTACTATACCATAATTTCCCAAAGAACAGACCCCCAAAAACATTCTCCTTACTTCTGCGCGCTGACATTTCCCATCCCAAATAAATTTGTCCAAGCTAATTTCTAAAAAAACTATAAACCATATTGCATTTTTCTCCATAATCGTCATAATGAAGTTATAAACAAAAGAAAGAAGGTGATTGCCGATGGATATCACGGTGTCGGATGAGGTCTCACAGGAATATCATGAGCTTGTGAAGAACATCCTCTGTAACAGAGAGTTCCTGAAGCTGAGCCTGTACACCCACCACCAGTGGACCACACGGCTCATGCACAGTATCAATGTTTCTTACCTCTCCTGGTTCATTGCCAGGAAGCTGGGATGTGACGAGAAAGCTGCCGCAAGGGCAGGGCTTCTCCACGATTTCTGTCCCTATGACTTCAGGGCGGAGACACCGACCGGTGAGCATCAGGCGTTTTATCACCCGAAGGCTGCCGCAGACAACAGTGCCGCACACTTTGATGTCACAGACAGAGAGCTGGATGCGATACTCTCACATATGTTCCCTCTGGGACCTCTTCCACGCAATAAGGAAGCCTGGATCATCAGCTTTGCCGATAAAGCCTGCGCCATCGCGGAAGGCTGCCATATCGCCATTGCACTGGCCAGGCGGAACCGGATCGTCATCAATCCGGCATAATTTCCACACAAAAACAGGGCCGTCGCCACTTCTGACGAGCCCTGTTTTTGTGTGGAAATTTATTTTATGGTAATACTTTGCAGATTACTTTATATATCTTAGTTCTCTTTCACAACAACCTTATCCAGATGCCAGATATCATCTACATACTCCTGGATAGTTCTGTCGGATGTGAACTTACCGCTGCATGCTGTATTGAGAAGTGCCATCTTAGCCCAGCGTTTCTCATCTTTGTATGCTTCCTCAACACGTTTCTGTGCTTCTGCATAGGAACGGAAGTCGCCAAGGATGAAGTACTGGTCAGGTCTCGGCATGTTGCGTTTGTCGAGAAGTGAATTATAAATGTCACGGAACATCTCTGTATCGCTGGAGAAGGTTCCGTTGATCAGCTGCATCAGTACCTGACGGATCTCCGGATCTGTGTTGTAGATGAAGTCCGGATCGTAACCGCCGTTATTCTCATAGTTGATGATCTGGTCAGAGCTCATACCGAAGATAAATGCGTTCTCCTCGCCAACCTCCTGTACGATCTCGACGTTGGCACCATCCATGGTTCCAAGTGTCGGAGCACCGTTCAGCATGAATTTCATGTTACCTGTACCGGAAGCCTCTTTACTTGCTGTGGAGATCTGCTCGGAAACATCTGCTGCCGCAAAAATGATCTCGGCGTTGGATACACGGTAGTTCTCGATGAATACAACCTTCAGCTTACCGTTGATGGAAGCATCATTGTTTACAACATCTGCCACACAGTTGATCAGCTTGATGATCTTCTTTGCACGTGCGTAAGCTGCGGAAGCTTTTGCACCAAAGATAAATGTTCTTGGATAGAAATCCATCTCCGGATGTGCCTTGATCTGGTTGTACAGATAGATCACATGCAGGATGTTAAGAAGCTGACGTTTGTACTCATGAAGTCTCTTAACCTGGATATCGAAGATGGAGTGCGGGTCAACCTCAACACCATTGTGCTCCAGGATATATTTTGCAAGACGCTCTTTGTTCTTGAACTTGATGGTCATGAACTCCTGAAGAGCCTTCTCATCGTCTGCGTAAACCTTAAGCTTGGAAAGCTGGGAAAGATCTGTAATCCAGTCCGGTCCGATCTTGTCTGTTACCCAGTCAGCCAGAAGCGGGTTTCCATGAGCAAGGAAACGTCTCTGTGTGATACCGTTTGTTTTGTTGTTGAACTTCTCAGGCATCATCTCATAGAAATCCTTCAGCTCCTGATTCTTGAGAATCTCGGTATGAAGGCGTGCAACACCGTTTACAGAGTAGCCTGCAACGATCGCGAGGTGAGCCATCTTAACCTGTCCGTCATAGATGATCGCCATCTTCTTGATCTTCTCGAAGTTTCCAGGATATTTCTGCTGGATCTCAAGAATGAAACGACGGTTGATCTCCTCGATGATCTGGTATACACGCGGAAGCAGTCTGGAAAACAGCTCGATCGGCCATTTCTCAAGTGCCTCGGACATGATGGTGTGGTTAGTATAAGCACAGCATTTTGTTGTGATATCCCATGCCTGATCCCAGCCAAGACCTTCTTCATCAATGAGGATACGCATCAGCTCTGCTACTGCAACAGTCGGATGAGTATCGTTCATCTGGAATACAACCTTCTCATGAAGTTTTGTGATATCATCATGAGTTTTCTTATATTTGTCAATGGCTGCCTGAAGGCTGGCAGATACGAAGAAGTACTGCTGTTTCAGACGAAGCTCTTTACCTGCCATATGGTTATCATTCGGATAAAGCACCTCTACGATAGTACGTGCAAGGTTCTCCTGCTCTACTGCGTTGTGATAATCACCCTTGTCGAAAGAGTCAAGGTTAAAGTCTACGATCGGCTCTGCGTCCCAAATACGAAGTGTATTTACAACATCGTTGTTATAACCTGTGATCGGCATATCGTAAGGAACAGCCTTTACTGCCTGATATCCCTCATGGATAAATTTATTCTCGTTCTTCACCGGATCCCACTCAACGCGTACATATCCGCCGAAATGAACCTCTTTTGCATACTCCGGACGACGGAGTTCGAAAGGATAGCCGTTCTTCAGCCAGTTATCCGGTGCCTCTACCTGATAACCGTCACGGATTTCCTGCTTGAACATACCGTAACGGTAACGGATTCCGCATCCGTATGCACAGTAATTCAGAGTTGCAAGGGAATCCAGGAAGCATGCTGCCAGTCTTCCGAGTCCACCGTTTCCAAGAGCCGGATCCGGCTCCTGGTCTTCGATGCAGTTAATGTCAAGTCCAAGCTCCTCAAGAGCCTCCTTAACCTCGCCGTATGCGCCAAGGTTGATCAGGTTGTTTCCAAGGGCACGGCCCATAAGGAACTCCATGGACATATAATATACGATCTTCGGGTCCTGTTTTTCATACGCCTTCTGGCTCTTAAGCCAGTTGTCAATGATCACGTCCTTCACAGTGTAGCTTACAGCCTGAAAAATCTGCTCCTGTGTAGCCTCTTCCAGTGTTTTTCGATAAAGGAATTTTACGTTTTCTTTTACGCTTTTTTTGAACTCCTCTTTCTCAAACTGCTTGTCAATCATTAGTTTTCCTCCTGTACTTTGGATACTCCCAGTGTTACAGCCTCTTTGTTGATGTTCCATTCTTTGGTGTAACCCTCTGCTTCTCCCAGAACAATGTTTTCTGCCAGTACTTCACGTTTGATCTCATCCTGGTTTGCTTTCATGATATCCATGATCTTATCGTTATCTTTTGCATAGACAATGATCTTGTCCATGACTTCGAAACCAGCCTCTTTACGCATGGTCTGAACTTTGCTGATGATCTCGCGGACAAAGCCCTCCTGGATCAGCTCAGGTGTAAGGTTTGTATCAAGGACAACGGATGTTTCACCGTCTGTCTCTGTCACATAGCCCTCGCTCTGGGCTGTTTCGATCAATAAGTCTTCCTCTGCAAGCTCGACTCTGTTTCCGGCAATGTCAAGAACGAGAACACCATTATCTCTCAGCTCTTTCATTGCTGCGGTTCCGTCGATCTCGGAGAGTGCGGTACGGATGCCGTTCAGAAGCTTGCCGTATTTCGGTCCTACTGTACGGAGCTGCGGCTTGAAGCTGTAGGAAATGAAGGACTCTACATCATCTGCGAATTTCACTTCTTTTACGTTAAGCTCATCTGCGATGATATCTGTGTAGAATTTATCCATAGCTTTCTCAGCTTTTACATACATGGTTCCGATCGGCTGACGGTTCTTAATGTTTGCGGTATTTCTGCATGCACGTCCGAGAACAACGATCTCAAGAAGCTCTTCCATGTTTGCCTCGAGATCCTTGTCAATCCATGCCTCGTTTACCTTCGGGTAATCGCAGAGATGGATACTCTCCGGAGCATTTGCATCAATGCTGCGAACAAGGTTCTGGTAAATATCCTCAGTCATGAACGGGATCATCGGAGCTGCAGCCTTGGCAACAGTTACCAGTGCTGTATAGAGTGTCATGTAAGCATTGATCTTATCCTGCTCCATGCCCTTAGCCCAGAAACGCTCACGGCTTCTTCTTACATACCAGTTACTCATATCATCAACAAATTCCTGAAGTGCTCTTGCAGCCTCCGGAATCTTGTAGGAATCAAGATCTGCATCGACAGTCTTCACCATGGTATTCAGCTTGCTGAGCAGCCATTTATCCATAACCGGAAGCTTATCGTAATTTAAGTATATTTAGTCGCATCAAAATTGTCAATGTTCGCATACAATACGAAGAATGCGTAAGTGTTCCACAGAGTCTCATGAACTTTCTCTGTCCCTCTACAACTGCCTTGCCGTGGAAACGGTTCGGAAGCCATGGAGCACTGTTGATGTAGAAGTACCAGCGGATAGCATCTGCGCCGTATTTGTTCAGTGCGTCAAACGGATCTACGGCATTTCCTTTGGACTTACTCATCTTCTGTCCGTTCTCATCCTGTACATGTCCCAGAACGATTACATTCTTATACGGAGCCTTATTGAAAAGCAGTGTGGACTCAGCAAGAAGGGAGTAGAACCATCCTCTTGTCTGGTCAACAGCCTCGGAGATGAAGTCTGCCGGGAACTGCTGCTCAAACAGGTCTTTATTCTCAAACGGATAATGATGCTGTGCAAAAGGCATTGCTCCGGAATCAAACCAGCAGTCGATAACCTCCGGTACACGATGCATGGTCTTGCCGCAATCCGGACACTTCATAGTGATGTCGTCAATGTATGGGCGGTGAAGCTCGATGGTCTTCGCACGCTCGTCACCACTCTTCTCATAGAGATCCTGGCGGCTTCCCACGGATTCCATATGTCCGCACTCACACTGCCAGATGTTCAGTGGTGTTCCCCAGTAACGGTTTCTGGAAATACCCCAGTCCTGAACGTTCTCAAGCCAGTCACCGAAACGTCCCTTACCGATGCTCTCCGGAATCCAGTTGATAGTATTATTGTTACGGATCAGATCATCCTTTACTGCTGTCATCTTGATGAACCAGGACTCACGTGCATAGTAGATAAGCGGTGTGTCACATCTCCAGCAGTGCGGATAATCATGCTCGAATTTCGGTGCGTCAAAAAGCTTGCCCTCTTTGTCAAGGTCTGTGAGAACCATAGGGTCCGCTTTCTTTACGAATACACCGGCATATGGTGTCTCTTTGGTCATGTTGCCCTGTCCGTCTACGAACTGTACGAACGGAAGGTCATACTCACGTCCGACACGGCTGTCATCCTCACCAAATGCAGGTGCGATATGAACGATACCGGTACCATCGCTCATGGTAACGTAGTTGTCACAGGTTACGAAATGAGCTTTTTTGCGCTGTTTTGCTGCTGCCTCGCCTGTGCATGCAAAAAGCGGCTCATATTCCTTACGCTCAAGGTCTGTTCCTTTATATTTCTCAAGAATCTCATATGCAGGCTCATCATCCTTTGCAAGCTTGCCGAGAACCTTGTCCAGAAGTGCTTCTGCCATGTAGTAGGTATATCCGTCTGCTGCTTTTACCTTACAATAGATCTCATCCGGGTTTACACAAAGTGCAACGTTGGATGGAAGTGTCCATGGTGTTGTTGTCCATGCCAGGAAGTATGCATCCTCACCGACAACCTTGAAACGAACGATAGCAGAACGCTCTTTAACAGTCTTGTAGCCCTGGGAAACCTCCTGTGCGGAAAGCGGAGTTCCACAACGCGGGCAGTAAGGAACGATCTTGAAGCCTTTGTAAAGAAGACCTTTGTTCCAGATTTCTTTCAGTGCCCACCACTCAGACTCGATGAAATTGTTGTCGTATGTTACATAAGGATGCTCCATGTCAGCCCAGAAACCAACTGTAGAGGAAAAATCCTCCCACATTCCTTTATATTTCCATACGCTCTCTTTGCACTGCTGGATGAACGGCTCCATTCCGTACTCCTCGATCTGCTCTTTTCCGTCAAGACCAAGCTTCTTCTCAACCTCAAGCTCAACCGGAAGTCCGTGAGTATCCCATCCTGCTTTTCTCGGAACCATGTAGCCCTTCATTGTACGGTATCTCGGGATCATATCCTTGATAACTCGTGTCAGAACATGTCCGATATGTGGCTTACCGTTAGCGGTAGGCGGTCCGTCATAGAATGTGTATGTCTCGCCCTCTTTACGGCTGTCCATACTCTTTTCGAAAATCTTGTTGTCTTTCCAGAATTTCTCAACTTCTTTTTCACGGTCAACAAAATTCAGATTCGTGTCAACTTTACGATACACAATATTTACCTCCTGTGTCTGATTACTGGCTGCTGCCTCATCTGTAAGGCCACAGCGGATTCTTTCCTCACAGATACCTGTTCGTGCCAATGCTTCGGGCACTTATAAAAAAGACCCCATCCTGTAAAAGGACGAAGTCTGATTCGCTGTACCACCTGTTACATTATACGGGCCTGTGTCCGGATTCCTGCGTCTTATGCTCTGTGTTATGGCGCGGGCCGTTGTTCCATGTCTGTTCATAGCGGACAATTCTTTGTATCTGCCGATATATGTTCCCTGTAACGGAGGAAATCCGTCAGCTCTTACTTGATGATCATCTGTACATCAGATATTCTTCCCGGCTGCTGCCGGACAACTTCGGAACTGAAGCTCAGGAGTGATATTCCGCCATATTTACTCGTCCCGGCTCCCACCATCCCCGGTTCGCTGCAAGCTTTCCATATGGCTTACTGTCTCCATCACAGCTTTTTCTATATACGCTGTCTATTATAGGTTGGGGAAAATCCATATGTCAAGTGTTTTCAGGGATTTTTTCTTATTATATGTATGTTCACTTCTTCTTAATGGAATTTTCACAGACTGCAAGTAGTTTTTCCGGGAGGAAAGTGGTATACTACTACAGAATCTTGAGGGCAAAAATACAGCTTTTCATTAATACAATGCTATAATTAATGAAATACTGCACCTCATCACAAAACGGGCAAGAGTTTTTTCGGTTACTGATTTCCAAATGAATAATAACCTTCTCTCCCGGATTTATTACTGAAAGGTATCTTATTATGAAAAATATGAAAAAAACGATCCCTGCGCCGGATCTTTGCCGGTATTCTCTGTGTGGGAATCCTGCTTACAGGCGCCGAGCCATGCAGCGCTTCCGCGCCTCTTGGATACGATGAATATGGTGATCCTATCGTCACTGCCACACCGGTTCCTGATGGACAGTCATCCGGTCAGGCCGCAGCAATCATGCCTGCTCACTCCAGCTATTATTCTCAGGCCGCCGACACCGATTCCATTGACGGGTGGCCCAAAGGTCCCGGCATCGAAGCACAGGCTGCAGTCCTTATGGACGTAAATACAGAAGCCGTTCTTTATTCCAAAAATGCGGACACACAGCTCTATCCTGCCAGCATCACAAAGATCCTGACTACACTGCTTGCCTGCGAAAATCTGAACGCTAAGACAAATATTACCGTATCTGAGAACGCTTCCACCAGTGTAACTGCCGGAGATTCCAGTATTTATGCGGCTCCCGGTGAAGAATTTACCAGGGATCAGGCCCTGATGGCCGTCATGCTCCAGTCCGCTAATGAAATGTCTGTCGCCGTTGCGGAAGAAGTTTCCGGTTCTGTAAAGAAATTCACAGAACTCATGAACTGGCGCGCCAAGCTTTTTGGCTGCAAGAACACACACTTTAACAATCCTAACGGTCTTCCGGATGAGAATCATTACACCACAGCCTCCGACATGGCAAAGATCGCCAAATCCGCCTGGCTAAACCCTCTTTTCCGGCGATACTGTACCAAACGTTATTACGAGATCCCGCCTACCAATAAATTTACCGAAGCCCGACAGCTGCTCAATCATCACAAGATGATGAAAAACGGCGAATACTATTATGAAGGTGTCCGTGGCGGAAAAACAGGATATACCGATGCATCCGGAAACACGCTTGTCACCTACTGCAAACGAGGAAATATAACGCTGGTAGCCGTAATCCTGAATTCTACTTCCGCGGCAAATGCTTACAGCGATACTGCTTCTCTTTTTAATTATGGTTTTGAAAATTTTGAAAAGGTGGATATGAAGGTGTCCATGGAGCCAGTCCCGTTTAAGGTACTCCCCTGTGACAAATATATCCTTAAGAATAACGGAAACACCTATCCGTTTTATTATCAGACAAAGGTTTATGTGACTATTCCAAAAGGTATCAAAAAATCACAGCTCAACAAACGCCAGGCCGTTCTTCAGAATGCTGTCGGCCCACTGCGTCTGAAAAGCAAATATTATTATAAGAAACAAATGGTCGGATGGGGAATGCAATACGAACGAAACATCGTATCAGATCTTCTCCTGGCTTCGTAACATTTTCCTGCGGCGGAGAGATTCGTGCTTTTCACGGATCTCATCCGCCGCTTCTGTATCTTCTGCTCTCAGGGTCTTCACCCCGAAATATTTTCCCTCATCCGTTTTTCGAATCCTGATCTTTCCGGCAACAGGTCCATGCTCATGACAAAGGGCAAGGCTGTAATACACCTTGGGATTGTTGGTACTGAACCAACGGATTTTCCGCTTGGCAGGGCATCTGCAGATGGGACACATGGTACTTACCATGGTGCGGTCCTTCATCAGGCGCTCCTTTGATACAAATTCCCTGGACACAAACTTGTCATGGTCTGTATAGGAAATATAGATCTCGCTGTCTCTGGATTTTGGATTCTGATATACATCCAGGGACGGATGACGGATCATGCATGCTTCATCGATCTCCAGGAGTATCCTGGCAGTATAGCTGGCGTCTGCCAGTGCCCGGTGAAAATCCCGTTTTTTGGGAAGCTCCAGATAGTCTGTGGCATATTCCAGGGAACGCCTGGATATTCCATCCTCGAATTTTATGCTGAAAAGTTTCTGCACATCATAGTAATGCACTGGCCCTGGCATCAGCTTCAAAAGATTATAGTATTTCATATTGCGCTGAAGTTCCATCACATCCTGGTCTCCCAGGTAAAAAGCGATACTCCTCCCCGCACCATTCCAGAAATCTGCGAATCGCCCTTGGAAAAGGAATGCCGTTTTCCAGTTCATGATAATCCACGTGGATCACTTCGTGGATACTGTCGTGGATCCAATGGTACACTTTGGGCTTGATCAGGCACTGAAAGGTATCAACGATCTCTCTTTTTTCATTTAATTTTACTGCCCCGATCTCTATGATCTCAAACGGGGAGCCGACTATCCGGATGTCTTCTTCCATCCGGATTCTGGTTCCATTCCAGGTCAAATACAATATAGTTCATGGGTTTTCTGTCCTCTTATCTGACAGTGTGCACAGATATCTTTATGAAGAGCAGGCACTGTGTTCTGCTCCTCTATATCTTATGAACGCAACTGCTTCATGGTCTGATCCCGGTTATTTCCCGGTTCTGCACTCAGAAACAGAATAAATTGCTTCAAACAGCTCCTGCTGGAAGCTTTCTGTATCTGCATCTGTCAGAATCATATCTTTCATTTCATCTTCTTCGTGTAGCCACCAGCGGAAATCGCATAATGTGGCACCCCGTCCGGCACCGTCTGAACAGTCCACATCCAGGAATACTTTTTCTGTTTTAAAGAACTCCGGATGGATGAGATACATAAACGGTACAGCAGCATGGATACTTGCCACGCAGCGATATTTGGAAAAATTTTCAAGTACGTAGCCGGCCATATCTCCACAGGCTCTGGCTGCCGGATCACCGGACTGGCACAGCTTCATGATCTGGTTTCTGGTAAGATTACATTTCAGGGTAGCATCCAGTCCGCACATGATCAGTGGGATTCCGGAATCGAATACGATCTTTGCCGCCTCCGGATCTGCGTAGATATTGAATTCTGCTGCCGGTGTGATGTTTCCGCCTTTTGCTGCACCGCCTGTAAATACAATTTTTCTGATCTTATTCTTTATTTCAGGAAAAACCTTCAACAGAAGTGCAAGATTAGTCATTGGTGCAGTTTCAATCATTACTACCTGCTCGCCCTCCGGAAGGGTATTCAGAATATCACGGATAAAAAGCACTGCATTGTCAGAAGCAGCCTCTGTTTTTGCTTCCGGCAGTACGCAATGGCCAAGCCCTGTCTCTCCGTGAAATTCTTCCGCATAAATTGCCGCTTTCACAAGAGGACGATCCTGGCCTCCTGCCACCGGAACCTTCAGTCCGTAAAAATCCACCAGCTCCAGTGCATTTTTGGTCACTCTTTCTATCCTGGTACTTCCTGCAGATGTCGTCACTGCAAGCAGCTCCAGTTCATCCTGATGTGCTGCCGCATATGCCAGTGCGATCCCGTCATCGATTCCGGGATCACAGTCCATGATAACCTTGATCTTATCTCCCATATATTCACCTCTGTAAAAACTCTTTCCCCAGTTTTATAGTATTGCCGAATTTCCGCTGTTTACCTGTTCCAAGTATAACAGAGTGGGGAGGGAGTGTAAAGTTAATCAGAATTCACCTCTGTACTTCAGGCTGAAACGTAAAGAACCCCTCTGCCGGGCATTGGCAGAGGGGTGGAAAAAAAAGGGGGTTATATTCATTTATATAAACAAATGCAATGTGCAATTTGGAGTTTTAAGTCAGGCGGATAAAATTATCCGCATTCGGTCAACCGGCCATTATCTGGTTATCTCTGCAATATCCGTTTGGGTTGTTCCGGATATTTGCTTCAAAGTAAATGCCGATCAATCAATAGAAACAAATTTCTTCTCTTCTGCTTCTTTCTTGGTCTCTTCCTTCGGGAAGGTTACATAAAGGATTCCGTTCTCATATTTCGCATGGATATCTTCATGCTTAATGCTCGAGCCTACATAAAAGCTTCTGTTGCAGGTTCCTGTATAACGTTCTCTGCGAACATATTTACCTTTATCATCCTTCTCGTCCTTCTTCTCTTCTCTGGTTGCCTGAATGTTCAGATAACCATTCTTCAGCTGGATCTTCACATCCTCTTTCTTAAATCCCGGAAGATCGATCTCCAGTTCATAATTGCCATCTACATCACGGATATCTGTCTTCATCATATCCTTCACCTGAGGATAAGCATTGGCAGCTGCCTGACGGCCTGCAGGATATCCCATAAAATCATCAAATAAATCTTCTCCGAAAATACTTGGCATTAACATAACTCATTCCTCCTGATCTATATTCGCTGCGTATTATGCAGGCGTTTTTAATTTACTGTTTCTGAAAACTCTGTAAGAACTTTCTCCGGAAGATTTCTTTTTCTCTCTTCCTTTGTTCTGTATGTACTATAACACGCATTATTAGCACTGTCAAGAGGCGAGTGCTAATTTCACACTTTCTTCACATTTTCCCTAAAATGAAAAACTAATTTCCACTCTCAGCCCTTTATGTTCTTTTGCTGAAATTAGGGGTGGAACTTAGTCCTGCAATAAGCTATCCTATAACAAATGCCAGGGTACACTGGCCCATATCCTCCGATCACCGGAAATGATCCATTTTTATTACAAAGGAGGATTTACTTATGGCTACTTATAATATTGGAAACCGCAAACACCTTACTCTCGCTGACCGTGCTGCTATCGAACATGGTATACAGATTGGGGAAAACTTTTCTCAGATTGCTCGCAAGTTAAACAAGGATTCTTCCACCATCTCAAAGGAGATACGGCGTCATATCATACATGTTCCTCATTATCAGGATGGCCTCCAGAAGAAACGCTCGGAATGCCAGTTCTTTCATTCCTGTGACAAAAGAAATGTATGTGGCAACCTTTCCTGCCGGTCATTGTGCTTTAAGTGCCGTTCTAAGCGCTGTGCCATGTATTGCCGTGCTTTTACTCCTGTACTTTGCGACAGGCTCAAAAAACCACCGTATGTTTGCAACAACTGCAACCAGATACGTACCTGTTCCCATGACTTCTATTTTTACCGTGCCCATTATGCCCATGACCTTTATAATGAGATCAAGGTTTCTTCCCGTTCCGGTATCAATCAGACTCCTGAATCGCTGGAACAATTGGATCAACTGGTTTCGCCTTTTCTCCTTAAAGGGCAGCCATTATCTCATATTTACGCTTCCAATCAACATCTTATCGATTGTTCCATCCGTACATTGTATAACTACATTGATCATGGATATTTTACTGCTATCAATTTGGACCTCCCCCGCAAAGTACGCTATAAAAAGCGTCGCAAGACCAGAAAAGCCCCTGAAAACACCGGCTACCGGGAAAACAGGACATACCATCATTTTGAAAAATATCTTGAAGAATATCCAGACACAAATGTTGTAGAGTTAGATGTTGTGGAAGGAGCTGGTGGAAAATCTGAGAAAGTCCTTCTGACTATGTTATTCCGTAACTGTAACCTTATGCTCATTTTTTTGCTTGAAGCCGATGACCGTAAAAATATCAGGGAAGTTTTCCTTTGGCTGTATGAACAGCTTGGAGCTGATCTATACCACAAGTTATTTCCTGTCATCCTCACAGACAATGGCTCCTCTTTTAAAGACCCTGAAATATTTGAACGTCCTGGAGATACAGCTCGTTTATCCCGGGTTTTCTACTGTGATCCTATGTCGTCCTGGCAGAAAGGCAAGTTGGAAAAAAACCATGAATTTATCCGTTATATCCTTCCCAAAGGTATCGGCTTCGCACAACTGAACCAGAGCAAGGTAACTCTGATAGCTAACCATATCAATAGCGTGGCAAGAGCCAGTTTAAACGGCTGTACCCCATTTAAACTGGCTCAGTTACTGATAGACAGAAAACTATTGGAACTTTGCGATCTTAAAGATATACCCGCGGATCAGGTGATATTAAAACCCACGCTGTTAAAGCACTAAATATCACATTCATTTCCGGCATCGTATTCTCCAGACCGGTGGAAGTTACCCTTGCAAAGAACAGCCAGCGGTCCTTTCGTGATGTTCCAATCCCGTAAAAACACGGTGTTTTCTCCTTATATTATAGTTTTGTTTTGTGTAAATATCTATATCTTGTAGAAATTAATTCTGCAGAAATCCCTTTACTTATCAGTACTAGCACATGGTGGAAGTTACTTTTTCATTCAACCAGAATTTGTGTTCCGTAAAATGAAAAACTAACTTCCGCCCTTACGTTCTTATATTAAAAAACGGATCGGACAAGGACTGAAAAGCTTATGCAGATTGAACATTCTGCAATGTTATAATAACTTTAAAGCATAGAAAAAAACAAAAAAATCAATATAATAAGGCATATAGACAAAATGTATTAAAAAAATTTCGTACATTCTTCTGAGTTGAACAGACGATAGAAAGACAGTATTCATGAGTATGCAGGTAAAGCAAAATGTAAATAAAAAAGTACAGGAGGAGAGAATAATGCAGAAAAAATATGCAGATTTTAAGCTTGGGGTACCGGATTATGTAACAGTGGAAACAGAAGAGGAGAGACTTGTGTGCCAGGAGGGCAGACGACAGTAGCTGCCGGTGCAACTACTGTGGAATTCCAGGACGCAGGTGAACATGAAGATATACTTGTCACATCCGAGGATACAGTGAGATGCGTGAAGTTGAGATGGAACTATAAGATCCCGAAATCAGCCAGATTTCTGGAGATGCCTGGGAACGTACCTATGGTGATGTGGAATGGCATGGAATGAGCGGAAACCGTTATCTGCCATGGTATTTTCTGGCGAAGCTTTCTGAGAAGGTTCTCTGCTTTGGCGTAAAGGTCCGTCCCTCTGCTATGTGCTACTGGCAGGTGGATACCAAAGGAATTACTTTGTTTCTGGATGTTCGCTGCGGAAATACAGGAGTACAGCTGAAAGGAAGAAAACTGTGTGCCGCACAGATCGTCTGCATGGAAGCAGAGGGAGCAGATACTTTTGAAACTGCACAGAAATTCTGTGAAAAAATGTGTACAGATCCGATCTTCCCGGAGTTTCCGGTGTATGGAAGCAATAACTGGTACTATGCTTACGGTGACAGCTCCGAAGAGGAGATCTTAAGTGATACCGATTATATCCTGAAACTGACTGAAGGTGTAAAAAATTCTCCGTTCATGGTCATTGATGACTGTTGGCAGGAGCATCATCGCCTGGATGAATACAACGGTGGACCATGGACAAAAGGCAATGCCAGATTCCGGATATGAAAGGTCTTGCAGACAAGCTGGAGAAAAAAGGTGTCCGCCCGGGTATCTGGGTCCGTCTGCTTCTTAATGAAGATGAGAATATCCCGGATGAGTGGAGAATTTCCTATAATGACTGTCTCGATCCGTCCCACCCGGATGCACTGGCATATATCCGTAAAGATATCGAGAGGATCTGTGATTGGGGATACACGCTGATCAAGCATGATTTTTCTACCTTTGATCTCTTTGGGAAATGGGGATTTGAGGCGAATTTAAGAGACAATTCCATGGAGAAATGGCACTTTTATGATCAGACCAAAACCAGCGCAGAAATCGTAAAAATGCTTTATCAGGAGATTTATGATGCTTCCCGGAGCAATAACGCAGTGATCATCGGCTGCAATACCATCGGACATCTCGGCGCAGGCCTGATGCATCTGAACCGGACCGGTGACGATACCAGCGGACGTATCTGGGAGCGTACCAGACGAATGGGCGTAAATACGCTGGCATTCCGTCTTCCGCAGCACAATACGTTTTACCATATTGATGCAGACTGTGTCGGTATTTTCGGAATGATCCCATGGGAGAAAAATCGTCAGTGGGCAGACGTTCTTGCAAAGAGCGGTACACCACTGTTTGTATCCGCAAAACCCGGAGTTTTGAACCCGGAGGAATTTGAGGAGTTGCATCAGATCATGTTGCGTGCATCAGAACAGAAAGAACATTTCGTTCCGCTTGACTGGGAAGAAATCGACTGCCCGGAGGTATGGGGAGAAAACGGCGAAACCATCACTTATGACTGGTTTGACAACGAAGGTCCGACTATGGATGCTGCGGTGGAATACTACAATGCCAAGGTAGTTGTTCCGTAAGGCACAGCATTATGCAGTAATTACCGGCAGCAGATCGCAGCAGTATTTTTATAAGATCAGGCTGTTGGTAATACTGTCTAGCAATCCAGAAGATCCTCGGCATGATGATATTTTTCCCGGTATCCCCGTGGCGTCATGCCGGTTTCTTTTTTGAAGGCACGGGAGAAGGCAAAGGGATTCTGATAACCGCAGGAAGTTGCGATATTGGCAATGGAGATATCCGTGATCGTCAGAAGCTCCCTGGCATTGATGATCTTGGCCGAAGTCAGAAAGGCTGAGGAGTAGTACCCAGATGTTTTTTGAAAAGTCCGTAAAGGTGGCTGCGGCTGATGTGGAGGTAATCTGCGACATCTGTCACTGTGATATCCAGAAACGGACTTTTTTTTGATGTAACCACAGCCTGGGTGATGTAAAAATTATCGTTGGATTCCATGGTGGTGTAGGAAGCATGAAATTCTTCCTCCAGCATGGCGATGATTCGGTAAAGACTGCTCTGGATATAAGCTTCGTTGGAAGGTGTCAGCTGGGGATGGGTCATCATTCACAGATCGTTTCCGCATAGGGAATTACAGAAGTAAGCTGCTGAACCGGATTTTCCAGGGTGAGATGACAGTGTTCGGAAAGTGCGGCAGCATTTTCACCGTTAAAACAGATCCAGGTATAGGTCCAGGGATCAGAAGGCTCCGCTTTATAAAGCGTGCTGACAACTGGCGGGATAAAGAAGCACTGTCCGGCTTTCAGGGTATATTTCCGGTTATTGATGTAGAAATAGCCCTGTCCTTTCAGAACAAAATGTACGGTATAATAGCGGCGCACCCCTGGGCCGTAGGACTGATCTGGCGTACATTTTTCCCAGCCGCAGGAAATCAGATGAAGTTCTTTTGATGAAGTTTTCCGGTTCATGACCTGCTTATCTTCCATGATTGTCATGCCTTTCTATATAATATGATGTAACTTTTACATATTTCGGGGCTGAAAGCAGATCAGTATTTTCTGCTTTGACAGCATTCCTGAAGTTCGATACCATCAGTGTAAAATATTTGATCAGAGGTGTAAAGAATAAAAATGAATTCATTAACAGTAAAAAGAATCTTTATGACTTTTGCCGGGATTTTACTGGCCGGGGTTAGTGTGGCCATTTTTAAGGCATCGGATTTTGGGACAGATCCCAATTCCTGTTTTGTCATGGGTGTGTGGAATCTAGCAGGAATAAAATACAGTTATGTTTATATTGCCATCAATGCACTGATGCTGCTGGGAGTGTTTTTTCTGGACCGGCATTTTATTGGACTTGGAACTGTGCTGAATCTGTTTTTATGGGGATCATCGTGGAAAAAGGAATGCAGCTTTTTGACAAATATCTGCCGGAGAGAACTTTTGGGGTAAGAGTTCTTCTGATGTGCATTGCCGTTGTGATGATGTGTTTTGCGTCAGCGTTGTATTTTACTGCAGATATGGGTGTTTCCGCCTATGATGTCTATGCGCTGATCTTAGATAAAAGAACCCGGATTCCTTTCCGGATGTGCAGGATCGGGACCGATGTGCTCACAACTGCGGCGGGATTTTTTATGGGTGCGGTTGTAGGAGTGGGAACTCTTGTCACTGCATTTTTTATGGGACCGCTGATCGAGTTTTTCAACCGGACGGTGGCAAGGCCGTTTCTTTATGGAAAAGAGAATAAACAGATGCAGAAGCAGTAAAACGAAAGGCAGTTGTCGTGTTAGAAAAGTGCGGCAGCTGCTTTTTTGTTACAGCAACAAGAGCGCCACTGTCTTGACACTTGTAAAAGAAAAAGGTTTACTGCTGAAGAAAATACCATTATAATAGGAGAAACGCAGTTTTTTTTTCTGTAGTAAAATATAACTATCCGGGAAATATTAATGTCTGGAACATTGTTTACCAGATGATATAGCAGATGATACAATAATATGGAAGTTTTCCGGAATGGAATAAGAAGGGAGAAAAAATATGGCATATTTAGGCGAAGAAATCAAAAAACTTGGTTTTGGCCTTATGAGACTTCCGCAGAAATCAGAAGGTGTGATCGATGTGGAGCAGACCAAAGTCATGGTGGACAAATTTATGGAAGCCGGATTTACATATTTTGATACAGCATGGGCTTATGCAGGAAGCGAAGATGCTATCCGCGAAGCACTGGTAGAGCGTTACTCGAGAGAAAAATATCAGCTAGCCACCAAGATGGCAGCCTGGATCAACTGCAAGACAAGAGATGAAGCTCTTGCACAGTTTAAAACATCCCTGGAGAGAACAAAAGCCGGATATTTCGACTTCTATCTTCTTCACAATCTTGGAGAGCATAGAACAAAATATTTCGATGAGTATGGTTTATGGGACTGGATCCGTGAGCAGAAAGAAGCCGGTCTGATCAGACATGCAGGATTTTCATTCCACTCCACACCGGAGGAGCTGGATGCACTTTTCACTGCACATCCGGAAATGGAATTTGTACAGCTGCAGATCAATTACGCAGACTGGGAAAATCCGGCGATCCAGTCAAGAGCCTGCTACGAGGTAGCCAGGAAACATGGAAAACCGGTCATTATCATGGAACCTGTAAAAGGCGGCATGCTTGCAACTCCGCCGGAAGCAGTGGAAAAGCTTCTGAAGGAAGCAGAGCCGGAAGCATCCACAGCATCCTGGGCGATCCGTTTTGCAGCAAATCTGGAAGGCGTGATCACCGTACTTTCCGGAATGAGTAATGTTGCACAGATGGAGGATAACCTTTCCTTTATGAAGCATTTCAATGGCCTTACTGACAGTGAGAAGGAGACTCTTGATAAGGCAAGAGAGGCTATGAGCAAAATTCCTCTGATTCCATGCACAACCTGTAACTACTGTGCAAAGGTCTGTCCGATGGAAATCGGAATTTCCGGTTCTTTTACAGCAATGAATTATCTGACATTGTACGGAAATAAAGCCGCCGCAGCGCATCAGGAAGACTGGCTGGTAGTCAGTCATGGCAGAAAGCGTGCAGATGAATGTGTAAAATGCGGACAGTGTGAGGAAGTATGTCCTCAGCACATTTCCATCCGCGAGGAACTTGAGAAAGTAAGCGAGACCTTTTGCAAATAAAGGAACTGATCCGGCAGGAAGCGGATCAGGGTAAGGAGAGAGTTTAAAAATGGAAAAATTCAAAGCATTTCTGAAACGGAAAGATATTGAGATATCTCTGAAGAGATATGGTATCGATGCACTGGGAGCCATGGCACAGGGACTTTTCTGTTCCCTGCTGATCGGTACGATCATCAACACCATTGGCACGCAGTTTCACATTCCGTTTCTGACTATGGCAGTTGCCACAGTCAATGATACCCAGTACACAGTAGGTTCTCTGGCATCTGCCATGAGCGGCCCTGCCATGGCAGTAGCCATCGGTTACGCCTTGCATTGCCCGCCGCTGGTATTGTTTTCGCTGATCACCGTTGGATTTGCCTCCAACGCACTTGGCGGAGCAGGCGGTCCTCTGGCTGTACTGTTTGTTGCCATTGTTGCAGCTGAGATCGGTAAGGCAGTTTCCAAGGAGACGAAGATCGATATCCTTGTAACGCCTCTTGTAACCATCGGTGTGGGCGTAGGTCTTTCCGCATGGTGGGCACCTGCCTTGGAAAAGCTGCTATGAAAGTAGGAAGCGTGATCATGTGGCAACAGATCTGCAGCCATTCTTTATGGGAATCCTGGTTTCTGTATTTGTTGGAATCGCACTGAGCTGCCGATCTCTTCTGCTGCGATCTGCGCGGCTCTGGGACTTACCGGACTGGCAGGCGGCGCTGCAGTAGCGGGTTGCTGTGCGCAGATGGTAGGTTTTGCGGTCATGTCCTTCAGGGAAAACAAATGGGGCGGTCTTGTCTCTCAGGGAATTGGAACTTCCATGCTCCAAATGGGTAATATTGTCAGAAATCCAAGGATCTGGATCGCTCCGATCGTAACATCTGCTATCACAGGACCTATTGCAACCTGCTTGTTCAGGCTTCAGATGAACGGAACTGCTGTATCCTCAGGAATGGGTACCTGCGGTTTTGTAGGTCAGATCGGTGTGTATACAGGATGGATGAATGATATTGCAGAAGGAACCAAGACAGCTGTTACAGCTATGGACTGGGCAGGACTTTTCCTGATCTCTTTTATTCTCCCGGCAGTTCTCTGCCCGTTGATCAATATGTTTGTACGTAAGCTCGGATGGGTGGAAGATGGAGATATGACGTTGTCATAAGCTATATCAGGTCTTACTTTAAAATCAAAAAAGAGTATCACAGGAACTCATTGATAGTGATGAGCTTTGTGATACTCTTTTATTTTAACTTTTATGCTACATGTGATCCAGTGGCATTACTCCGTTCCAGTCCACAGGCCTTTGCATATTCATGGAGTTTCTCCTTTGCGGAATAATTCAGATTCTGAGGAACCTGAATCTGAATGGTTACATACTGATCACCGCGGACAGAAGGGTTCTTCATGGAAACAATGCCTTTTCCTCTCAGGCGGATCTTGGAACCGGACTGCATACCTTCCCTGATCTTACAGATAACATTTCCGTAAAGGGTGGGAACGGTGGTTTCACCGCCGAAAACAGCGGTTGTGTAAGGAATAGAAATGGTGGTATAAACATCCGATCCTTTTCGTTCATAGCCAGGACGTGTTCCTACGGTAACCTTCAGAAGAAGGTCACCAGGCTCGCCGCCGCCGGTTCCGGGCATGCCTTTTCCTTTCAGACGGATACTCTTGCCGGTATCAATACCTGCCGGAATATGAATCTGAAGTGTCTGCGGTGCACCGGAGCTTCCGTCCGGACCGGACAGAGAAATTCTTTTATCAGCACCAAAAGCCGCCTCATCAAAGGTAACGTTGATGCTGGCCTTCACATCAGAGCCTTTTTGCGGAAAATCCTGCTGATGGAATCCGCCGAAGCCGTTGCCGCTGTGAAAGCCACTTCCGCCAAATCCACTGTGAAAGCCGCTACCGTTACCGGTGAAATGCTCATATGTGCCATTACTGCCGAAACCGCGGCTTTCGCCGTGACTGCCGTGGAACATATTTCCGAAGATATCACCAAAAATATCGTCCATGTTTTCACCGTTAAAATGAAATTCCTGATAGCTGCCATTGCCGCCACCCTGGAATCCGCCGAATCCACCGGCGCCAGGATCAGCTCCTGCCTCAAACGCGGCATGACCAACTGATCATACATTTTTTTCTTCTTTGGATCACTTAAGACATCGTAGGCTTCGTTTACTTCTTTAAATTTATCTGCGGCATCTGCATTACCTGCGTTTGTATCCGGATGATATTTTTTGGCCAGTTTACGGTAGGCTTTTTTTATTGTTTTTTCATCTGCGTTCCGGTCAATGCCCAGAACATCGTAATAATCTCTTTTTACTGCCATGGTATTCACCTTCCCTTATATTATAGTCTGCAACGTCCCGGATGATCGATCTGTCCTCTCAGGGGACAGATCTCCCGGACTGTCATATATTGAACGTATGTGTATAAAATTCCCCGGGAAAAATCCCGGGGGCATTACTTTTATCCTGTTCTATATGTAATATAACACTACTAATTAAAAGTGTCAATACCTGCATTACAGAAAAGAATATTTTGGACTACGATAAGAGATATGATTCTTACAGCTATCAGCTGAAAATATGATATAATACTACCATAAATTCCGGTGCGGTCTGCTCAGTAAATAAAAAACAGAGAGAGCAGCAGATCAGAGAAAGATCCAAAAAAGAAAAGGAGGCGTATAATATGAGAAAAAGAACTCTTCTGTCTAATATAAAGGCAGTAAAAAAGCTGGTACTTCTGACATTTATACTGGCAGCAGCTTTTCCGGCGACGATCCGGGAGGCAAAGGCAGCAGCAGGAACCACTTTTAAAGTCAAAGTCACAGATGGATACCTGGCTCTTCGAAGTGAGAAGGCTTTTGACAAAGGCAATGAGATCGGACAGCTGAATACAGGAGATCTTGTGGAAGTTACAAATCGGAAGGACGCTACCTACTGGTATGCATACGTGCCAAGACTGGATAAGTCCGGATATCTGGACAAAAACTATATCCAGATAGCAGAGAACGCCACAGCTTCCAACGATTCCTGGACAGTAAAGGTAAAAAAAGGCTATCTGGCTCTTCGAAGTACCGCAGCTTACAATGACAGTAACGAGATCGGACGCCTGAATACCGGAGATACCGTTCTTGTAAAGGACAGCAGTGATTCTACTTACTGGTACGTATATGCTCCGGGGCTTGATAAATCCGGATATGTGGATAACCGGTATATCTACAACAGTGGTCTGTGGACAGTTAAAGTAGAAACGGGTTATCTTGCCCTTCGCAACAAGGCAGCCTATAATGAAAGCAATGAGATCGGACAGCTGAATACCGGTGACACGGTTCAGGTGAAGGACACCAGCAACGATCAGTACTGGTATGTATATGTTCCGCAGCTGGATAAGACAGGTTATGTTGACAGGAACTATCTTATCGGAGGCTCAGGTACGACAACTCCATCCATGACTGTTAAAGTGGAAAGCGGATATCTGGCTCTGCGCAGTGCAAAGGCGTATGACAAGGACAATGAGATCGCCCAGCTGAATAACGGAGATACGGTGGAAGTCATTGAGAAGAAAGACAGTACTTACTGGTATGTATATGTTCCGAAGCTTGGAAAAGAAGGATATGTAGATAAGAACTACCTTAAATAAAAAGATAAAGGATGCTTGTTGCCGGATCTGTCTGAAGAGGAACAGAGAGCCGGAACAAGAAACGGGGAGGCAGAAAGATGACTCTGGCACAGCTCAGATATACCATAGCAATTGCAAAAGCCGGATCTATGAACGAGGCAGCAAAAAGCCTTTATATTTCTCAGCCCAGTCTTTCCACGGCAATCCGGGAGCTGGAAGCAGAAACCGGTGTTGAGATATTCCGAAGAACGAACCGCGGAATCGCCGTAACGCCTGCAGGCGAAGAATTTCTGGGGTATGCAAGGCAGGTGGTGGAACAGTACGAACTGATGGAAGCCAAATATATTTCCAAGGAACAGTCACGCAAAAAATTCAGTGTTTCCATGCAGCATTATACCTTCGCAGTCAATGCCTTCGTGGAGCTGGTAAAGCAGTTTGGTATGGATGAGTATGAATTTGCGGTCCACGAGACCAAGACGCATCAGGTCATCGAAGATGTCCGTAATTTCAAGAGTGAGATCGGAATCCTCTACGTAAATGAGTTTAACCATAATGTACTTGCAAAAATGTTTCACGAGTATGGTCTGGAGTTTCACGAACTTCTTAATTGTCGGATCTACGTTTACATGTGGAAGGGGCATCCTCTGGCGAAGCGTGAGAAGATCACGCTGGAAGAACTGAAGGAATATCCGTGTCTGTCCTTTGAACAGGGAGAAAATAACTCCTTTTATTTTGCGGAGGAGGTTTTGAGCACCTATGAATACAAACGGCTGATCAAAGCCGATGACAGGGCTACTATGCTGAACCTGATGGTAGGACTGAATGGATATACCTTATGCTCCGGTATTATCTGTGAGGATCTTAATGGTTCCGATTACTGTGCTGTGAAGCTGGATTCCGATGAGATCATGACAATCGGTTATATTGCCAGAAAGGGTGTTAACATCAGTGCCCTTGGAAAAAATATCTGGAGGAGATTTCCAGATATAAGGATAAAGCACTGAAATAAGAGAAAATAAAATCTGACAGATCACTGCCGGAGAAGAAGGGAAAAGCTTCTGGTATTTATGATACCGGAGGGCTGTTTCCCTGTGTATTCTCAGATACGTAGCAATGCGTATCATGCAGGAATCTGTCAGATTTTATTTACATTAAAAGTTTTTGGCAGTGGAAATTTTATTTGCAAGACGATCACACGCGGATTACAAAACCATCCTTACGTGGTTTGGCTGTTGGATACTCACAGTCACGGTATCCAAGAACACAGTGGCCCACGCCGATATATTCTTCTGGAACACCCCACTGCTTCTTCAGCTCTTTTCCCTCCTCGGAGTCAAAAAACTTCTCTTGCACGGTGAATCCAGCAGGAGTCCACGCCGAGAGCATGTGCGGCATTCATGAGATTTCCCATCACAAGACTTCCGTTTTCCACACAGGTGCCCATTTTGCTGTCGGAAAAGACAATGATCACAGTTGGGGCGCGTAGAACGGATCTGAGGTGCTGCCCATAACAGCTGCGTTCATTTTGGAAAGCCTCGCAACCAGCTCCGGATCCTGTGTCACTACCATAAGAGTGCTCTGCTGTCCCATGCCGCTGGGGGAATATTTTCCTGCTTCCAGGATCGTATCCAGAGTTTCTTTCGGAACAAGTTCTTTTTTGTAGGCACGGATGCTTCTGCGTTCTAACAGGTTTTTGATGCTTTCATTCATGATCATTACCTCCTGATGTTAAATTTTGTTGAAAATATTTTCTGAAAAAGAAGTAAATTTCTTTTATTCTGATAAAAACTATTATAACGTAGATGATTATAGTTTCCAATAGGCAGAAGGATATAACTTTACAATTTATAAAGAAATATTATATAATCTGGTTATGATATTCCTGCGACAGATGCGGGAGAATTTCGGGTGGAGATACAGAGACAGAATAGTTAAGACAGAAAATATGAGGTGCCAGATGGAAAAGATTCGGAAACATTTTTATTTTTCAGGAAGAGTACAGGGAGTAGGCTTTCGTTACCGCTCTTATTATATTGCACAGTCCATGGGACTGACCGGCTGGGTACGGAATCTCTGGGATGATCGTGTGGAAATGGAATTACAGGGAACCAGAGAAGAAATCCGGGAGATGGTAGAGCGCCTTTCTCAGCAGAGCTTTGTGGAGATCGAGGGGATTGAAGCGAGGGAGATTCCACTGGAGGAGGAGTTTGGATTTTATGTGAAAGGATAGTGAAATGGCTGGTTCATTCCAGCTCCAGTGCCAGATACAACAGAACAGCGTCCTGGAATTTCCGGGGATTGAGACCACATTTTTTATAAATGTGGCTTAATTTATATTGAAGAGTATTTTTGTGGAGAAAAAGCTTCTCTGCGGTATCAGCCAGAGACATTTCCAGGGAAAAATAAGTTCGCAGAAGGTCCTTTTCATCCGGGGAAAGCTGATAAATAGTTTTTACGAAAAATTCTTCGCGGTCTTTCCGAGACACAGAAGAGAGAATGATTTCCAGAGTGAGATCATCAAAAACTGCATAATTTTCTGTACAGATATTGTCAGTAAGGGGCTGGTGAAGGCTCCTCAGGGTAGTTTCCGCAGTATTCAGGGAAAGTCCAAGCTGATACAGAGGTACAGCCTTTCCAACTGCAATGGCCAGAGTGTCTGCATGCTTTTGGGCAAAATTACGAAGCACTGCGGAAAGAGCAGAAAAATTGGAATTGTCTGCAACAGCAAGATAATCTCCGGGATAGCGGAAGGTGTGCAGGGTGATCCCGGCGGTTTTGAAAAAAATTTGGATCTGATGTTCCGAAAGAACAGATCCGATGCCAGAGTCTGATTCCGGAGTTTCTGGCTGCGGAGAGGATTCTGGAGAAAGAGTCGTATTTTCGGGATCTGTCAGGGAAGCAGAACTTTCTGAGGATTCCGGAATCTTGCGGGCGATCTTTACGGAAGGATTTCTGCCGGAAGCAGCCGGATACGTATGGATCAATATCAGCCGTTTGGGCGTGTCCGGATCAATCTGAAATTCTCTCAGGCATCTCAGAAGATATTCCGGATTCTGGGTCTCCCCATGGAGAAGAGAGCTGATGACAAATTGCTTTTTGTCCGCCTGGTGCCGGCTGTACTGGCCAAGCTCCTGTTCACGGATCAGAAGGCTGGTGATACGTTGTGCCAGAAAGGCATACTTGCGTATCTTTTCCGGGGAACCGGTGATGCCAATCACAGCCAGAAGACAGTCTTCATGGTAAAGAGGCATGTTGATACCCTGGCGTGTTCCTGTAAAATTGTCAGATTCAGCCACCTCGATGGTAGTACCGGTTACAGCAGCTTTCCGTCCGATCTCATGATAGGTTCCGATCCTGGCAGAGTTTGTACTGGCGATAATGGTGCCGGACGGGTTGATAAAATTGATATCGTAGCTGCAGACATCCTTGATCGTGTTGACGATCTGCTGGGCAAGGGTGTGGCTGATGTGTGTGATCATGGAATCCTCCTGGAAAGACTGATAGTATTTATATTACGGAAGGCCTGATTTTATATTTATGCAGGTAAACGAAATGAGAATACAGGATCTACAGGGTGCTTTCTTTTGGTCAGTATATCATATATGTTTTATGAATTCAATTTGAGTATGTTATTTATAACAAAAAATTA
>ENA-OQER01000255-OQER01000255.1-human-gut-metagenome-genome-assembly--contig:-NODE-255-length-30327-cov-1.939834_pt1 | contig 30327 bp, 44 predicted proteins | sample MGYA00242797_ERZ504639 | MGnify/ENA primary metagenome ERZ504639 (study PRJEB26092, sample SAMD00036306) | human gut metagenome | host: Homo sapiens | study: EMG produced TPA metagenomics assembly of...
CAACGAAACAGTAACACTGCATGTAGACAGTCTGATCACCGCCATCGGTGAACAGCAGGATACTGAAGCCCTGAATGCGATGGGCGTACCGCTGGACAAAAACGGCTGGCCAGACGTCGACCATAATGGCGAAACTCGTCTGACTGACGTCTTTATGATCGGCGACGTACAGCGCGGACCATCCTCCATTGTCGCTGCTGTCGGAACCGCGCGTCGGGCGACCGATGCCATCCTTAGTCGGGAAAATATCCGTTCCCACCAGAACAATAAATACTGGAACAACGTCAATCCGGCGGAAATCTATCAACGTAAAGGCGATATCTCTATCACGCTGGTGAACAGTGACGATCGTGATGCGTTTGTCGCGCAGGAAGCTGCTCGCTGCCTTGAATGTAACTACGTTTGCAGCAAGTGCGTGGATGTCTGCCCGAACCGCGCCAACGTCTCCATTGCAGTCCCTGGCTTCCAGAATAGATTCCAGACGCTGCACCTCGACGCTTACTGTAACGAATGCGGCAACTGCGCTCAGTTCTGTCCGTGGAACGGTAAACCATACAAAGACAAAATCACCGTCTTCAGCCTGGCGCAAGACTTTGATAACAGCAGCAACCCAGGCTTCCTTGTGGAAGATTGCCGGGTACGAGTACGTCTGAATAACCAAAGCTGGGTGTTAAACATCGACAGCGAAGGTCAGTTTAACAACGTACCACCGGAGCTGAACGATATGTGCCGCATCATCAGCCATGTCCACCAGCATCATCATTATCTGCTGGGCCGCGTGGAGGTGTAATCATGTTGATTCTGAAGAATGTCACCGCAGTGCAGTTACACCCGGCGAAAGTGCAGGAAGGCGTTGATATCGCTATCGAAAATGACGTGATTGTCGCTATCGGCGATGCCCTGACGCAACGCTACCCCGATGCCAGCTACAAAGAGATGCATGGTCGGATTGTGATGCCGGGAATTGTCTGCTCGCACAACCATTTTTACTCGGGGCTTTCCCGCGGAATTATGGCAAACATCGCCCCCTGCCCGGATTTCATCTCAACGCTGAAAAATCTCTGGTGGCGGCTCGATCGCGCCCTTGATGAAGAGTCGCTCTATTACAGCGGACTGATTTGTTCCCTGGAAGCGATTAAGAGCGGATGTACATCGGTTATCGATCACCATGCCTCTCCGGCGTATATCGGCGGGTCGCTCTCCACATTGCGCGACGCATTTTTAAAAGTTGGCCTGCGCGCAATGACCTGTTTTGAAACTACTGACCGTAACAACGGCATCAAAGAGTTGCAGGAAGGTGTAGAAGAAAACATCCGCTTTGCCCGTCAGATTGATGAGGCGAAGAAAGCAGCAACCGAGCCGTATCTGGTGGAAGCACATATCGGTGCTCACGCGCCGTTTACCGTGCCGGATGCCGGTCTGGAGATGCTGCGTGAAGCCGTGAAAGCCACAGGCCGTGGTTTGCATATTCACGCTGCGGAAGACCTTTACGACGTTTCCTACAGTCACCACTGGTACGGCAAAGACCTGCTGGCACGACTGGCGCAATTCGATCTCATCGACAGCAAAACGCTGGTCGCTCATGGGCTGTACTTGTCGAAAGATGACATCACCCTACTCAATCAGCGCGATGCGTTCCTGGTGCATAACGCCCGTTCAAACATGAACAACCATGTCGGCTACAACCATCACCTTAGCGACATCCGCAATCTGGCGTTGGGAACGGACGGCATTGGTTCGGACATGTTTGAAGAGATGAAATTTGCCTTCTTTAAACATCGCGATGCGGGTGGTCCGCTGTGGCCTGACAGTTTTGCCAAAGCCCTGACTAACGGTAACGAACTGATGAGCCGCAACTTTGGCGCGAAATTTGGGCTTCTGGAAGCCGGTTACAAAGCTGATTTAACCATTTGCGATTACAACTCGCCGACGCCGCTGCTGGCAGACAATATCGCCGGGCATATCGCTTTCGGTATGGGCTCAGGCAGCGTTCACAGCGTAATGGTCAATGGTGTGATGGTCTATGAAGACCGTCAGTTTAACTTCGATTGCGATTCCATTATGCACAAGCCAGAAAAGCCGCTGCCAGTATGTGGCGTCGGATGGATGCGCTGGCATAAATGACAGATGCCCTCTTCCCGCAGGGAAGAGGGTTAAATAAGGAAAGAAGATGATTGAACAATTTTTCAGGCCCGACTCTGTCGAACAGGCGCTGGAACTGAAGCGCCGCTACCAGGATGAAGCCGTCTGGTTCGCCGGGGGCAGCAAACTCAATGCTACACCAACCCGTACCGATAAAAAGATTGCCATTTCCTTACAGGATCTGGAACTGGACTGGGTTGACTGGGATAACGGTGCACTGCGGATTGCGCAATGTCTCGCTTGCAGCCACTGCGTGATGCGCGATTTATTCCTGCAGCGCTGCGTGAAGCCCTCGGTTTTGTTTACTCACGCCATGTTCGTAATCAGTCGACCATTGGTGGTGAAATCGCCGCCCGCAGGAAGATCGGTGCTGCTTCCCGTCCTGTTGGCACTGGATGCTGAACTGGTTTTTGGCAACGGCGAAACGCTGTCAATCGAGGACTACCTGGCCTGCCCATGCGATCGCCTGCTAACCGAAATTATCATTAAAGATCCGTATCGCACCTGTGCGACCCGCAAAATTAGCCGTTCTCAGGCAGGTTTAACCGTCGTGACGGCAGCCGTTGCAATGACAGACCACGACGGTATGCGAATTGCGCTGGATGGCGTCGCCAGTAAAGCACTGCGTCTGCATGATGTCGAAAAACAAAATCTGGAAGGCAATGCACTTGAACAGGCTGTCGCCAACGCCATTTTCCCGCAGGAAGATTTGCGGGGCAGCGTGGCCTATAAACGCTATATCACGGGAGTTCTGGTAGCCGACCTGTATGCCGACTGCCAACAGGCTGGGGAGGAAGCCGTATGATCATCCACTTACTTAAATGGCGCGCCTCAGGAGCTAACCGTTAATCCAGGCGAAAACGTGCAAAAGCTGTTGTTTAACATGGGAATGCACTCTGTACGCAACAGTGATGATGGTTTCGGGTTTGCCGGTTCTGACGCAATAATCTTTAACGGTAATATCGTTAACGCGTCCTTGCTTATTGCCGCACAGTTAGAGAAGGCAGATATTCGTACCGCAGAATCTCTGGGCAAATGGAACGAGTTAAGTCTGGTTCAACAGGCAATGGTTGATGTTGGCGTGGTGCAGTCTGGTTATAACGATCCAGCTGCAGCTCTGATTATCACCGATCTTCTCGATCGCATCGCCGCACCTACCCGCGAAGAGATCGACGACGCGCTTTCTGGTTTGTTCAGCCGCGATGCTGGCTGGCAGCAATACTATCAGGTCATTGAACTGGCGGTTGCACGTAAAAATAATCCGCAGGCCACCATTGATATCGCTCCGACTTTCCGTGACGACCTAGAAGTCATTGGTAAGCATTATCCTAAAACTGATGCCGCGAAAATGGTGCAGGCGAAACCCTGCTATGTTGAAGACCGCGTAACGGCTGACGCCTGCGTCATTAAAATGTTACGTAGCCCACACGCTCACGCACTGATTACTCATCTGGATGTCAGCAAAGCTGAAGCCTTACCGGGCGTCGTTCACGTTATTACTCACCTGAATTGCCCGGATATCTACTATACCCCGGGTGGTCAGAGCGCACCGGAACCGTCACCGCTTGACCGCCGTATGTTCGGCAAGAAAATGCGTCACGTCGGCGATCGTGTTGCTGCGGTCGTCGCAGAAAGTGAAGAAATTGCGCTCGAAGCTGAAGCTCATCGACGTTGAATATGAAGCGCTTAAGCCGGTAATGTCGATCGACGAAGCATGGCGGAAGATGCGCCTGTCGTGCACGATGAACCGGTGGTGTATGTTGCTGGTGCGCCAGATACTCTGGAAGACGATAACAGCCATGCAGCCCAGCGCGGCGAGCATATGATCATCAACTTCCCGATCGGTTCTCGCCCTCGCAAAATATCGCCGCCAGTATTCATGGTCATATTGGCGATATGGACAAAGGCTTTGCCGATGCCGATGTGATCATTGAGCGAACCTATAACTCAACGCAAGCGCAGCAGTGCCCGACTGAAACACATATCTGCTTTACTCGTATGGACGGCGATCGTCTGGTTATCCACGCCTCCACCCAGGTACCATGGCACTTACGCCGCCAGGTCGCGCGCCTCGTGGGCATGAAACAGCATAAAGTTCATGTCATTAAAGAGCGAGTTGGCGGCGGTTTTGGTTCCAAACAGGACATCCTGCTGGAAGAAGTGTGCGCCTGGGCAACCTGCGTGACCGGGCGTCCGGTACTGTTCCGCTACACCCGTGAAGAAGAGTTTATTGCTAACACCTCTCGTCACGTCGCGAAAGTCACCGTCAAACTGGGAGCGAAAAAAGATGGTCGCCTGACGGCAGTGAAGATGGATTTCCGCGCCAACACTGGCCCTTACGGCAACCACTCACTCACCGTACCGTGTAACGGACCGGCGCTGTCGCTGCCGTTATATCCGTGCGATAACGTCGATTTCCAGGTCACCACCTACTACAGCAACATTTGCCCAAATGGTGCTTATCAGGGTTATGGCGCACCGAAAGGTAACTTCGCTATCACCATGGCATTAGCGGAACTGGCTGAACAGTTACAGATCGACCAACTGGAAATTATCGAACGTAACCGGGTACACGAAGGGCAAGAGCTGAAAATTCTCGGTGCAATCGGTGAAGGTAAAGCGCCGACCTCCGTTCCTTCCGCCGCCAGCTGCGCACTGGAAGAGATCCTGCGTCAGGGTCGCGAGATGATCCAATGTCTTCACCGAAACCGCAAAATAGTGACTGGCACATCGGTCGCGGCGTCGCCATTATCATGCAGAAATCGGGTAATCCCGGATATCGATCAGGCTAACTGCATGATCAAACTGGAATCGACGGCACCTTTATCGTTCATTCTGGCGGTGCGGATATTGGTACTGGTCTGGATACTGTAGTGACGAAACTGGCAGCAGAAGTGCTGCACTGCCCACCGCAGGACGTGCATGTTATCTCCGGTGATACCGATCATGCGTTGTTTGATAAAGGCGCATATGCCTCGTCCGGTACTTGCTTCTCGGGTAACGCGGCGCGTTTGGCAGCGGAAAATCTGCGGGAGAAAATTCTGTTCCACGGCGCGCAAATGTTGGGTGAGGCAGTGGCAGATGTTCAACTGGCAACGCCGGGCGTCGTGCGCGGCAAGAAAGGCGAAGTCAGCTTCGGGGATATTGCTCATAAAGGCGAAACCGGCACCGGCTTTGGTTCACTGGTGGGAACTGGCAGTTATATCACGCCTGATTTCGCCTTCCCGTATGGCGCAAACTTCGCTGAAGTTGCGTCAACACGCGTACGGGTGAAATCCGCCTGGATAAATTCTACGCCTTGCTGGACTGCGGTACACCGGTCAACCCGGAATTAGCATTGGGACAAATCTACGGTGCTACCCTGCGAGCTATCGGCCACAGTATGAGCGAAGAGATCATTTATGACGCCGAAGGTCACCCGTTAACGCGTGATTTACGCAGTTACGGCGCACCGAAAATTGGTGACATTCCGCGTGATTTCCGCGCTGTGCTGGTGCCGAGCGACGATAAAGTCGGCCCGTTCGGGGCGAAATCGATCTCGGAAATCGGTGTAAATGGCGCAGCTCCGGCGATTGCTACCGCAATTCACGATGCATGCGGCATCTGGTTACGCGAATGGCATTTCACACCGGAGAAAATACTCACTGCGCTGGAAAAAATATAAATAATAAATGGCCGCTTCGGCGGCCTGTTTCTCTGTTTGGACGATGACTAAATAGTGACTGCGAAAATGAGATAAGCCGTTCTCAAGGCGTCCTGCGCCCCAATTCGTGGGAATTTATTTTACTAATTCAGATGATCAAATTTACTTTAAAAGGAGTGAAGGGATGTCTGATATAAACAATGCAGGTTCTGACCTTATATTTGAACTGGAGGATCGCCCTCCCTTTCATCAGGCTCTCGTTGGTGCCATTACCCATCTGTTGGCAATTTTCGTTCCGATGGTAACCCCCGCGTTAATCGTGGGGGCGGCCTTACAGCTTTCCGCTGAAACAACTGCCTATCTTGTTTCTATGGCGATGATCGCCTCTGGTATTGGTACCTGGTTACAAGTAAACCGCTACGGCATCGTCGGTTCTGCCTACTCTCAATTCAGTCAGTCAATTTTTCATTTGTTACGGTCATGATTGCGCTGGGCAGCAGCATGAAAAGCGACGGTTTTCACGAAGAGTTAATCATGTCGTCGCTTCTCGGCGTCTCCTTCGTTGGCGCATTTCTGGTTGTCGGATCTTCATTTATCTTGCCCTATTTACGTCGGGTTATTACGCCTACCGTCAGCGGTATTGTGGTACTGATGATCGGCTTAAGCCTGATTAAAGTCGGCATTATCGATTTTGGTGGAGGATTTGCAGCCAAAAGCAGCGGTACATTCGGCAATTACGAACATCTCGGCGTTGGTTTATTGGTTTTAATTGTGGTGATCGGCTTTAACTGCTGTCGCAGTCCGTTGCTACGCATGGGAGGGATCGCCATTGGGCTATGTGTCGGCTATATCGCATCGTTATGCCTGGGCATGGTGGATTTCAGCAGTATGCGCAATTTGCGTTAATCACCATCCCGCATCCGTTCAAATACGGCTTTAGTTTTAGCTTCCATCAGTTCCTGGTGTTGGCACGATTTATCTGCTTAGCGTGCTGGAAGCAGTCGGCGATATCACCGCCACGGCAATGGTTTCCCGCCGCCCCATTCAGGGGGAAGAGTATCAGTCCCGACTGAAAGGCGGCGTGCTGGCAGATGGTCTGGTTTCTGTTATCGCCTCCGCTGTCGGTTCATTACCATTAACCACGTGCGCAAAATAATGGGGTTATTCAGATGACTGGCGTCGCTTCACGTTATGTCGGGCGAACCATCGCGGTAATGCTGGTTATCCTCGGCTTATTTCCGATGATTGGCGGCTTCTTCACGACCATTCCCTCGGCAGTTCTGGGAGGCGCAATGACGTTGATGTTTCCATGATTGCCATCGCAGGGATTCGCATCATCATCACCAACGGTTTAAAGCGCCGTGAAACACTTATTGTCGCCACTTCTTTAGGTTTAGGGCTTGGCGTCTCCTACGATCCCGAAATTTTTAAAATATTGCCAGCCTCTATTTATGTATTAGTTGAAAACCCTATTTGTGCTGGCGGGTTAACTGCGATTTTATTAAATATTATCCTCCCTGGTGGCTACCGACAGGAAAACGTTCTGCCTGGTATTACCTCAGCGGAAGAGATGGATTAACAGTAAAGGAGTCAATGATGTCAGGAGAACACACGTTGAAAGCGGTACGAGGCAGTTTTATTGATGTCACCCGTACGGTCGATAACCCGGAAGAGATTGCCTCTGCGCTGCGGTTTATTGAGGATGGTTTATTACTCATTAAACAGGGAAAGTGGAATGGTTTGGCGAATGGGAAGACGGAAAGCATCAAATTCCTGACACTATTCGCGTGCGCGACTATCGCGGCAAACTGATAGTACCGGGCTTTGTCGATACACATATCCATTATCCGCAAAGTGAAATGGTGGGGCCTATGGTGAACAATTGCTGGAGTGGTTGAATAAACACACCTTCCCTACTGAACGTCGTTATGAGGATTTAGAGTACGCCCGCGAAATGTCGGCATTCTTCATCAAGCAGCTTTTACGTAACGGAACCACCACGGCGCTGGTGTTTGGCACTGTTCATCCGCAATCTGTTGATGCGCTGTTTGAAGCCGCCAGTCATATCAATATGCGTATGATTGCCGGTAAGGTGATGATGGACCGCAACGCACCGGATTATCTGCTCGACACTGCCGAAAGCAGCTATCACCAAAGCAAAGAACTGATTGAACGCTGGCACAAAAATGGTCGTCTGCTATATGCGATTACGCCACGCTTCGCCCCGACCTCATCTCCTGAACAGATGGCGATGGCGCAACGCCTGAAAGAAGAATATCCGGATACGTGGGTACATACCCATCTCTGTGAAAACAAAGATGAAATTGCCTGGGTGAAATCGCTTTATCCTGACCATGATGGTTATCTGGATGTTTACCATCAGTACGGCCTGACCGGTAAAAACTGTGTCTTTGCTCACTGCGTCCATCTCGAAGAAAAAGAGTGGGATCGTCTCAGCGAAACCAAATCCAGCATTGCTTTCTGTCCGACCTCCAACCTTTACCTCGGCAGCGGCTTATTCAACTTGAAAAAAGCATGGCAGAAGAAAGTTAAAGTGGGCATGGGAACGGATATCGGTGCCGGAACCACTTTCAACATGCTGCAAACGCTGAACGAAGCCTACAAAGTATTGCAATTACAAGGCTATCGCCTCTCGGCATATGAAGCGTTTTACCTGGCCACGCTCGGCGGAGCGAAATCTCTGGGCCTTGACGATTTGATTGGCAACTTTTTACCTGGCAAAGAGGCTGATTTCGTGGTGATGGAACCCACCGCCACTCCGCTACAGCAGCTGCGCTATGACAACTCTGTTTCTTTAGTCGACAAATTGTTCGTGATGATGACGTTGGGCGATGACCGTTCGATCTACCGCACCTACGTTGATGGTCGTCTGGTGTACGAACGCAACTAATAATAAAACTTTAACATCCTCGTGAGGACATCATTATGTCTGGAGACATCCTACAAACACCGGACGCACCAAAGCCACAGCGCGCTGGATAATTATTTTAAAATTACCGCTCGTGGCAGTACCGTTCGTCAGGAAGTACTGGCTGGCTTAACGACCTTTCTGGCCATGGTTTATTCCGTTATCGTCGTTCCGGGAATGCTGGGCAAAGCAGGTTTTCCTCCCGCAGCTGTGTTTGTTGCCACCTGTCTGGTCGCGGGCTTCGGCTCGTTGCTGATGGGGTTGTGGGCCAATTTGCCAATGGCGATTGGTTGTGCGATTTCCTTGACGGCATTTACCGCATTCAGTCTGGTACTCGGGCAACAAATTAGCGTTCCTGTCGCACTGGGCGCGGTCTTTCTGATGGGCGTCATCTTCACCGCTATTTCCGTAACCGGTGTGCGTACCTGGATCTTACGTAATTTACCGATGGGTATCGCTCACGGTACAGGTATCGGTATCGGGCTGTTTCTGCTGCTGATTGCTGCTAACGGTGTGGGTATGGTTATCAAAAACCCGATTGAAGGCTTGCCAGTGGCGCTCGGTGCGTTTACCTCCTTCCCGGTGATGATGAGCTTGCTGGGGCTGGCGGTCATCTTCGGTCTGGAGAAGTGTCGCGTACCCGGCGGGATCTTGTTGGTGATTATTGCAATTTCGATCATCGGCTTAATCTTTGACCCAGCGGTGAAATACCACGGTCTGGTGGCGATGCCAAGCCTGACTGGCGAAGATGGTAAGTCTCTGATTTTCAGCCTCGATATTATGGGCGCACTCCAGCCAACTGTACTTCCGAGTGTACTGGCATTGGTGATGACCGCAGTGTTCGACGCTACTGGCACCATCCGTGCCGTCGCCGGTCAGGCGAATTTGTTGGATAAAGACAACCAGATCATCAACGGCGGCAAAGCCTGACCAGTGACTCAGTAAGTTCAATATTCTCCGGCCTGGTGGGCGCAGCGCCCGCAGCGGTTTATATCGAATCAGCGGCAGGAACCGCCGCCGGGGGTAAAACAGGGTTAACCGCAACCGTAGTGGGGGCGTTATTCCTGCTGATTCTGTTCTTATCACCGCTGTCATTTTTGATCCCTGGTTACGCCACTGCACCCGCTCTGATGTACGTAGGTTTGCTGATGTTAAGTAACGTCTCGAGCTGGATTTCAATGATTTTATTGACGCTATGGCTGGCCTGGTGTGTGCCGTGTTCATCGTTCTGACTTGTAATATCGTTACCGGTATTATGCTGGGCTTTGTGACACTGGTCGTAGGCCGCGTCTTTGCACGCGAATGGCAAAAGCTGAATATTGGTACGGTGATCATTACTGCCGCACTGGTCGCATTTTACGCGGGTGGTTGGGCAATCTAATAGATTCTCCGCGCCTTTCAGCGCGGAGATTTCTTTCACAGAGGATTCTCACCGCTGGCAACAATACGCTGCTGGCGGACTCGCCTGAGTTCTCTTTCAGTAAGCAACTGCAGCGCCTGTGTTGGGCAAGATTCAACGCAGGCAGGCCCCTCTTCCCGCTGTTCACAGAGATCGCATTTCACAATTTGTTGTCGGGTATCCCCCGGCAACGACTGAATGGTGATCATTCCAAACGGGCACGCACTGACGCAACTCTGACAGCCAATACAACGGGCAGAATTGGTCTGCACCACCTGCTCGCCCATCGTCAGCGCCCCCACGGGGCAAGCGCCAACACAAGGGGCGTTTTCACACTGATGGCACATCACCGGCGCACTGATGCTGTCCAGTCGCTGTACCTTCAGCCGGGGTAAAAAGACATCGGCATTCAACTCCTGTTCTGAAGGGTGAGCGACCACACAGGCTACTTCACAAGTACGGCAGCCAATACAGTCAGCCGGATTAACGATAATTAACGATTTCATCACGATGCCTTCGTATCAAACAGAGTTAACATATCGCGCGCCGCCTGCCTTCCTGCGGCCATTGCAGTGACAACCAGATCCGCGCCATGAACTGCATCCCCACCAGCAAAGACTTTTTTCAGATGCGTCTGGGTAGGTAAATACCCGACGTCACCGGTTTGAATCAGGCCCCATTTATCGAGTTTAATTCCGCTGCCCTGCAACCACGGCATGGCATGCGCCTGGAAACCAAAGGCCATAATCAGAACATCGGCGGGCAATTCAAACTCTGAACCCGCTACCGGACGAGGACGACGGCGACCATCCGGCCCCGGCTCACCCATGGCGGTACGAATCAGCCCACCGCAGTTAAACGCCCATCTTCGTCACAAGCGATATATTGCGGTTGAACATTGAACTGAAACTCGACACCTTCCTCGCACGCATTAACCACCTCTTTGCGCGAGCCCGGCATACTGACTTCATCACGACGATACGCGCAGGTCACGCTGGCAGCATTGAGGCGAATGGAAGTCCGCAAACAATCCATTGTCGTATCGCCACCGCCCAATACCACGACTCGCTTACCTTCCACGTCCGTCAGCGGATACTCTTCAGACTCCGGCAATCCCATGAGCTGGCGGGTATGGGCAGTCAGGAACGGTAGAGCCTGAATGACACCGGGTGCATCTTCATGCGGCAGATCTGCTCGCATCATCCGTAAGTCCCCACGCCGATGAAAACTGCATCATATTCAGAAGTTAAATCGCTAAAGGTAATATCGCGGCCAATTTCACAGTTAAGATGAAAGTCGATTCCCATTGCGGTGAATATCTCTCGCCGCTGGCTTAATACCGTTTTATCGAGTTTGAAAGGAGGAATGCCAAAAGTCAGCATACCGCCAATTTCTGGATGGCGATCAAAGACATCAACCTGAACTCCCGCGCGCGCCAGAATATCAGCACACCCTAACCCTGCTGGCCCAGCGCCAATCACCGCCACTTTTTCGCTACGGGGAACAACTTTGCTGACATCGGGACGCCAGCCCATCGCCAGCGCGGTATCGGTGATGTAGCGTTCCAGATTACCGATAGAGACTGCGCCAGAGTGATCTTTCAAAGTACATGCGCCTTCACAAAGACGGTCCTGTGGGCATACCCTGCCGCAGATTTCTGGTAAGGAACTGGTCTGGTGGCAAAGTTCTGCCGCTTCAATAATCTTTCCTTCCTGTACCAGACGGATGTAATCCGGAATAGCGTTATGCAGCGGGCAATGCCAGTTGCAGTTAGCTTTTTCGGCACAATAAACACAGCGGTCACTCTCATAAGTCGCTTGCAGTGGATCCAGCCCGCAATAGATTTCGCCAAAGTGGGTTTTCCGTTCACTCGCTGAAATTTTATCTGCGCCTTTACGCGAGTTAACGGGGAGCAACGCTGCACTGCGAGATGGCTGAGCGACTGATGACGCTTTTCCTGCTGCCGTTTTGCGCTGGCGGGCCACCTTTATCTGCTGTAACCCTTTATCGTCCATCAGTCGTAACGCCTGTGTTGGGCAGACTTCAATACAGGCTTGCGTGCCAGAACTGCGCTGGTTACAAAGGTCGCATTTCTGCGCAATCGTATCGACCATCTCAACGACGCCAAAGGGGCAAGCGATTGCGCATCTTTTACAACCAATACATTTTTGCTCGTCCAGTTGTACGCTATCGGACTGGAAAGTCAGAGCATTAACCGGACAAGCCGTAACGCAAGGGGCATTGTTGCAGTGATGGCAGGCCACCGGATTCGCAGCCTGGCCTTTCCCTACAACGTGGATACGCGGTCTAAAGTCACTGTGACTCAGCGGCCAGTTTTCTTGATTGTGTGCCACCGCACAGGCAATTTCACAAGCATGACAGCCTATACATTCCGCAGCTTCAGCAGCGATAAACTTATTCATTTGCATCCCTTTCATTTAATGAGTTATGTCTTCTCAAATTTCGCGATGCAATAAACGGGCATATATTAGGTAGCATGACCGTTTTAATTATAATTTTGCGACTGAGTTCAAATTATTGCCCCTCAATCTATGCCGCTTTCATTATTTCAACATTGCCGACCAAAAGAGCGCTATCCAGATAAAAACGATTAAATGCGAGAGTGCGACATGCCAGAATGATTAATGAAATATCAATATGAGAAAATTACAGATAATTTCATTGTCAGGTTCTCTTCTCATTTTCGTGGTTTAACCACGATTATGTGATTGCCTCCGCAATTCCTGTCTCTAACTCCCCTTCCTCGCAAAAACTGGCACTCCACGAGCATGTGTTTAGACAGTTTCATTAACGTAAACGGTTGCTTTTTACTCTGGCGGGCGAAAGGAGAAACACTGATGAGCGCCATAGATTCCCAACTTCCCTCATCTTCTGGCAAGACCGCCCAACTGATGAGGTTGACCGCATATTATCACCAGGAAAGCTGATCATACTCGGTCTGCAACACGTCCTTGTCATGTACGCAGGTGCAGTCGCTGTTCCTCTTATGATTGGTGACCGACTGGGCCTCTCAAAAGAAGCTATTGCGATGCTCATTAGCTCGGATCTCTTTTGCTGCGGGATCGTCACATTATTGCAATGTATCGGTATCGGCCGCTTTATGGGGATCCGCCTGCCGGTGATTATGTCGGTGACCTTTGCTGCTGTAACACATGATAGCCATTGGGATGAACCGGATATCGGCCTGCTGGGGATATTTGGTGCCACTATCGCCGCGGGTTTTATCACCACATTATTAGCGCCACTTATCGGTCGCTTGATGCCTTTATTCCCGCCACTGGTTACCGGTGTGGTTATTACTTCTATTGGGCTTAGCATCATTCAGGTGGGTATTGACTGGGCCGCCGGAGGTAAAGGGAATCCGCAATATGGTAATCCCGTTTATTTAGGTATCTCCTTTGCTGTCTTAATTTTTATCTTGCTCATTACTCGCTATGCGAAAGGATTTATGTCCAACGTCGCCGTATTACTGGGGATTGTATTTGGCTTTTTACTTTCGTGGATGATGAATGAAGTTCAATTTATCCGGGCTACATGATGCTTCATGGTTTGCGATTATCACGCCGATGTCATTTGGTATGCCGATTTTCGATCCCGTTTCCATTCTGACCATGACTGCCGTGTTAATCATCGTGTTTATCGAGTCGATGGGGATGTTCCTGGCACTGGGTGAAATAGTCGGTCGTAAACTCTCTTCACACGATATTATTCGCGGGCTGCGTGTCGATGGCGTAGGGACAATGATAGGCGGAACGTTTAACAGCTTCCCCCACACGTCATTTTCACAAAACGTTGGCCTGGTTAGCGTGACGCGCGTTCATAGCCGCTGGGTGTGTATTTCTTCGGGAATTATATTAATCCTGTTTGGCATGGTGCCAAAATGGCGGTGCTGGTCGCCTCCATTCCGCAATTTGTGCTGGGCGGTGCTGGGCTGGTGATGTTCGGCATGGTACTGGCGACAGGGATTCGAATTCTGTCGCGCTGTAACTACACCACCAACCGTTACAACCTCTATATTGTGGCGATCAGTCTCGGCGTGGCATGACTCCGACGCTCTCTCACGATTTCTTTTCTAAGTTACCGGCCGTACTGCAACCGTTGCTGCATAGCGGCATTATGCTCGCAACCCTTAGCGCCGTTGTGCTGAATGTCTTCTTTAATGGCTACCAGCATCATGCTGACCTGGTGAAGGAATCCGTCTCTGATAAAGATTTAAAAGTCAGGACAGTACGTATGTGGCTTCTGATGCGCAAGCTGAAGAAAAATGAGCATGGAGAATAATATGAATTTTTTAATGCGCGCTATATTCAGTCTGCTGTTGCTTTTTACTCTCTCTATTCCTGTCATTTCTGACTGTGTTGCAATGGCCATTGAAAGTCGCTTCAAATATATGATGCTACTTTTTTAAATGGTTTTTACCTGTCGGCATCCGCTCAAAACGGGCGGTTGTCGATAAACGCTCACTTGGTTAATCATTTCACTCTTCAATTATCTATAATGATGAGTGATCAGAATTACATGTGAGAAATTATGCAAACGGAACACGTCATTTTATTGAATGCACAGGGAGTTCCCACTGGTACGCTGGAAAAGTATGCCGCACACACGGCAGACACCCTCTTACATCTCGCGTTCTCCAGTTGGCTGTTTAATGCCAAGGGGCAATTATTAGTTACCCGCCGCGCACTGAGCAAAAAAGCGTGGCCTGGCGTGTGGACTAACTCGGTTTGTGGGCACCCACAACTGGGAGAAAGCAGCGAAGACGCGGTGATCCGCCGTTGCCGTTATGAGCTTGGCGTGGAAATTACGCTCCTGAATCTATCTATCCTGACTTTCGCTACCGCGCCACCGATCCGAGTGGCATTGTGGAAAATGAAGTGTGTCCGGTATTTGCCGCACGCACCACCAGTGCGTTACAGATCAACGATGATGAAGTGATGGATTATCAATGGTGTGATTTAGCTGATGTATTACACGGTATTGATGCCACGCCGTGGGCGTCAGTCCGTGGATGGTGATGCAGGCGACAAATCGCGAAGCCAGAATACGATTATCTGCATTTACCCAGCTTAAATAAAAAACCCCGACATTTGCCGGGGTTGTGAGCATAACGTAATGCTTATTTCACCGGACGCATCGCCGGGAACAGAATAACGTCGCGGATGGTATGGCTGTTGGTGAACAGCATTACCATACGGTCGATGCAATCCCCAGACCTGCTGTCGGCGGTAAGCCATGTTCCAGTGCGGTAACGTAATCTTCATCGTAGAACATCGCTTCGTCGTCACCTGCGTCTTTCGCGGCAACCTGATCCAGGAAGCGTTGCGCCTGATCTTCCGCGTCATTCAGCTCGCTAAAGCCGTTACCGATTTCACGACCACCGATGAAGAACTCAAAGCGGTCTGTGATTTCCGGGTTAATGTCGTTACGACGCGCCAGCGGAGAAACTTCTGCCGGATATTCAGTAATGAAGGTCGGCTGAATCAGATGTGCTTCTGCCACTTCTTCGAAGATCTCGGTAACGATACGGCCCAGACCCCAGCTCTTCTCAACGTGGATACCGATAGATTCAGCAATCGCTTTCGCAGAGTCGAAGTTATCCAGATCCGCCATGTCGGTTTCCGGGCGATATTTCTTGATCGCTTCACGCATGGTCAGTTTTTCGAACGGTTTACCGAAGTCCAGCGTCACGTCGCCATAGGTCACTTCCGTCTTACCGAGAATATCCTGTGCCAGAGTACGGAACAGCGATTCGGTCAGCTCGATCAGATCTTTGTAATCTGCGTAAGCCATGTAGAGTTCCATCATGGTGAACTCTGGGTTATGACGTACGGAGATACCTTCGTTACGGAAGTTACGGTTGATTTCGAATACACGCTCGAAGCCACCGACCACCAGACGCTTGAGGTACAGTTCCGGCGCGATACGCAGGTACATGTCGAGATCCAGCGCGTTATGGTGGGTGATAAACGGACGCGCAGCGGCACCGCCAGGGATCACCTGCATCATCGGCGTTTCAACTTCCATAAAGCCGCGGTTCACCATGAACTGGCGAATACCAGAGAGGATCTGCGAGCGCACTTTAAAGGTGTTACGGGATTCATCGTTAGAGATGAGATCCAGATAACGCTGACGATAGCGCGCTTCCTGATCCTGCAAGCCGTGGAATTTATCCGGCAGCGGACGCAGTGCTTTGGTCAGCAGACGCAGCTCGGTACAGTGGATAGACAGTTCGCCGGTTTTGGTTTGAACAGTTTACCTTTCGCGCCGAGGATGTCACCGAGGTCCCATTTTTTGAACTGCTCGTTGTAAACGCCTTCCGGCAGATCGTCACGGGCAACGTACAGCTGAATGCGGCCACCCACATCCTGCAGGGTAACGAAAGACGCTTTACCCATAATACGGCGGGTCATCATGCGGCCAGCAACGGCGACTTCGATGTTCAGCGCTTCCAGTTCTTCGTTCTCTTTACCGTCGAATTCTGCGTGCAATTGGTCAGAGGTATGATCGCGACGGAAATCGTTCGGGAAGCAATCCCCTGCTCGCGCAGGTTCGCCAGCTTCTCACGACGCGTTTTCAGTTCATTGTTAAGATCGACTACCGCGTCAGCGCCTGTGCGTGTTGTTCAGACATGTTGGTTCCTCATAACCCTGCTTTCAAACTTGCTTCGATAAATTGATCCAGGCTGCCGTCCAGCACGGCCTGCGTGTTGCGGGTTTCTACCCCGGTACGCAGATCTTTAATGCGGGAGTCATCAAGGACATAAGAACGAATCTGGCTGCCCCAGCCGATGTCGGATTTGTTATCTTCCATCGCCTGTTTCTCGGCATTTTTCTTCTGCATCTCCAGTTCATAAAGCTTCGCTTTCATCTGCTTCATGGCCTGGTCTTTGTTCTTGTGCTGGGAACGGTCGTTCTGGCATTGGGTCACGATCCCGGTTGGGATGTGGGTAATACGCACCGCAGATTCGGTACGGGTTAACGTGCTGACCGCCCGCGCCGGACGCGCGATAAACGTCAATGCGCAGATCCGCCGGTTGATTTCGATATCAATATCATCATCAACTTCCGGGTAAACAAACGCAGAGCTGAACGATGTGTGGCGACGACCGCCGGAGTCAAACGGGCTTTTACGCACCAGGCGGTGAACGCCAGTTTCTGTACGCAGCCAGCCGTAAGCGTAATCGCCGGAGATTTTGATCGTCACGGATTTAATACCCGCCACTTCACCTTCCGACTCTTCGATGATTTCAGTTTTGAAACCACGCGATTCAGCCAGCGCAGATACATACGCTCAAGCATGCTCGCCCAGTCCTGTGCTTCCGTACCGCCAGACCCCGCCTGAATATCGAGGTAGCAGTCGGCGCTGTCATATTCGCCAGAGAACATACGGCGGAACTCAAGCTGCGCCAGTTTTTCTTCCAGGGCGTCGAGTTCAGCAACGGCTTCGTTAAAGGTTTCTTCGTCGTCAGCTTCTACAGCCAGTTCCAGCAGACAGAAACATCTTCCAGCCCCTGTTTCATTTGGTCGAGGGTGTCGACAACGGCTTCGAGGAGGAACGCTCTTTACCCAGCGCCTGTGCGCGTTCGGTTCGTTCCAGACATCCGGCTGTTCCAGCTCGGCGTTTACTTCTTCCAGACGCTCTTTCTTGGCGTCGTAGTCAAAGATACCCCCTAGAACGTCGGAGCGTTCCGTGAGGTCCTGAATGCGATTATTTACCGGATTAATTTCAAACATGGTCTGATTTCTTTTATTGAGCTAGTCAAAATGCGGTGATAAGAGCGGGATTGTACCCAATCCACGCTCTTTTTTTATAGAGAAGATGACGCTAAATTGGCCAGATATTGTCGATGATAATTTGCAGGCTGCGGTTGCCGCGAAACTCGTTGATATCGAGCTTATAAGCCAGTTGCACTTCACGCACGCCGTTATCCGGCCAGAGGGCGGTATCGACATTAAAAGCAATACCATCCAGCAGTGGACCGCCGCCGACCGGTTCGACCATCACCTTCAAATGACGTTCGCCCACCAGCCGCTGTTGCAGCTAGACGGAAATGACCGTCAAACAGCGGCTCCGGGAACATCTGCCCCACGGGCCAGCATCGCGCAGCAACTGCACCACTTCCATGGTCATTTCGGCCGGGCTTAACGGACCGTCTGACACCACTTCGCCTTGCAATAGCGAAGGGTCCAGCCACTCTGTAACCAGTTCGCCAAACCGTTGTTGAAAGAGTTCGAATTTATCCTCTTCCAGCGACAAACCCGCCGCCATCGCATGACCGCCAAACTTCAGCATCATGCCAGGGTAGAGTGTGTCTAATCGCTCCAGTGCATCACGCATATGCAGCCCCTGAATGGAGCGACCTGAACCTTTCAGCGTACCATCACCTGCTGGCGCAAAGGCGATAACCGGACGGTGAAAACGCTCTTTGATGCGCGAAGCCAGAATACCGACAACGCCTGATGCCATTCGGGGTGGTACATTGCCAGCCGCCGGGTAGCGTGTCGCGACTTCGCTCCAGTTTCTCGCACAGGGTCAGGGCTTCAACTTGCATTCCTTGTTCGATCTCTTTTCGCGTCTGGTTTAGCGCATCGAGTTCATTTGCCAGCACGCGCGCTTCGCCGATGTTGTCGCACAGCAACAGCGCCACACCGACGGACATATCGTCCAGTCGCCCGGCAGCATTGAGACGTGGCCCCAGCGCAAAACCTAAATCGCTGGCGGCGAGTTTTTGCGCATCGCGATTTGCCACTTCCAGCAGCGCTTTAATCCCCGGACGGCACTTTCCGGCACGGATGCGACTCATCCCCTGCCAGGTCAGAATGCGATTATTAGCGTCCAGCGGCACGACGTCCGCTACTGTCCCCAGCGCTACCAGATCCAGCAGTTCTGCCAGGTTAGGAATTGCGATGCCACGCTCATCAAACCAGCCTGATCGCGCAAAAAGGTGCGCAGCGCCAGCATCAGATAAAACGCCACACCCACGCCTGCCAGTGATTTCGACGGGAAATTACAGTCGCGCAAGTTAGGTTAATGATCGCTTCCGCCGCGGGTAATGTTTCGCCTGGCAAATGGTGATCGGTAACAATAACCGGAATGCCCAACGAGCGAGCGTGTTCAACCCCCGCATGGAGGAAATACCGTTATCCACCGTGACAATTAACTGCGCGCCACGGGCATGGGCTGATCGACCACTTCCGGGCTTAAGCCGTAACCGTCTTCGAAACGGTTTGGTACCAGGTAGTCGATATTGCTGCAACCAAGCGAGCGCATCGCCAGCACGCTTAGAGCCGTGCTGGTCGCGCCGTCGGCGTCAAAATCGCCGACCACAATAATCCGCGTTCCTTCGCGAAAAGCGTTGTAAAGGATCTCAACGGCCTTTTCGACGCCGCTCAGTTGCTGCCAGGGCAACATACCTTTAACACTGCGTTCCAGTTCTTGCGCACTGCGCACGCCCCGGCTGGCGTATAAACGGCGCAGCAAGGGAGGCAATTCAGCGGGCAAGTCTGCCGTTTCATCGACTTCACGGCGACGAAGTTGTATCTGTTGTTTCACGCGAATTATTTACCGCTGGTCATTTTTGGTGTTCGTCGAGGAATTCTTTCATCTCTTTCGGCGGCTGGTAACCCGGAACAAGTGTGCCATTGCTCAGCACAACTGCCGGAGTACCGCTAACGCCAAGCTGGACGCCAAGTGCGTAATGGTCGGCAATATCCACGTCGCAGCTGGCTGGTGCGACGCTTTTACCTGCCATCACATCATCAAACGCTTTGTTTTTATCTTTCGCACACCAGATAGCTTTCATTTCTTTCTCTGCATCGCTGTCCAGCCCCTGGCGCGGGAAAGCAAGATAACGCACGGTGATCCCCAGCGCGTTATAGTCTGCCATTTGCTCATGCAGTTTGTGGCAGTAACCACAGGTAATATCAGTAAACACGGTGATGACGTGTTTTTCCTGCGGCGCTTTATAAACGATCATCTCTTTTTCAAGCGCATTCAACTGCTTTAACAGCATCTTATTGGTGACATTGACCGGAGCCGTGCCGCTAACGTCATACATTGGCCCCTGAATGATATGTTTACCATCATCGGTGATGTACAACACGCCGCTGTTAGTCAGAACTGTCTTCATGCCAGCTACGGGCGCGGGCTGAATATCGCTGCTTTTGATGCCCATTTTGGCTAACGTTTGTTGAATTGCCGCGTCATCAGCCTGAGCAAAACCTGAAAACGCCGCTAACAAAGTAAACAACATAAAACCTTTCTTCATAAATCTTCCCGTTCTTTTCAGACATCACGCCCGCGGGTGATGCTGTTGATGAAGTTGCCGCAGACGCTCGGTAGCGACATGCGTATAAATTTGCGTGGTGGAGAGGTCGCTGTGGCCCAGTAGCATCTGCACCACGCGTAAATCCGCACCATGATTTAATAAATGGGTGGCAAAAGCGTGACGCAATACATGCGGTGACAGCTTTTCGCTGTCGATACCGCCAGCACAGCATAATGTTTAATGCGGTGCCAGAAGGTCTGTCGCGTCATCTGCTGCGCACGCTGGCTGGGAAACAACACGTCAATTGACACACCATTCAGCAGCCACGGACGCCCATGTTCCAGATAGGTTTCCAGCCAGTAAACCGCCTCTTCACCTAACGGTACCAGGCGCTCTTTGTTGCCTTTACCAATGACCCGCACTACGCCCTGACGCAGGCTGATATCACTCATTGTCAGTCCGACCAGTTCAGAGACACGCAGCCCGGTAGCATACAACACTTCAAGCATGGCTTTATCGCGTAGCTCCAGTGGCTGATCAATTAATGGTGCCTGTAATAAACGTTCGACCTGCGCTTCGCTTAAATCTTTTGGCAAACGCTGGGGCAATTTCGGTGAAGCGAGATGCGCACTGGGAATCGTTCTTCACGAAACTTTTCGCGATAAAGATACTGGAACAATCGGCGCACTTGCACTCAGCAAACGCGCTGAGCTGGTGGCTTTATACCCGCCTCCAGCCGTTCTGCCAGTAATGCCTGCAAATCGTCACTTTGCGCCGTCGCCAGCGTCAACCCGCGGTGATGCAACCACTCCACCATCATTGACAGATCGCGACGGTAAGCGTTCAACGTATTTTCAGCCAGATTTTTTTCCAGCCACAGAGCATCAAGAAACTGCTCGATGCGTGCCAGATCCTGTTTCACTTGCGCCCCTTATGGTCACTCATTTGATCCATTATGCCTTATTGTGCCGTGACTAAAGCGATTCTGATACACTAGCCGCAAAAGCCACAGCAGAATCGAGAAGCTTACGTTATGAATATGGGTCTTTTTTACGGTTCCAGCACCTGTTACACCGAAATGGCGGCAGAAAAAATCCGCGATATTATCGGCCCAGAACTGGTGACCTTACATAACCTCAAGGACGACTCCCCGAAATTAATGGAGCAGTACGATGTGCTCATTCTGGGTATCCCGACCTGGGATTTGGTGAAATCCAGGAAGACTGGGAAGCCGTCTGGGATCAGCTCGACGACCTGAACCTTGAAGGTAAAATTGTTGCGCTGTATGGGCTTGGCGATCAACTGGGATACGGCGAGTGGTTCCTCGATGCGCTCGGTATGCTGCATGACAAACTCTCGACCAAAGGCGTGAAGTTCGTCGCTACTGGCCAACGGAAGGATATGAATTTACCAGCCGAAACCGGTGATTGCTGACGGGCAACTGTTCGTGGGTCTGGCGCTGGATGAAACTAACCAGTATGACCTTAGCGACGAGCGTGTTCAGAGCTGGTGCGAGCAAATCCTCAACGAAATGGCAGAGCATTACGCCTGATCTCACTGACGGCTTAGCGCATATGCTTTGCGTCATCTTTATCTTTGCGTCTCTTGTTGCAACAAATCCGCCGTAAATCCCGCCATTCGGCTTCGTCCATGCTGTCGGCTGCCAGCCATAAATGTTGCCGTTTACCGCCATCAGAACGTAAACGCAGCATCATGCCGCTCTTAATCATCCACGGTGCTTTGACGATGCACCACTCCTGCCCTTGCCAACGCAACGCCCGTCCATCAACAAGCGAATTTCCCCCTGGCGAGCATTAATACGCCGCTGGCTGCGAACGCAATTAAACACCACCAGCGAAAGTAACACCATCCATAACGGGGTGTAACTGAGTGGCCAGGGCATGAGTAAAATAACAGCGGCAACCAGCCCATGAATCAGCAAGGAAAGCCACTGTGCGCGCCAGGAGACGCGCAAATCAGATTGCCACAGGACCACGTTCCCGGTTCCGTGTCTGGATGAGTCGGACCATCATTTCCAGTTCTGCATCGGCCGGTTTACCGTGATTCATCAGCCAGTTAAACAGGTCCGGATCGTCACATTCCAGCAGACGAATAAAGATGCGTTTTTTCGTCATCGCTTAAGCTGTCGTACTCATGTTCGAAAAACGGCATGATTGAAATATCGAGTTCGCGCATACCACGGCGGCATGCCCAATGAATGCGGGCTTTGTTGTTAATGTCCATCTTCTTCCTGTCTCACGAAAATCCAGTACCCGGCTATTGTAACGTGTTTTTCGCCTTCTTTTACGGGAATATCAGTAAACACCATCGCGATCGCGAAATTAATTCACAACAATTCAATGGCTTCATTTTTTTGGAAGTCGCCTCGCAGAAGGCACAGATCGCGTAGTGAAAGCACTTGCATTGCCTCATAGCTCTTTTACCATTAGTCATTAATACGCCGTTAAGCAACTCAGGACTCTATTATGGCTTTTACACCTTTTCCTCCCCGTCAGCCTACGGCTTCTGCCCGTTTACCGCTGACGCTGATGACGCTTGATGACTGGGCGCTTGCCACCATTACTGGCGCGGACAGCGAAAAATATATGCAGGGTCAGGTGACAGCAGATGTCAGCCAGATGGCAGAAGATCAGCACCTGCTCGCCGCCCATTGCGACGCCAAAGGTAAAATGTGGAGCAATTTACGTCTGTTCCGCGACGGCGATGGCTTTGCATGGATTGAACGGCGCAGCGTGCGTGAACCGCAGCTGACTGAACTGAAAAAATATGCGGTATTCTCTAAAGTGACCATCGCGCCAGACGACGAGCGTGTGCTGCTTGGTGTTGCCGGTTTTCAGGCGCGCGCCGCGCTGGCAAATCTCTTTAGCGAACTGCCTTCGAAAGAAAAACAGGTAGTCAAAGAAGGCGCGACCACTTTGCTATGGTTTGAACACCCGGCAGAACGTTTCCTGATCGTAACCGATGAAGCTACTGCTAATATGCTGACCGATAAACTGCGCGGTGAAGCGGAACTGAACAATAGCCAACAGTGCTGGCATTAAACATTGAAGCGGGTTTCCCGGTGATTGATGCCGCCAACAGCGGGCAGTTTATCCCACAGGCGACCAATCTCCAGGCGCTGGGCGGTATCAGCTTTAAGAAAGGCTGTTATACCGGACAAGAGATGGTGGCGCGGGCCAAATTCCGCGGTGCCAACAAACGTGCGCTCTGGTTACTGGCAGGTAGCGCCAGCCGACTGCCAGAAGCAGGTGAAGACTTAGAGCTGAAAATGGGCGAAAACTGGCGTCGTACCGGTACGGTGCTGGCTGCGGTCAAACTGGAAGATGGTCAGGTCGTGGTGCAGGTGGTGATGAATAACGATATGGAACCGGACAGCATCTTCCGCGTGCGCGACGATGCAAATACACTGCATATCGAGCCGCTGCCGTATTCGCTCGAAGAGTAAATTTCTATATCGCTTCGGGCATCTATTGCCTGAAGCGACACTGATGTGTCTTTTCATGCAGACAAAGGCACAGCAATTACGCCTGCCCAATATACAAATAGATCGCCAGAAAGTGGCACACACTACCGCCGAGTACAAAGCCGTGCAGATGGCATGATTGTACGGAATGCGTTTGCAGACATAGAAAATCACCCCGAGCGAATAAACCACGCCGCCTACCGCCAGTAAGGTAACGCTGCCTGCCGCGAGCTTAACTGCCATTTCATAAATTACCACCAGCGACAACCAGCCCATCGCCAGATAAGTCACCAGAGATAAAATTTTAAATCGGTGCGCGATGGTCAGTTTGAACAGAATCCCCAGCAATGCCAGGCTCCAGATAACAATCATCAATCCGCGCGCTAACGGAGAATCTAACCCCACCAGCAAAAACGGTGTATAGGTTCCGGCAATCAACAGGTAAATGGCGCAATGGTCAAATTTCTTCAGCCACATTTTTGCCCGTTGATGGGGAATGGCGTGATAGAGCGTCGAAGCGAGGAACAGCAGGATCATACTGCCGCCATATAGGCTATAACTGGTTATCGCCGTGGCGCTGGCATTGAGATCCACCGCCTGAACCAGTAGCAACACCAGCCCAACGATACCAAACACCAGCAATGCCGTGACTGACGCTGTTGGCAATTTCCTCTGCCAGCGAATATCCCTGCTTAATGAGGGGCTTCTGAACCATAACTTACTCCGGAGAAACGTACACGCACATGTATACCTCTCCAGCGTAACTGAGAATAGTTCCAGTGAACACCTGTTAGCTAAAATAAATTCTGATTTTGGACTAATCTCCGAAAAATCATGAAATTAAATGCGAAATTTCAACTAACAGGCGTGAGTTCAATTTAAAGGCATTTAAATTCAATCACATAAAACTGTGTCTGGCCGGGATAGATGTCGGCAATGACCTTTTTCAGTTCAGGCAGGGTCATATTTTCCTGCTCTGCATGTTTTTCCGTCAGCGTCTCCAGCGTTATGGTTGAGGTTGCGGTGACTTCGATGGTGCAAAAATAGCCATCATCTTCAAAGCGCCCAACGCGCAGCACATCGCCCGTTTTAAAGTGCGATTCAGATTCGTCGCGGATGGTGATGGTTTTACGTCCAGCCAGAATGTCATCCTGGAAACGTTGAAAAAAAAGTGATGTCGTTTGGCTGCATGGTACTATTTCCTGTAAGATTGATTCATCTGGAGCCTATGATAGTGAAAAAACTCACCTTACCGAAAGATTTCTTATGGGGCGGCGCAGTTGCCGCTCATCAGGTCGAAGGCGGCTGGAACAAAGGCGGCAAAGGGCCGAGCATTTGTGACGTTCTGACCGGTGGCGCACACGGCGTGCCGCGCGAAATCACCAAAGAAGTCTTGCCAGGCAAATACTATCCAAACCATGAAGCCGTTGATTTTTATGGTCACTACAAGGAAGACATCAAGCTATTTGCCGAAATGGGCTTCAAATGTTTTCGGACTTCCATCGCCTGGACGCGTATTTTTCCAAAAGGTGATGAAGCTCAGCCAAACGAAGAAGGGCTGAAGTTCTACGATGATATGTTCGATGAACTGCTGAAATACAACATCGAACCGGTGATCACCCTCTCCCACTTTGAAATGCCGCTGCATCTGGTGCAGCAATACGGTAGCTGGACCAACCGTAAAGTGGTTGATTTCTTTGTCCGTTTCGCGGAAGTGGTGTTTGAACGCTATAAGCATAAAGTCAAATACTGGATGACCTTCAACGAAATTAACAACCAGCGTAACTGGCGTGCACCGCTGTTCGGTTACTGCTGCTCCGGCGTGGTTTATACCGAGCATGAGAACCCGGAAGAGACGATGTATCAGGTGCTGCATCACCAGTTTGTCGCCAGCGCCCTGGCGGTGAAAGCTGCGCGTCGCATTAACCCGGAGATGAAAGTCGGCTGTATGCTGGCGATGGTGCCGCTCTATCCCTACTGCTGTAACCCGGACGATGTGATGTTCGCTCAGGAGTCGATGCGCGAACGCTACGTCTTTACCGATGTGCAGCTACGCGGCTATTACCCGTCCTATGTGTTGAACGAGTGGGAGCGTCGCGGATTTAACATCAAAATGGAAGACGGCGATCTCGATGTACTGCGTGAAGGCACCTGCGATTATCTTGGTTTCAGCTATTACATGACCAACGCAGTGAAGGCCGAAGGCGGCACCGGCGATGCGATCTCTGGTTTTGAAGGCAGCGTACCGAACCCGTATGTTAAAGCGTCTGACTGGGGCTGGCAGATTGATCCAGTAGGTCTGCGCTATGCCCTTTGCGAACTGTATGAGCGTTATCAGAGGCCGCTGTTTATTGTCGAAAACGGTTTTGGCGCTTACGACAAAGTGGAAGAAGATGGCAGCATCAACGACGATACCGCATTGACTACCTGCGCGCCCATATTGAAGAGATGAAAAAAGCAGTGACTTACGATGGTGTGGATCTGATGGGCTACACACCGTGGGGCTGCATCGACTGCGTATCGTTCACCACCGGCAGTACAGCAAACGCTACGGCTTTATCTATGTGAATAAACATGACGACGGTACTGGCGATATGTCGCGTTCACGTAAGAAGAGCTTTAACTGGTACAAAGAGGTGATTGCCAGCAACGGCGAGAAGCTTTAAGTCGATGAAGTACCGGATGCAATACTTGTTGCATCCGGTCAGACAACTTCCCTGTTTTATTTCCCGCCCGCCAAATCGATAAAACTTCCCGTGACGTAAGAGGCTTTATCACTTAGTAGCCAGACAATGGCCTGCGCGACCTCTTCTGCCTGTCCACCACGCTGCATGGGGATGTTCGACTTACGCGATCGACGCGTCCAGGCTCGCCGCCGCTGGCGTGCATTTCGGTATAAATAAACCCTGGCCGCACGCAGTTAACCCGGATCCCCTGCGCGGCGACTTCCAGCGATAGTCCGGTGGTTAACGTATCAATCGCCCCTTTCGATGCCGCGTAATCAACATATTCCCCTGGCGAACCCAACCGTGAGGCCACCGAAGAGACATTGACGATAGCGCCGCCACTGCCACCATTTTTAAGCGCCATGCGTTTTACCGCCTCGCGGCAGCAGAGAAAATATCCCGTCACGTTGGTGGAAAGTACTCGGTTGATTCGCTCTGCGTAAGGTTTTCAACGGTGCACTGGGTAAACAAGATCCCGGCGTTATTGACCAGCGCTGCTAGCGGTTCATCGTGCTGATCGATTGCTGTAAACATCGCAACGACCTGGTTTTCGTCGCTGATATCCGCCTGGAGCACGAATGCTTTGCCACCGGCTTGCGTTATTAAGTTCATCACTTCCTGCGCCGCGTGGAGGTTTTGTTGATAATTAACCGCCACCGTATACCCTTCTTGCGCCAACAGTAATGCAGTTGCCCGCCCGATGCCGCGACTGCCACCGGTCACAAGTGCTATAGCCATTTGTTTTTTCCGAGAAAAATTCATTCGTTGACGTATCTTTGAGATTGCTAACAAACTGGCTCAATCTTCAATGTTGGCACGCTTTTCCCCCTCGCCTTTCAGGGAGAGGGCCGGGGTGAGGGTAAATATTCGCGCCAGTGCCGGCCTGTTCCCCTCACCCTCTCCCCAAAGGGGCGAGGGGACTGTCTGAGCACTTTTGTACTTTGTCATCTGACTAAAAAGGCGCCGAAGCGCCTTTAGAAAATAGTCGAATCAGTGAATTACTGGTATTCGCTAATCGGTACGCAGGAGCAGAACAGGTTACGGTCGCCGTAAACATCATCCAGACGTTTCACCGTCGGCCAGTATTTGTCTGCCACGCCTGCCGGGAATACCGCAACTTCACGGCTGTACGGATGCGCCCACTCGGCGACCAGTTCGCTCTGAATGTGCGGCGCGTTCACCAGCGGGTTATCTTCCAGCGGCCAGACACCGGCTTTCACCTGGTCAATTTCTGCGCGGATAGCCAGCATCGCGTCGATAAAGCGATCCAGTTCCACTTTGCTTTCAGATTCAGTCGGTTCAACCATCAGCGTACCCGCCACCGGGAACGACATCGTTGGCGCGTGGAAACCGTAGTCGATCAGCGTTGGCAATATCCAGCTCGCTGATGCCGGTTTCTTCTTTCAGCGGGCGAATATCGAGAATACATTCGTGCGCCACGCGACCGTCGCGACCGGTATACAGCACCGGGAAGGCATCCTGCAGGCGGCTGGCAATATAGTTGGCGTTGAGGATTGCCACCTGGCTTGCTTTTTTCAGCTTCTGCGCCCATCATGCGGATGTACATCCAGCTGATTGGCAGGATAGAGGCGCTACCGAACGGTGCCGCAGAAACTGCGCTGACGGGTTAACATGCCTTCGATTTGCACCACGCTATGACCCGGTACAAACGGTGCCAGATGCGCTTTCACACCGATCGGTCCCATACCCGGACCACCACCGCCGTGCGGAATGCAGAAAGTTTTATGCAGGTTGAGGTGCGAAACGTCCGCGCCAATAAAGCCCGGCGAGGTGATGCCAACCTGGGCGTTCATGTTCGCGCCATCAAGGTAAACCTGACCGCCGAACTGATGCACGACTTCACACACTTCACGGATCGTTTCTTCATACACGCCGTGGGTAGAAGGATAAGTCACCATGATACAGGAGAGGTTATCGCCCGCCTGTTCCGCTTTCGCGCGCAGATCAGTCAGATCGATGTTGCCGTTTTTATCACACGCCACAACCACCACCTGCATTCCTGCCATATGTGCAGAAGCGGGGTTAGTTCCGTGCGCAGAAGCCGGGATCAGGCAGATATCGCGATGCCCTTCGTTGCGGCTTTCATGATAATGACGAATCGCCAGCAGGCCCGCGTATTCGCCCTGTGCGCCGGAGTTCGGCTGCATACAAACGCGTCGTAACCGGTCAGTTTCACCAGCCAGTCAGCCAGCTGCGCAATCATCTGCTGATAACCTTCAGCCTGTTCCGGCGGGCAAAACGGGTGCAGTTCGGCAAATTCCGGCCAGGTGATTGGGATCATCTCGGCGGCGGCGTTCAGTTTCATGGTGCAGGAACCCAGCGGATCATCGCCTGATTCAGCGCCAGATCTTTACGCTCCAGCGAGTGCATATAGCGCATCATTTCGGTTTCGCTGTGGTAGCGATTAAACACCGGATGAGTGAGGATTTCGTCGTCGCGCAGCATCGCAGGCTGAATAGAGCGGCTGTCGTGAGCCACGTCTTTGTCCAGCGTGTCGATCTCCAGCCCGTGGTTATCGCCCAGCAGCACGCTGAAAAGCTGCATTACGTTTTCACGCGTGGTGGTTTCATCAAGGGTGATCCCAACCGCGTTCAGGATATCGCTACGCAGGTTGATTTCAGCCGCTTCGGCACGCGCCAGTACGCCCGCCTTGTCGGCCACTTCCACACACAGAGTGTCGAAATAGTGCGCATGGCGCAGCTTCAGACCTTTTTGTTGCAGGCCTGCCGCCAGGATATCGGTCAAACGGTGAATGCGGTTAGCGATACGTTTCAGGCCAACCGGGCCGTGATAAACGGCATACAGGCTGGCGATGTTTGCCAGCAGTACCTGGGAAGTACAAATGTTGGAGTTCGCTTTCTCACGGCGGATATGTTGCTCGCGAGTCTGCATCGCCATGCGCAGCGCGGTATTGCCAGCTGCATCTTTCGATACACCGATAATACGGCCCGGCATTGAGCGTTTGTATTCATCTTTCGCCGCAAAGAATGCCGCGTGTGGGCCACCGTAGCCCATCGGCACGCCGAAGCGTTGCGCCGAACCAAAAACAATATCCGCGCCCTGTTTACCCGGCGCAGTTAACAGCACCAGCGCCATAATATCGGCGGCAACGCTGACCACAATTTTGCGTGATTTCAGTTCGCTAATAAGCGCAGTGTAGTCGTGAATTTCACCGGTAGTGCCTACCTGCTGTAACAGCACGCCGAAGACGTCCTGATGGTCGAGCACTTTTTGCGCGTCATCGACAATCACTTCAAAACCAAAGGTTTCGGCACGAGTACGGACCACATCCAGCGTTTGCGGATGCACATCGGAAGCCACGAAGAAGCGGTTGGCATTTTTCAGTTTGCTGACGCGTTTCGCCATCGCCATTGCTTCGGCGGCAGCGGTGGCCTCGTCCAGAAGAGAAGCAGAGGCATATCCAGTCCAGTCAAATCCAGCGTTACCTGCTGGAAGTTGAGCAGTGCTTCAAGGCGGCCCTGGGAGACTTCAGGTTGATACGGAGTGTACGCGGTATACCAGCCCGGATTTTCCAGCATGTTACGCAGGATAACCGGCGGTAGCTGCACGGCGGTGTAACCCATGCCGATGTAAGACGTGAAGCGTTTATTGCGACTGGCAATAGCCTTGAGTTCTGCCAGTGCGGCGTATTCGGTCGCCGGTGCGCCAACCTGCGGCGGGGTCGCAAGCTG
>ENA-OQER01000256-OQER01000256.1-human-gut-metagenome-genome-assembly--contig:-NODE-256-length-30180-cov-3.726916_pt1 | contig 30180 bp, 32 predicted proteins | sample MGYA00242797_ERZ504639 | MGnify/ENA primary metagenome ERZ504639 (study PRJEB26092, sample SAMD00036306) | human gut metagenome | host: Homo sapiens | study: EMG produced TPA metagenomics assembly of...
GGCAAATGTTAGGAATTTCTGTTTATTTAGGTGGCCTTCTTTTTTTTATTAAATAATGAAAAGTGTAGATATAAATGGCTAATTTACGGCTTGTGTTTGCATTGGTGGTTATTTTATGCATACTTCAATTTTTATTTATGGGTGTGTAATAACAATATTATATTTTATACCTATTAAAAGAAAATCTTTATTTGTAATGTTGCTATTCTTGGAAGTGCTATGCTTGGGATTGTTTTTAAACAATTAAATTTCATGGACTTTTTTAATATGTATATTAATTGGGGGGGGATATCAGCAACAGAACGTTTGGATTCTTATTTATATTGGGATGATATACGGGATACAACATCTGTTAGTTTATTGCTAAGACCTACCATATTAGTATTAATAGCTATCCTCTTAATGGATAACGAAAAAGTAAGTCATTTATTTACGAAAATCTGTGTGTTTAGTGTTGTTGTAAGTAATATTTTCTATGATGTTCCTATGATACATCGATTTACTATGGGATTTTCATTTTATATAATAGTGGTGATAACATGGATTCTAGGAGAAAGGTATAGAGCTAGTATGAAAAGATGTAAAATAGTAAAAGTGGTTCTATTGATAATTGTCATTTATTTCACTAGGTCTTACATGATTGCTTGTACAGATTATGATAAGAACTCAGTAACGCAAATGCATCCTTATTACTTCTTTTTTGAAAAGGAATAGCCGTGCAGCAAAATAATAAGCGAATAGCCAAGAATACTTTGCTTTTGTATTTCCGCATGTTATTTACAATGGCGATTAGTCTATATACTTCTCGTGTTGTTTTGGCAACGCTAGGTATTGAGGATTTTGGCATTTACAATGTTGTGGGTGGCTTTGTAGCTATGTTTTCTGTAATTAGTGGAGCGATGACTTCAGCTACACAGCGTTTTATTTCTTATGAAATAGGGAAAGGTGAAGAGGGTAATGTAAGTACACTTTTTACGACCGCTGTAATAATACATATATTTCTTGGAGGAATTGTCTTGATATTAGCTGAAACTATAGGTCTGTGGTTTCTTAATACTCAAATGAATTTTCCAGAGAATCGTTATGTCGCAGTTAATTGGGTATTTCAATTTTCGATCATTACTTTTATAGTAAATGTAATTAGTGTGCCTTACAATGCTGCGATTATAGCTTATGAGCGAATGAAGGCATTTGCTTATGTAAGTATCATTGAAGTGACATTGAAACTTTTAATAGTTTATTTACTTGTTATATCTTCTGTTGACAAACTTATACTTTATGCTTTTTTATTGGCATTAGTTGCAGTTACTATTCGATTAGTTTATGGTTTATATTGTAAGCGATATTTCACCGACTGTCATTGCAATTGGATTTATCATAAGTCGCATGGTGCAGAGATGTTTTCATTTGTCAGTTGGAATTTGATTGGTTCTGTAGCAAGTGTAACAAAAGAACAAGGTATAAATATTGTTTTAAATATTTTTTTTTGGTGCATCTGTTAATGCAGCACGGGGCATTGCTTATCAGGTACTAAATGCGTTAAATGGTTTTGTAAATAATTTCCAATTGGCAATGAATCCTCAGATCGTTAAATCCTATGCGGCAGGTGAAAAAGAGGCTATGTTTCAATTAGTTTATAAAGGTAGTAAGTTTTCCTATTTAATGTTGCTTCTATTCTCACTCCCAATATTAATTGAAACTCCTTTTATATTGAATTTATGGTTGGAAGAAGTTCCCCAATATACGACAATCTTTTTGAGGTTGGTTTTGATCACAGCATTAATTGATTCTTTATCCGGGACACTTATTACTTCCATGCACGCTTCGGGCAGAGTTCGTAATTACCAATTGATAGTGGGGACTATTTCGTTATTAACCCTTCCTGTTGCATATATATTCTTAAAAAATGGATATCCTCCTTATTCAGCTATGATTGTAGGTGTTGTTATCGCTTTTATATGCCATTTTGCACGACTTGTTTTATTAGGAAAGATAATAGGTTTTCCAATTTCAAGTTTCTTGCTTCAGGTTACGTTTAGGGTGTTTGTTGTTTCCCTATTTGCTTTGCTTATGCCTGTTTGGCTTTACTCCTGTCTGGATGTTACTTGGCTTTCTTTTATTATTGTTTGTATAGTATGTGTTATTTCTACTATGCTTTCCTGTTATTATATCGGATTAAAGAAAAACGAAAGAGATTTTATAAAACAAAAAATAGGAGTAATTATATCAAAAGTTATTCGATGAATATTGAATCTATAAAAGATTGTTACGGGTGTGGTGTATGTGCCACCGTGTGTCCACGGGATATAATAGGAATATCGTTAAATGTATTAGGTTTTTATGAACCTGTTATTTTAGATAGTTCACAATGTATAGACTGTGGGTTATGTTGTGAAGTTTGTTCTTATCTTCACGATGAGCTTTCGCTACAGAAGGTGGAAATACAGAGTTGTGCCGCTTGGAGCAAAGAAAAAGCAGTCCGGCAAAAATGCTCTTCTGGTGGAGTGAGTTTTGAAGTGGGACGTATTTTGATTAACAAAGGATATAAGTTTGTGGTGTTCGATATAATACAGAAATAAATCGTGCAGAGCATTATATCGCTTCTACTGTGGAAGAATTAATCCCTTCTATTGGGAGTAAATATATTCAGAGTTATACAGTGGATGGCTTCAAGGCAATAGATCGGAAACAGAAATATTTGGTGACGGGTACTCCTTGTCAGATAGATTCTTTTCGTCGTTATATTCGTAAATTCAAGAAAGAGGAAAACTTCATATTGATGGACTTTTTTTGTCATGGTGTTCCTTCTATGTTAATGTGGAAGAAGTACATAAAGGAAGTGAAGAAAACAATTGGTAAAATCACCTATTTGTCGTGGCGTAATAAAGTTATCAATTGTCATGATATGAAGACAATGATCATAGATAATGAAAAAATAGATTGGCATGATTCTTATAATCTATTGGTTAAAGGTGAAAAGGGATATTATAATTCTCGCCTTTCTCAAGGAGATGTTTTTTATCGTCTCTTTTTGAGCGATACCTGTTTGGGGAAAGCCTGCTATGAGAAATGTAAGTTTAAATATGATCGTTCGTCAGCAGATATTCGCATTGGTGATTTGTGGGGAAGAATGTATAAACATAATGAAGATGGGGTGAGTGCTGCTGTTGCCTTCACACAAAGAGGGTGGGAGTTATTGCATGAATGTAACTTGGAGATTGTAGAACATTCTTTTGATGTGGTAGCTGAAGGACAGATGAAGGAAATGCCAATATGTGATGAACTTTATAAAAGGATGAAAATTTTGCTTCAAAGAGATGATTTAGATATAAACCAAATATATAGGCAGCTATTGATTGCTTTGAAATATAGAAAGGTGATGAATAGACTGAAACATCCTGTTCGGACAATGAAGAATATATTGAAGAAAATAGGAAAGTAATGAAGATATGTACAATCACTTGTCACCGTGTGTATAATTATGGTGCATCATTACAGGCTTATGCTTTACAAAACTATCTAGAAGGTAAGGGGCATACTGTAAAAATTATCGATTACAGGCTTGGTATTTGAATATGCGCTATAATTTTTGGTTTATAGCACCAATTTCAAGGATGTATTCAGTAGCTTCCCGATTTTGGATTATTAGATTTATCTATTGTTTGCTTAAAAGAAGAGATGCACTAAAAAACTATGGTAGAAAAAGAGCTTTTGATAATTTTACTCAACAGTATCTTCGTTTAACCGACCGGTCTTATAATACGTTAGATTCTTTAAAGAATATGCCACCTTTGGCAGATTTATATATAGCTGGAAGTGATCAAATTTGGAATTCGAATTATAATAATGGCCGTGACCCAGCATTTTATTTAGATTTTGGTAGCATAAATATAAAGCGGGCATCATACGCTGCGAGCTTTGCAATAAATGCAATACAAGAGGACCGAAAACCCTTTGTAAAAAATCAACTTAAAAAATTTGATTATATTTCAGTAAGAGAAAGGACAGGGTTGGAGATACTTCGGAACTTAGGTATAAACGATGCGTTTTTAGTTAATGACCCTGTCTTTTTATTAGATAAAGAAAAATGGCTTCATTTACTTAATCATTCTAGGAAGTATAAATTACCTTGCGAAGATTTTATACTTCTATATGATTTTGTAGGAGATGAGAGAATTGAAAAGTTTGTAAAGGTGCTTTCGGTTGAAAAGAACTTAAAAATTGTATCAGTCAATGATTTTGAAAAGCGTAAATATGCTGATATAAACATATCTAACGCAGGACCTTTAGAATTTTTAAATTTAATACGTTGTGCTTCTTGTATTGTATCTAATTCTTTTCATGCTACAGCCTTTTCAGTTATATTGGAAAGAGAATTTTATGTATTTTCATTACAAGGACATGATAATTCTACCCGTATGAGCGATTTTTTGGCTACTATACATTTAAAAGAAAGATTTAATCCCTGTTGCAGTTCAAATAAAAATATAGATTATTTATCAGTGAATAGTATGTTGGCACCTTACATTCAAGACAGTTACTCTTTTCTTGATAAGGTTTTAAATGATTAAGTATTTAATAAATCTATTTAATGAAAGTTCTTTGGTTTGAAATAAGTACTCCTAGTTGCTACTACTCTGATAATAGAGTGGTGGGAGGGTGGCAAGATTCTTTGGAATGCATTGTCAAAAGATGTTCTGATATTGAACTTATTATAGCGTTTGAAGCTCATGAAGGTAGTGAAGTTAAAATAATTGATGGCGTTACTTATGTGCCTCTCGTAACTCACTATACATTTTGGGAACAACAGTATGCAAAATTCACTTGGAAAGTAAATGAAAAGAAATTATTAGAGAAATGTATTAAAATAGTAAATGTTTATAAACCCGATTTAATACACGTATTTGGTTGTGAATGGCCATTTGGACTTATTGCAGGGCATGTTAATGTTCCAGTCGTTATCCATATACAAGGAAGCATTATTCCTTATAACAATGCGCTTTACCCACCTAAATATAATGGATATACCTTTATTCGAGGTGCCGGATTAAACCTTAGATACCAATTTTGGTTTTGGAGATCTACCTATAAAGATGCTTCACGTTTAAAAATGGAGAAACGCATTTGGAAACTTGTTAATAATTATATGGGGCGTACAGAATGGGATCATGCGCTAATGAATACTCTTCATCCTCAAGCTCGCTATTTTCATGTTGAGGAAGCATTGCGTCCATCATTCTTGCAGACTTCAAAACGATGGAAAATGCCTCAGAATAATAAGGTTTGTATACTTTCTGTTGGCTGCGGCTCTTTTTGGAAGGGTGTTGATGTAATGCTGAAAACAGCTCATGTCTTAAAATCATTAGGTGTGGATTTTGAATGGAAGTTGCAGGTACTCTTCCTCCAATGCTCAAATTAATAATTGAATATAAGGAGAAGCTCGCTTATGCTGAGAATAATATTGAGTTTTTGGGTAATGTGCAAGCTGACAGGTTGGTAGACCTTCTTTGTTCCTCTACCATGCTTGTTCATACTGCCTATATAGAAAATAGTCCGAATGCAATTTGTGAAGCTCAATATCTAGGAGTTCCTGTTATTTCTACAATGGTAGGAGGAATAGCATCGTTAGTGCGTAATGGCAAAGATGGTAAATTAGTTGCGGCAAATGATCCTTGGCAATTAGCAAATGCTATTATTGAATTGGTTAATGATCCCGAACGAATGCGTTTTTTATTCAAAAAATACCATGTTATTTGCTCAAAATCGACACAATCCTCGTAATATTATAGAACAATTACTTACATGTTACAAGGAAATCCTATGAAAGATTCTTATTGGAATAGTTAAAAAAAAGATATTATTTTAAATCCCTTCTATCGCTATTTATTAGTTATTTAGGTATTGAAAAATATTTTGTTATCCATATAATATTATAATAAATGAATAAGAGAGTGATAGCAATTCATTTGCCTCAGTTTCACCCGTTCTTGGAAAATGATGAGTGGTGGGGTAAAGGATTTACAGAATGGACGAATGTGACGAAAGCAAAACCTCGTTTTTTAGGACATTATCAGCCTCATTTACCATCCGATACAGGATTTTATGATTTGCGCTTGCCTGAAGCAAGGGAAATGCAGGCCAATATGGCTCGTGAATATGGTATTTATGGCTTTTGTTATTATCATTATTGGTTTAATGGAAAGCGATTAATGGATCGTCCTGTTAAGGAGATTTTAGCGAGTGGACAGCCGGATTTTCCTTTTATGCTTTGTTGGGCTAATGAAAATTGGAGTAGAAATTGGGATGGTAAATTCCGTAATATTCTTATAGAACAGCATTATTCAGAGGAAGATGATATAGAACATATGCGTTATTTATGTAGTAAAGTTTTTCAAGATACTAGATATATACGCATAGATGGGAAACCCGTATTTGCTATATATCGTTCTAATTTTTTCCCTAACATGAAGCATACAATTGATGTGTGGCGTAAAGTTGCAAAAGAGGAGTATGGGATAGAACTATATTTGATACGGGTAGAGAATGAGCCTGATTTTGGTCCTAAATATCTTGATTGTGGTTTTGATTCTGCAATGGATTTTCAGCCATTACTGATGGGAGAATTTAATGCATGGTGGAAAAATCTTCCATTTAGAATAATGAATCATTTATTTAAAGGAAAATATCAATGGTTCAATAAACATTTTAGTTATGCTTCGTATGTAAAATATCGAATAAAAAACCACTGGCGGATTATAAATGTTTTCCGTGTGTTTCACCGGGTTGGGATAATTCTCCTCGACGTAAAAAACCTCCCTATATGGCTTTTGTAGGGAGTACACCTGAATTATTTAAGAAGTGGCTAAAAGATACCTTGGTTCGTTTTAAACCTTTTAGTAAAGAAGAGAATTTGGTTTTTATTAATGCATGGAATGAGTGGGCAGAAGGTAATCATTTGGAACCTGATCAAAAATGGGGAAGACGGTATTTGGAAGTTACAAAAGAAGCAATACTTGAAACAAGTAAAGAATAAGGTTTTATGAGAATGCCATTAGTGACGGTGATTATACCTAATTATAATCATGCAAAGTATTTGAGGCAGCGTATTGATACTGTATTAAATCAAACTTATACTTCATTTGAAGTCATTATTTTAGATGATTGTTCGACGGATAATAGTAAAGATATAATCTTATCTTATAAAGATAACCCACATATTTCAAATATCGTTTTAAATAGCGAAAATTCGGGGAGCACGTTTAAACAATGGAACAAAGGATTTGAATTAGCAAAGGGAGATTATATATGGATTGCGGAAAGTGATGATTATTGTGATTTGAATCTATTGGAATTATTAATAACACAAATACAAAAATATTCTCAAAGTTCCATAGTATATACCAGTTCACATTTTGTTGATGCAGAAGGACATTACATAAAGAAAATAAGAAAGAAAGGTGTTGAAATAGTAGGAGGGAGAGCTTTTATTATGAAACACATGACGATGGGAAATGCCATTTTAAATGCCAGTTCTGCTATTTTCTCAAAAGAAGCATTGAGTAAGTGCAAATTGGATTATACTACTTTTAAAGCTGGCGGAGATCGTTTGTTCTGGATCTATTTGGCAGAACAAGGTCAAGTGATACACTTAAAGGATGCGCATAATTATTTTAGACAACATAGTAAAAAAGTAACATCGAATGCAGCAAAATCCGGTTTAGGATTTATTGAATCATTGAAAATTTATGATTATTTAAAATCACATGGATATTTATATGGATGGAGGAAACATTTAACTCATGGCTATTATATGTGGTTGATTGGACATGTAAAAGATTATCAGAATACACAAGTAAAAAAGAACATATATGATCTCTGGAAACCGAAATGTTCTTATCCTACATTGAATAAATATTTGTTTATTCTTCATCGAGTATATACAAAACTGGTGGATTTATTTTAAGCAATTCTCACACCATATTTAAAGCTATGAAAATACTAACTATCACTTGTCATGATGTATATAATTTCGGTGCATCATTGCAAGCCTATGCTTTACAGCATTATCTGGAAGAATTGGGCCATGAGGTGGAGATTATTAATTATCGTCCCGGCTATTTATATAAAAAATATGATTGGAAATCATTTACAAGTAAAAAGTTTGATAAGCTTAATAGTTTCTTTGTAACAAGGTGGATGTTTCGTATAGCTAAATGGTCTTATTTAAGATTTTCGCTAGGACGCAAAAAATGTTTTGACGAATTCACAAAGAATTATTTGAAGTTGACCGATAAGACTTATTACACTTTTGAAGAATTAAAGATGAATCCTCCTTGTGCTGATATCATTATAGCCGGAAGTGACCAAATATGGAATCCTTTATTTCCTAATGGTAAAGATCCCAGTTATTACATTGATTTTGCTTTATCACAAACAAAACGCGTGTCGTATGCTGCTAGTTTTTCTGTAGAATACATTTCTGATGCAGATAAAGAATTTGTAAAAGGAATGTTAGCTAAAATGAATCGTATTTCAGTAAGAGAATATCAAGGAGTGGATATCCTGAAGTCGTTAGATATTAAAAATGGAGTAAAAGTATTAGATCCGGTCTTTCTTCTTGATAGAAATTATTGGGAAACATTTATGCATAAAGGATCAGAAAAGGATTATATCTTAATTTATGACTTTGAGGGAAGTGATTTGATGAAGCGTGTCGCTTTATATTTTAAAAGGAAAAAAGGTTGGAAGATTTATTCTATTAATGACGCATTGCCTCGATTATATGCGGATAAGAATTTTACTAAGGTAGGACCACAGGATTTTCTTTCCTTAATTTATAATTGTAGTATGTTCTTGTCTAATTCGTTTCATGGAACTGCTTTTGCTGTTTATTTTAATAAACCTTTTTATGTATTTGGGCTAAAAGGTATTAGTTTAAATTCAAGAATGGAGAGCCTGCTGCGTTCTGTAGATTTAAAGGATCGCTTTATTACAGAAAATATTGATATAGAAAAACTTCATTTAAATTATGACTTTAATAAGGTGAATTTATTAATAGAGGAAGAGAAAAACTATTCTAAGCAATTCTTGGATTCTGTCTTGAAAACTAACTAAAAAGATTGTTTGTATGACTCTTTTATCAATCTGTATTCCTTGTTATGGACGAGTGGAATACGTTAGGAAAACTTTGAAAAGTATTTTTATAGATAATGCTGATGTTCCATTAGAAAAGTATGAAGTTATTATATCAGATAATGATTCTAATCAGGCAATTAAAGTGTTGACAGAAGAATTTAAGTATCCTAATCTGAGATATTTTTATACCAATTGCGAAGGATTCATGAATTCTTACTATGTGTTGACTTATGCACAAGGAGAATTTTTTAAACTGCATAACAGCCAAACTTTATTTAGAAAAGGGAGTTTAAGTAAAATTATTTCCGAGATAAAGAATAATATAGAAAATAAGACTTTAATTTTTTATACAAATGGATTATTGGGAAGTCGTAAAAGTCAAACCTATTCTAATTTTAATGATTTTATGTACAACCTCTCATATTGGTCTTCATGGAGTAATGGGTTTAATATATGGAAATCAGAATTTGATAAAATAGACAAAAATCTGAAGTTAAATAAATTGTTTCCTCACACTTCCTTGTTTCTTACTCAGCATCAGGCAAAATTATTTTGTATAAATGATAACCTATTATTTGATGTACAAAGAATACCTAAACGAGGGGGACATAATAAATTTGAGGCATTTACAATTGAGTATCCTTCGTTGCTGGATGAATGTTGTAAGAAAGGGCATATTTCAACGAAATGTAAAAAACACATATTATTTGGAATTATGGTACAGTTTCTTCCGTCTTTACTTTTTAATAAATATATTATTCGAATAGAAACATTTGATGATACGGGCTTTAGAGACAACTTGAAGAAATATTATCCTTCTTATGCTTATTGGCTTGTTTTAATTTCTGTTTTAGGTGTTCCTTTTAGATTGTTCTGTCGAAAATTAAAAAAATAAAAGATGAAAGCTAAGATATTCTGTCTGTTTTTTCTTATAGTATTAGAATTTATAGTATGTCCGCAGAACGGTTGGACACAAGACAATACTATTCCTATGATTGGTGCCTACTATTTTGACGGTTGGTCCGGAAAAAATAATTCTCAAGAACTATGGGCACAAGAAGCCCCTACTCATCTGACAGAGAAACTATATAATGATTATAACGAACGTCAACCAATTTGGGGGTGGAGAATGATGATTTAGCTATAATGGAACGTCAAATAGATATTGCTTCCCAAAATGGCATTACTTTTTTCCTGTTTTGCTGGTATTGGAAAAAAGATAAGGGGGAGATGGATATTAAAAGTATAGAAAATCATGCATCGCATACTAGTTTAAAGCTCTTTATGAAAGCTCGCAATAAGCATAAAATGAAATTCGCTTTATTAATAGCCAATCACCAGGGAGCTCGGATAGAAGGGGAGGATAATTGGTTGAAAGCAATGGATTATATGGCGGAAACATATTTTCAAGATAGTCAATATCTTAAAGTTGAAAATAAGCCTGTGGTAGCATTCTTTAATGCCAAAGCAGCTGCTCCATCGCTTACCAAAATGAATGACTATTTAAAAACTAAAAATTACGCAGGACTGTTTTCAATATCCTGTAATGATAAAAGTAAGAAATACAGTGCAAATTCATGGTATAATATTCGTGAACATGAGCCGGGATATGCTTATAGAAAAGAGTATGAGACCTTAGCGAAGAATGCGGAAGTAAGTTGGTACACTTATCCTAAAGAGTACAATATTATTCCATTGGTAATGGCAGGATGGGATCAGAGGCATGGGAGAAACAAGAAAAATCTCTTTATTATGTGAACAGGACACCTCAACTCTTTAAACAACATCTTAAAAATGCGGTGCAATTTGTGAATGAAAGAAGTTGTAAACCTAAAATGATATTGATATATGCATGGAATGAATATGGCGAGGGCGGATATATAGCACCTACTGTAGGAGACCCGAAAGGAAAGTATTTAAAAATGATTAAAGAAGTAATTCGTTAGATTATGAAAATAGCATTTATCAGCACCCGTGGTATCCCAAATAACTATGGAGGTTTTGAACAGTTTGCCGAATATATTTCAGTGGGGTTGGCTGCACGTGGGCATGAGGTTGTGGTATATTCACCTCATTTCCATCCTTATAAAAAAGACACTTATAAAGGAGTACGTATAAAGCATATCTATAGTCCCGAAACTGGATGGCAGTTCGGTAGGGAGTTTCTTTTATGATTTTGCGTCATTGAAAGATGCATTGAAAAAAGAGCATTTCGATATCATTTACGAAGCCGGCTATACAAGTATTGTACCTGCTTATATTTGGTTCAATGTGAAGAAGATCAAATATCCCATATTTACGACTAATATGGATGGCTTGGAATATAAGCGTACTAAATTCAACAAATGGGTACAGAAATTCATTTTTTGGGAAGAACGTACTACCGTGAAACATAGTCATTATTTGATTGCCGATAACATGGGAATTCATGATTATTATAAAGAGAAGTATAATAAAGAAGTAAGTTCTTGGCTTATGGAGCAGATATCCATGAGGATTATGACATATCATTATTGGCTGAGTTTGGTTTGCAACCACGCAAATATTATTTATTAGTGGCACGCTTGGAACCTGAAAATAATATTGAAATGGCTATACAAGGCTTTTTAGCATCTGGCGAAACGGATAAAAAGGAACTTATTATAGTTGGAAAAACGAATACTCCTCATGGCAAGTATTTGGTAGGAAAGTATACAGGCCAACCGGGTATTCGTTTTGTAGGGGGGATTTATGATTTTAAAAAGTTGAATTCAGTCAGATACTATTCGTTTGCTTATTTTCATGGACATAGTGTGGGTGGTACGAATCCTTCTTTGCTGGAGGCAATGGCGTCAAGTTGTTATATATTGGCACATGATAATATCTTTAACAGGGCGGTTTTGAAAGATAACGCACACTATTATGCTTCTTCTCAAGCCGTAACTAAACTACTGAATTCTATCTATGAATTAAATGAATCTTGTCGTAATAAGTTTATTGAAAACAATTTGCAAGAAATTCGGAACGAATACTCATGGGAAGTTTGATAGATAAACACGAAAAATATTTTTATTGGTTACTTTCTCAGAAACAATAATTGCTACCTTTGTTCATGATATCATCATGAATAATTAGGTTTTGGCAAAAAAAGAGTATAGACAACTTTCCGCACAAGAGGAAACGGCATTCATCCTAATGGTGTTGTTGGATGAAGGCAAAAGCAATTTGCCTTATAGATTGTTGCGTTGTTTGACAAGTGTACATTTTGCCAATCAATATTATTTAAAAAGACTGTTCTCCGGATACCGTTCTTTAAACTATAATTTTTATCGTGATAAATTTGAAAAGGAACAAGGTTGATTGTTGTTTTTCCTGCCTTTTGTTTTAATGAAGAAAATTTTATTTGTTTTTCTGCTGTGTATGATATGGCAGGAAGGTTTTTCTCAGTATGTGTATGGAACCACCGGACTTCTGCACATGCCTACTGCCGATATGCAACGGGATAAGACATTCCTGTTCGGAGCTTCTTATTTGGATGTGGCTGCTACTCCTGCCCATTGGAATTATCATACGTTTAATTACTACATTAATATCACCATTTTTCCTTGGCTCGAAATCGGATATACTTGTACCTTGCATAAGGCAGAACATGGTAGTACTTATTTCCCACCTTCCGTTTGGGGGAAATATTGTAACCAGGACCGACAGTTTTCAGGGCGGTTGCGTATATGGAAAGAAGGGTGGTGGAAAGAATGGACTCCTCAGATTGTATTGGGCGCGAATGATCCAAGTACCAATGATATATTAGGAAATTCTGATAAAGATGATTATGGCATTGGTGGAGTAGGAGAGATGGGTAATGGACATTGGAACCGATATTATATAGCTGGTACTAAGCATTTTTATTTCAAAAATAGGGGAGAGCTAGGCATTCATGTTGCTTATTTATACAATAAACGGAAAGACTATCATTTAAACGGTCCGGCTGTTGGAGTAAATTTTCATTTTTATCTATCGGGTACAAATTTCTTTGTGAAGGCATTAAACAATCTTAATGTAATGGCTGAATACGACAGTCGTACCATAAACTGTGGGTTAAAATATAGTTTTTGGAAAGATTATATTAATGCTGTGGTAGAAATGACAGAATGTAAGCATTTGTCAGGCGGAGTGATATTTAAAGTACATTTAAAATAACAAACACTATAACTTATTCGTATGAAAGGAATTGTTCTCGCCGGTGGTAGCGGTACCCGTCTGTACCCCATCACCAAGGAGTAAGCAAGCAGCTTCTCCCCATCTTTGACAAACCGATGATTTACTACCCTATTTCAGTCTTGATGCTGGCAGGCATCCGTGAGATTCTGATTATATCCACTCCCTATGATCTGCCCGGCTTTAAGCGTCTTTTGGGCGATGGATCAGACTATGGTGTGAAGTTCGAGTATGCCGAACAACCTTCTCCCGATGGTCTTGCACAAGCCTTTATTATCGGAGAGAAATTCATTGGTAATGATTCTGCATGTTTGGTATTAGGCGACAATATCTTCCATGGTAACGGTTTCAGTTCTCTTCTTCGTGAAGCCGTGCGTATGGCGGAAGAAGAACAAAAAGCCACTGTATTCGGTTACTGGGTGAACGATCCGGAACGTTATGGTGTGGCAGAATTTGATGCGGAAGGTAACTGCCTGAGCATCGAAGAAAAACCGGAACAGCCCAAATCAAATTATGCAGTGGTGGGCCTCTATTTTTATCCCAACAAAGTAGTGGAAGTGGCCAAGAACATCAAACCTTCCGCACGTGGCGAACTGGAAATAACGACAGTGAACCAGCGTTTTCTAGAAGATCGTGAACTGAAAGTACAGACGTTGGGACGCGGTTTTGCCTGGCTGGATACGGGGACGCATGATTCATTGGCAGAAGCTTCGACTTATATAGAAGTCATTGAAAAACGTCAGGGTTTGAAAGTGGCTTGTCTGGAAGGAATTGCTTATCGCAAGGGCTGGATAACGGCAGATAAGATGCGTGACCTTGCCAAACCGATGCTGAAAAACCAATACGGTCAGTATCTGCTCAAAGTGATTGATGAAGTGGAACGTACAGGCAAAGAAAATCTAGATTAAGATATGGAGGTTATAAAAACAGGAATAGAAGGTGTGGTGGTCATTGAACCGCGCATCTTTAAAGATGAAAGAGGCTATTTCTTTGAATCTTTTTCTCAACGGGAGTTTAATGAAAAGGTGATGCCTGTCAATTTTGTACAGGATAATGAGAGTATGTCATCGTATGGCGTGATGCGTGGGTTGCATTTTCAGCAAATGCCTTATACGCAGAGCAAGCTGGTGCGTTGTGTAAAAGGTGCCGTACTTGATGTGGCGGTAGACATCCGCAAGGGAAGTCCTACATACGGGCAGCATGTTGCGGTGGAATTGACGGAGGAGAACCATCTCCAATTCTTTATCCCCCGTGGATTTGCCCATGGTTTTGCCGTATTGAGTGAAATAGCGGTTTTTCAATATAAGTGCGATAACTTCTATGCACCGCAAGCTGATGGTGGCATTCAGCTGCGCGATGAAAGTCTGGGTATTGATTGGAAAATACCCGTTGCCGAGGCCATTTTAAGTGAGAAGGATTTGAAACATCCTTTGTTGAAAGACTATGACTCTCCGTTTGACTACACTATTAATCTATATGAATGATGAATATACTTGTTACAGGTGCCAATGGTCAACTTGGCAATGAGATGCGCAGGGTGTCGTTAGACAGCCGGAATCGTTATCTCTTTACAGATGTAAATGAACTGGATATCACAGATGCGACAGCTGTCTGTAATATGTTGAAAAAGGAGCAGATAGATGTGATTGTAAATTGTGCTGCTTATACGAATGTAGACAGGGCGGAAGATGATTTTGCTATGGCCGATTTGCTGAATAACAAAGCTGTGGAGAATTTGGCTGTTGCTGCCGCAGAAACAGGTGCCACGCTTATTCATGTATCTACAGACTATGTGTTCCGAGGGGATAAAAACATTCCTTGCCGTGAGTCTTGGGAAACTGATCCGTTGGGTGTCTATGGAAAAACCAAACTGGCGGGCGAACAGTCTTTGGTAAAAGCAGGATGTAAATATCTTATTTTCCGCACAGCTTGGCTTTACTCGCCTTTCGGTAAGAACTTCGTGAAAACCATGCGGCAATTGACTTCAACAAAAGATTCACTGAAAGTGGTTTTTGATCAAGTAGGCACTCCTACTTATGCCGGAGATTTGGCTGCTTTGATCTATAACATAATCGAAGAGAACTTGCTGGATCGTCAAGGTGTCTATCATTTCAGCAATGAAGGGGTATGTTCTTGGTATGATTTTGCGAAGGAAATTTGTGAATTGAGCGGAAATAATTGTGACATACAGCCTTGTCACAGCGATGAGTTCCCCAGTAAGGTGGAACGTCCTCATTTTTCGGTGCTGGATAAAACAAAAGTGAAGGAAACTTTTGGTATCACTATCCCTTATTGGAAAGATTCTCTAAAGAAATGTATGCTAGAATTGGAAACTCAACAATAACTAATTAAAACAATATTTTAAATTATGGATTCATTTAAACGCAATATAATCATTACCGGTGGTGCCGGTTTTATCGGCAGCCATGTGGTACGTCTTTTTGTAAACAAGTATCCGGAATACCGCATTATAAACTTGGATAAACTGACTTATGCCGGTAATCTGGCCAATTTGAAGGATATAGAGGACAAACCGAACTATATTTTTGTAAAAGCGGATATTTGTGATTTTGGAACCATTCAGGAATTATTGGTGCGATATCAAGTGGATGGTATTATCCATCTTGCCGCCGAGAGTCATGTGGACAGAAGTATCAAAGATCCGTTTACTTTTGCACAAACCAATGTGATGGGTACATTGGCTTTGCTTCAGGCAGCCAAGTTGTATTGGGAATCCCTGCCGGAAAAGTATGAGGGGAAACGTTTTTATCATATTTCTACCGATGAAGTATATGGGGCATTGGAATTTGACGGGACTTTCTTCACGGAGGAAACCAAATATCAGCCTCATAGTCCGTATTCTGCAAGTAAGGCAAGTAGTGATCACTTTGTTCGTGCTTTTCATGACACATATGGTATGCCTACCGTTGTAACAAACTGTTCTAACAATTATGGTCCTTATCAGTTTCCGGAAAAATTGATTCCGCTTTTTATCAACAATATACGTCATGGAAAACCATTGCCGGTATATGGTAGGGGAGAGAACGTACGCGACTGGTTGTATGTTGTGGATCATGCCCGTGCTATTGATCTTATTTTTCATCAGGGCAGAACAGCGGATACATATAATATCGGTGGTTTCAATGAATGGAAGAATATAGATTTGATAAAAGTAATAATCAAAACCGTGGATCGTTTGTTGGGAAATCCGGAAGGCACTTCAGAGTGTCTGATAACTTATGTGACCGACCGCAAAGGTCATGATCTCCGCTATGCGATTGACAGCAATAAACTGAAGCACGAATTAGGATGGGAGCCTAGTTTGCAATTTGAAGAAGGTATAGAGAGAACGGTCCGTTGGTATTTGGACAATCAGGAATGGATGGATCATATTACCAGTGGCGAATATGAAAAATATTATGAGTCGATGTATAAGAACAGATAATGAGAATCCCAGTTGGGGATAACACGGCATACATCTTTAAACTTACCCCCCATACCACTATGAAAGACAAATTAGCATCCTACAACCACCTGATCGAGACCTTTGTGATTGTCACCGAGACCTTTCTTTGCGGTCTGCTATTCCTGCTTTTCAGCAAGCTGTCCAATGAGATGCAGTGGGATAGCCTGCAGGTTGGTGGAATCACCGTTCTGCAAATCATGCTTACACTAATGTTATGTTACGCCCTTTGCGCCATCCATTCAGGAGTAGTGCTTCACCGGAGGAAAGTGCATTCCCTTCAGATATGGAAACGTGTGCTCGAGAATATGTTCCTGTTTGTCCTCCTGGGCGGTCTGGTCCTTTCTGTAGGAAACTATGCGGATATAGCTCCCTGTTCATGCTGGAGTACCTTTTCCTCCTGTTTCTGTGTCTTGTTTCGTTCCGTTTCACTCTTCGTCTTCTCATCAGGCTTTACCGTATGAGCAAGAAACATACGCGTTTTGTAGTACTGGTAGGAAGTACGGACAACAACCTGGAAATCTACCATGAGATGTCGGGCAGTGAAGATACAGGTTATTCGGTCGTGGGCTATTTTGACGGTCAGGCGAATCCTGCTTTTCCGGTAGAATGTCCGTATTTGGGTCAGCCGGCGCAGGTACAGGAATATCTGGAGAAACATGATTATGTACATTACCTGTTCTGCTGCCTGCCCTCAAAAGACAGAGAGGTCATCGTTTCTCTGATTGATTACTGCGAGAACCATCTGGTACATTTCTTCAGTGTGCCCAATGTGCGCAATTATCTCCACCACCGTATGTCGTTCAACATCATGGGGAACGTCCCTTACCTGGCCTTCGCCCCGATCCCTTAAGTTGGCCGGGGAACCGCCTGCTGAAAAGAACCTTTGACATAGTAGTCTCATCGGTGTTCCTTTGTACGCTTTTTCCGGTTATTCTGATTGTGGTGGCGATAGTGACCGGATTGACCATGCCCGGCCCGCTGTTCTTCCGCCAGAAACGGAACGGGCTGAACGGCAGGGAGTTTTATTGTTACAAGTTCCGCAGTATGAAAGTAAATGCAGATGCCGACAGGATACAGGCCACAGAGCATGATCCCCGCAAGACTCGCTGGGGCAATATAATGCGTAAGACGAATATAGATGAGCTGCCCCAGTTTATCAATGTGCTGTTAGGAGATATGAGTATCGTGGGGCCTCGTCCTCACATGCTTCTCCATACGCAGGAATATTCAAGGTTGATCAATAAATATATGGTGCGGCATTTTGTGAAACCGGGTATAACGGGATGGAGCCAGGTTACGGGTTTCCGTGGGGAAACGAAGGAACTAAAAGACATGGAGGGCCGTATCCGTGGTGATATCTGGTATTTGGAGCACTGGAGCTTCGGTCTGGACCTTTACATCATGTACAGGACGGTGGCGAATGTCTTCCGTGGCGAGAAGAATGCCTATTAGTAAAACGGGCTGTTCTTAACGATCCTTCTCGATGAGGTCCTTAGTAATTTAGCAGTTAAAAAACTTTGTTTTTGCAGCCTGTTATTTCCGTCTGCCGGCCGGAAATGGAACATAGCCGGCACTAATGTTAGATCAGAACCCTTGTCCTTTGTGAAAAGTGCAGGGGGAGCTCCGGGAACGAGAGCGCTTGTTCCCGGAGCTTTAATAATAAAGAAGATTATCCGATTAGGATTTGTTCAGCTTTAAAAATAAACGCGGATTATACAATAACCCGTAACAGGAAGGATTTTTTATTTTCTGATATTACTATATTTACTCCTAAAGAATTTTTATCTATATGATAGTCTGTTTCGGTGTGTCGGTACCGACCGGATGATCTTAGTAAAAAATTCCCTCTGCCAGTAGTATCACTCTCTACTTGAGAGCAGAAACGAACACTGGCAAAAGGAAACCTTGGGAAAAGAAATTACCTTTCCAAATATCCGAACACCCCTTCCGCGTCAAAACACGGACAAGCCTTCGGGATGCTTCCGCTCATATCCCTATGTCCCCTTATCCGGGCACCGGGAAAGAGCTTTGCCAGACGCATCAGCAACAAGATAAGCTGTTCTGTCTGCTCTGCGGTCCGGGTGTCTGCCGGATGTCCGTCTGCATCCAGACGCCCTCGTAGCAGATGCCGATGCTGCAACGGTTCCAGGGACGGCAGTGTGCCCCCACTTCCAGCAGTTTGCGGTGCTGGGTGATGGTGCCGTCGCGACGGATATAGAAGTGGTAACCTACAGTCCGGAAACCACGGGTCTTATGGTCACGAAGTAATTGCTCGGCAGTATAGTCTTTGTCACAACGTGTGGCGCTACAGTGGAGGATGAGGTATCGCACTGATTCGCGTCCTTGCATCAGCGCTCCGTCCTCTACGGTGAGGAGTTGGCGTTCGTTCTTCATTTCTTCCTCACCGATTATCATTGGGAATGTTTCTTGTATCATAATAAATTGAGATTTGGAAAATGTTGTGTTTGTTCTTTAGATGAGGGATGCGCAACTGGTAATGCCCAAAGCGGTGAGTGCCGCGATGGCTGCCTGGATAACTGCCCGGAGAATTTGTGTCCAGGTGATTTTCTTGGATTCGTGGTTGGATTTATTCATGGAAATATCTGTTTTTTGTCAGTTTAAAATGCGAATGGAACAAAAGGAGGTTACGGAACTGGCGGACAGACACGGGGGAGTGAAAGAAGAATCCGTGTCGCCCGTGTTCCATAATCACATCATGCTATCTCTGTGGAGCGGAACAAGCCGGTCAGCTATTCTCGTCTGCCGGTTCACCGGAAGCGGCTGGAATGCGGGAGGCGTCAGCATCGTCAGCGGCAATGCCGGCGGCAGAAGAATTGCCTGTCAGGTCTACCGTAGTCTTTCCGGCCTTCAATGCCTTCACTACTTCGGCGGCTGCCTTGCGTGTGGGAACCAGTTGGAATTCGGCATCTTGGCGCAGGTTGTTGAAACGGCGCCCGGAGCCACAGTACGTTCACCTCGGTGATGTTCTCCACAGTGAACTCTGCCATCGAATGGGCGCCGAGGCTTCGGATACTGTTCGAAAATACGCCCAGATCGCCCATCTGTATCTGCTGTCCGTTCAACAACTGCTCGCGCAGGCAGTCCACGGCAAGAATAAGGATGGCCTGGATATCGGCGCGCGAATATACACATCCGTGGCTGGCAATGTGGTAACAGAACTTGTCCAGTGTCATTACTTGTGAGTACTGGGCGTTGGCATACGCCTTCTTGGCCGCGTCTTTGTCGGTGGGGTTACCACGCATGCAGGTGCTGTAGTTAATCATGATAAATAGGGTTTTAAGAGATGAAAAATAAAAAATGAATTTCGTCAGTGAAGAAGGAGAATACTTTACTTTTCTTGCGGATTGCACGTAGGTAACGTGTAAGGCTGAAGGTTAGTAACGTATGGGGTTACATGTTAGTAACATGCTAGGCCGAAGGTTAGTAACGTATCGGCTCCCTCATTGTTGACATTGCAAAGATAGGTACTGTGAAATGCGTGCTGACGCTTTATGACACCTTGTGGCACTTTATGGCTTTCATCCTGTTCCAGAGAGCTTGCAGGCTATCCGGGGCTGCCCAGATGCCGGTTGATCAGTGTCACCTGGCGGCTCGTGAAGACTTTTTGCGAGGTATAGTAACCCGTTGCGGATAACTCTTCCATCAGAGGGGGACAGCCGTTTATCCACCTCATCAGATGCCGGGTGGCTATCCGGGGATTTGAACCGGGAAAATAGAGCAGAGCCAGGCTACCCTTTGTCATGGATGGGAAATAAAGGAAATCTTTCATATTTATACATTTTAAATTCAGGAATCTTGCAAACTTGCAGAACTTGCACTCTCTCTCACACCCACACACGTACGTGTGTGCATGCGCGCGTTGAATTCGTATTCGCCACGCCCCACTTTGACCAGCTGTCCGCGTTCGGTCATACGTTTCAGCAGCGAGTCCACCGAGCCTGCCGGAACTCCTACCTGTTCTCCTTTGTCGATGGCTTCGTTGCGGGTGAAGCGCAGGGGAAGGCAGTCGAACAGGGTTTCGGGAGTCATGTTCGCCGATGGTGCGGTGGGGGTTCCTGCGGGCAGGAGCGAGAGAATGTGGCATGCATGGCGGTACAGAGGTTCCACCAAGGCCAGCACGGCATAAAAGTCGTCGGTGCGGATGGAGAGGTTGAATTGCGGCACGATTCCGTCTGCTATGTTTTCTTGTGGAATATGGGCCGACGGGGTCAGTCCGGGACAGTTCAGCAGGGTACGCACGATGTTTTCCTGTGGTTCGCCGCTCCTTTCGCCTCCCGGCAGCAGGGATTCCAGAGAGCGCAGCAGGGCGATAATGCTTATGATGCGGAAGATATTGATGGCAATACGGGTTACAGCGCTTTTCATCTGGTTACCGTGAATGGCGGAGGCTCGTCCGAATACACGGGCAAAGTGGAAGTTGAATATCTCTTTTTGCTCGTGGGTGAGCTTCATGTTGATGTTGCTCACCGAGGCGGTGATGGCGTCCAGCACTTCTTTCCATTGTGCCCCCCATTCCAGAAAACGGGAGTCATAGTCTGTATCCGCTTCGTTGAACTGGTCTTCCCATTCTTCAATGGCAGGCATATAGTAGAACAGCTGGCGCGAGAACAATCCGTTTTCGGCCGATGGGATAAGGGGCTTGATTTGTGCAGGCGTGCCGCTGAGAAGCACGCAGAGGAACGTGACGTTACATTCGCGGTATTCGTGATTGGTGCGCCGGTTGTAGGCCAGCCGGTCATGGTCGAAACATTTCCGGAGGAGGTCGCTCCAGTGTCCGTGGTCGCCTCCAATGGCGGTGCTCACGGTGTCGGCCTCGGTTTCGCATATCAGTCCTACGCCTCCGGAGTCCATCAGGTTTTCCTGTATGCCTGTACCGGTATTGTCACCGGCTATGAGGAGCATTTTCAGCTGGGGCTGTTCGGGTTCGGGGGTATTTACCTTTTCCTTCCCCAAAGTGTCCCATTTTGTCTTTTCCATGCGGTAGGTCTTTATTTTTTCCCGGTAGGTGTCCAGCAGCGCGTTGTGTATGGGTTCTGCCAGACGGCGTACCCAGGTCAGTGCACCCTTGCCGGAAGCGGGAGGCGCGGTGACGAACACTTGCAGACAGGGATACTTGTGTTTTCGTCCGTACACAAAACTTACCAGTTTGTTGAGGGTGCTTCCCAGCACGGTTGCTGCACCCAGCAGCAGGATATCCCGTTGGGCGGGAGAGTTACCGCAGTCTATGATCCCTTGCAGGAAGGCGGGCCAGCGGTAGTCGGGGAAAGAGGGAAGTCGGGCAGGGAGGATGGCTTTGGGCACGCCGTCGGACAGGGGGGAGGCTGTGTCCGTGAAAACAGCGTCGGGCGGAGTCCCGTCGGAGGCATCCGGATGGGCATTATAGGATACGCGTGCACGTGTGTGGGTGTGGAGAGACTGCAAGTTCTGCAAGTTTGCAAGTTTCGGGTCCATTTTCACCCCGGCCACCTCTGCCAGATGGAAGACGGTTCCCAGGGAATTTCTGCCTGTTCCTTTGGTCAGAGCATGTCCGTACAGTTTGTCTGCTTCATCGTGGTGGTACTTTTCGGATATGCGGCAGATGCGGTGGAACCGGGTGCGTCCTTCCTCGCCGCAAGTGTTGGCTATGGCAAAGGCCAGCGGCATATATTCCTGATAGGTGGGGGCCACATTGACTCCCGCTTGTTCGATGGCTGTTACCAGCTGTTCCAAGATAGAAATAGAATCGTTCATTTTTTAATATTTATGGTTATTGATTTTCGCTTCTCCGTCGTGCGACAGAAAACAGGCTCTGGACAAGTCGGCATTGGCCCTGTCCACTTTCAGCTCGTATTTCCATTCCAGATACTCCCATGCGGTGTGCAGGGCATTGTCGAAGGATTCTTCTACGCTCAGGAAAGGGTTTATGCGATAAGGGATAAAAAGTTTTACTCCCTGATTTCCGGGGCTGACAAAGGAAAGTACGGGGTGCAGCACTTCATCGGCAAAGAGACGGTCGCGCCACATTGCCGCTTCTTCGGTGGAAGCCAGTTCGTCAATATCTATGACAAAGAGGCCCGAAGGAACTTGCATGCATTGTTCTTTGCAGTAAGAGAAGATACCTGCCGGAGTGACATACGGTAAAAGGGTCTGTTTATTCTTTCGGAACGCTTGCTTGTCTCCGAGTCCGGCTCTGACTTTATGCGTCAGTTCTTCCAGTTGCGGATTGGTGCTGATGTAGGTATGAAGCCCTGCCACACTGCATATACATGTGGGTATTTTATTGGTGACGGGTGCATTGAAAAATGACATGATGTATTCTTTCATAAAAGAAATTGATTTTGATTTATCTGCACAAATATACGGGTAGGGAATGACGTATGGAAATCGATTCATAACCGTTTACTATCTGTTTACTATTGGTGCATGCTATTGATTATATATTGATGAAATATGGATTTTGATTAACGATCTGTTGATAATAATTAAAGAATAGAGAAAAGAAATAGTATATGAATGAAAAACCTGATATGATGATAAATATTTATGGCGGAAATAATCTGATTGCTCCTGTGGCATCTTCCGCCATTCAGAACTTTTATGGCGACCGGGGTGATGAGGCCGCCGACCAACCGGAAGATTCTGAGAAAACGGAGAATACAGAAAGTGTGGCGGATGAGAAGCCGGCACAGGAACCGGCGGAACTGTCGGATGATGAATTTTACGTATCGGTCTATATACCCGATATAAAGGTGATGAGGGCTTACAAGATACTTTTGGGAGAGTGTACCACGGCACGCGAACTGGCGGTGGTGGTAGGAAAGATGCTGGCCGATGAGAACTGTAGGAATGTAGACAAACACACGGTGGTGAAAGCGGCTTTCATCAAGTCGTTGCTACCTTTTGCCAAACGACTCGTGTCGGGCGGTACGATAGCAATATACGGGCGCAGATTAATAATATGCTGGCTAGTAAATAATTTTTTCGATTATCCTCTTACTCCATTGGCACGTTAGCAAATCGGCAAATTATTTATGTTGCGGGATTATCAGATAGAGATGAAAACACGTCTGATGGAAGCGTGGAAAGCTCACCGGAGTGTGATGGTGCAGATGCCTACCGGTACGGGCAAGACACATCTGCTGGCATCTGTGGTCAGTGAGTTTGTGTCTTCTGCAGGCAGTGGGGTATGGCTTATTGCCCATCGTAGGGAACTGGTGGCGCAAATGGAGGAAACGCTGGCTAAATATGGTATCCGGAGGGAGGATACTCCGGTCAGGGTAATGTCTGTTCAATGGCTATCCCGGCACTGGAATGAGGCGGGTGATGCTCCGGGACTGATTGTGATAGACGAGGCTCATCATGCCTTAGCCGCTTCTTACACGGAGATGTGGAAGCGTTATCCTGCCGCAAAGAAACTGGGTGTGACTGCCACACCTTGCCGCTTGAACCGTAGGGGGTTCACGGAACTGTTCGAGGTGCTGGTTACTTCGTGGAGTATTGCCGAGTTTATTGAAAAAGGCGTGTTGTCTGTGTTCGATTATGTATCCATCCGTCCCGGCAGCGAGGAGCAGCGGCTCATTGACGGTCTGGAGAAACGGGGGGCCGATGGGGATTATCAGGTGAAAGAGATGGATGCGGTACTGAACAGGCGTCCCGGTATCGAGCGCCTGTACCGCAGTGTCAGGCAGTTTGCTTCCGGCAAGAAGGGGATGGTGTATGCCATCAGCATTGAACATGCCCGGCGGATAGCGGAGTATTACAGCAGGTGGGGAGTGAATGCGGTGGCTGTGGACAGCAAGACTCCTGCTATGGAACGCAAGCGGATGGTGGAGGAGTTCAGACATGGAAAAATCGAGGTGCTGGTGAATGTGGATGTATTTAGCGAGGGGTTCGACTGTCCCGATGTGGAGTTTGTACAACTGGCCCGTCCTACTTTGTCACTGGCTAAATATTTGCAGCAGGTAGGACGCGGATTGCGGAGATCGGAGGGCAAGGAGGCGTGTATGCTGATAGACAATGTGGGGCTGTACCGCATTTTCGGGCTTCCTACACAGCGATGGAACTGGGATGCTATGTTCCGGGGACGGATGGCGGGAAAGGGGAGTTTGCCCGGACGGATGAATTGTGATGCTTCCGTTACCGCTTTTCCGGTGGTGGAAAGGCTGGCTGAAGCCGGTGGGGACTTGGTGATGGTTATGGAGCACGGGCGTTTGCTTTCTTCCATCAGAGAGCAGGCTTTGCCGGATGAGAAGGAGCAGTCACCGTCATGCAGGCTGAGGGCATTTGTAGATAAGGAAACAGGTCTTTGGGGATTGGAAAAGGGAGATGAGATGCTGCCGGACGTTTCGTTTAAAGAGATTTTGAGTATCAAAGGACGTTTTGCCGTGGGGAGGCTTCGGAACGGGTGTGTCCGGGTACTGAATGATACGGGGGCTTTGGTGGCCGAACTGGGGCATTGCTGTGAGGTGAGATTGCTGAAAGATGATTTGTTGCAAGTCCGTCATGCCGGGAATTCGGTGTCTTATGTGGATTTACGGAACGGCCGGTGTTATGCTGTCCGCCCGCGTGTCCTCAGATACGGGAGCATAGAATTGTTACAGGTGAACCGTACTTATTACAGCAGGACAAGGCAGGTGTATGCCAATACATACGGGTTGCCTTTTTCGTCCATTGTGTGGATGGGGTTTTATGTGAAGATGTACGATGGCAGAGTGCCTTCCCGATGCCGCCGCATGGAAGATGGAGGCTTTTGTTGTGAACCGCAGGTTTGTCTGTTGGAGGGGGATGAGGAGCGTGCTTATTACCTGAGCGGACGGTTGCCGGATCAAAGTATTGTGGTGATGGATGAGGAGGGACGGTATTATCATGTGGAGAAAGGACATGGAAAGCGTTATGTGGCTTGTAACCGTCCGTCGGACCGGAGTGAGGATTTTGATGAGGCGGTGGCATTGCTCCGAAGGCAGGCGGACGAGCGTGTGGAGAAACATTTGCAGGAGGAAAAGTGCGAGACTGAACGGAAACGGCAGCATATAATCAGCAGGAGTGTGGAGGCCGTACCTTTTCAGATAGGAATGAAATGGGGGTTGAGGACAGCGGAGCAGATTTTGATTCCACCTGTCTATCGGAGAATATTGCGTCCGGTGGGTGGTTATTGCGCCTATCAGGACAGCTCCTGCCAGTGGGGGGTGCTGACTGTAGACGGAAGGATCATTATCCGGGCCCGGTATATGGAGGTGGAGATAGACAGGGATGGAACGGCGCGTCTTACTTTGGTTCCGGGGAAGATGGAAACGGTGAAGCTGACGGATTAATAGGATAAAAAGCAGGGGATAACTTTTTGTCAGACCGATATTTAGCGATGGAATACGGATCATTATGAAAAGTTTTGTAACTTTGCATCCGATTTTAAAAAAGGAGATATTGATATGGAATTACCTGATGACCCGATGATGCTTTTCAGCATGGTGAATATGAAACTTCGTGACTGCTATCATTCGCTGGACGAGCTTTGTGATGATATGAATGTAGACAAGGAGCTGTTGGTGAAAAAATTGAAGGCGGCCGGATTTGAGTATAGTAAGGAAAACAACAAGTTTTGGTAGATAGAGGGATCAGCCGTTCCGGAAGAATGCTTGGGACGGGCTGATTTTTTATTGAGATACCTATTGTTGATTATTTTTGTATAAGTCCTGTTTCCGGTATTGCAACAGGGATGTTCCGGTATGCCGCTTGAAGAAACGTCTTAAGGTGGCAAGATTGGCAAACCGGGTTCTTTGAACGATTTCCTGTATGCTGATGGATGGATTCTCCAATAATGCGTAAATCTCTTGCAGGGTATAATGTATAATCCATTCTTTGGGGGATTTTCCACTTACCAGAGTCAAGGCTTCAGTCAGGTATTTGGAGGAAACATGCAACTTTTCGGCATAGAACGCCACTTCTTTGTTTTCTTTGTAATGCTTTAACAGCAAATCCAGAAAAAAGTATCCGATTTCTTCTTTATGCAAGGTGGTGACTTTATGTTCTTTTACTGTGCTGTAATAGTCTGCATAAAGTTCCAGAAAAGGTAATTTCAGCAGATTGGTAATAGATTCTTTTGTAAATAAATAAGTTGGAGAAGTAGCTCTGTTGTATAGTAACCGGAAATAGAGGGAGAACTGTTCCGCTTTCTCTTGGGATAGCGAATAGATGCAGTGGGTTTGGGTGTAGGTATGAAAACCGGTCGGAAAACGTTTGATACTTCCATTGATCACGTCATAAAAAAGGGCATTTGAAAAAGTACAATAATCGATGGTGAAAGTCAGACTGGATTTTATAAATGAAACCAAGAATCCCGGCATGAAAATAAGAATGTCGTTTGCACAAATAACATATTTCCGGAGACCAATCTGGATCTCGGCATTCCCTTCAGTACACATACCCAAAACTCCTTCCGGCAGATAAGAGGGGTATTTGCTGAAAGGCACTGTGTGCGCATCCATATAAATACTGAAATCTTGATCGGACAGTCCTTCTTTGGTATCCTGTGGTTTTGGGGTATTATATAACATACTTTGTATCAGCTCTAGGTTCACAAAATTAGAATTTAATGATACATTCCGCCGGAAGTAGTGGACATAAGGGAAAATAAAACGGAAAAAAACTACGTGTATTTGATTTTTTTAATATAATGATAGGAGAACAATTTTAGCTTCCCGTAAGTTGTAGGAGAACACGGAAAATTATTCTTTTTTACAGAAAGAAGGGTGAATTCAAAAAGATCGTTTGATTTGTTTTTGAATTCACCTTTATGAATGGAGCGGAGTTATTTTTGCGCCAGTAATTTGGCTATGGCACGGTCGGGTTTCCCGGTTTCTGTCAGGGGAAGTTTGAATACCGGAACAAAACGTTTGGGACGCCAGTAGGGAGGTAATTGATGTGTGCAGGTCTGTTCTATGTCGTCGGGCAGTTGCCCTTCGGCAAGCAGCACAATGATTTCTCCGAATTTTTCGTCGGGAGCGGAGGTGATCAAGAAGGAACGGACAGGTGTTCTTTCAATACGGCCTCTACTTGTTCTATCTGCACTTTCACTCCTCCGGTATTGATCGTATTGTCTTTTCTGCCTAGAATGCGGAATTGGTTCTGTCCGTTTATCTCGGCTATGTCATTGGTCACCAGTTCTTTTCCGCAAATTTCGGGAGCGTATATCACCAAGGTGTTTTCTTTACTCAGACGGATCTGTATGCTCTCGAAAGGGGTGTACCAGTCTGAAGCTTCAGGACCGTTCAGTCTGCGTAGGGCAATGTGTGATAAGGTTTCGGTCATGCCGTAAGTAGACCATACGGCATGGGGGAAATCTTTTAACGCAGCGTTCAATTGGGAGTCGATAGGACCACCTCCGATAATGAGGTGCCTGATTTGTTGCAATATCGCTCTCTCTTCGGGAACTTGCAGTGAGTTATAGACTTGCATGGGGATCATGGCGGCAAAGACGGGGGCTTTTGTCAGGTCTTTTAAAGGATGCCCGGATGGAGTGACAGGCAGCAAGTCCAGTCCCGCTACCAAGGCACGTACTACCACCATTTTTCCGGCAATGTATTGCAAGGGCATACAGAGCAGGGCGGAATCTTCTTTTTGTAGTCCGAGGAAGGAACAGGTGAGGCAGGCGCTTTCCATCATGCGTTCTTTTTCTACATACAGTTCCTTGGGTTTGCCAGTGGAGCCTGAAGTATGTACCAGCAGGGTGTCTGCCGGGTCAAACCATTCGGAAAGAAAGGAGAAAAGTTCCTGCCGGAAACTTCGGTTGTCGGCAGGGATATTCATTCTTACCATTCAATTTCCCAATTGGAGTAGGGGATGCTTTCTATCAGAATGGTTTGTTTGTTTCTATTGGTGCAGAATTTTGTCATTGTTTCAGCCAGTTTAGTAAGTCGGGTTCTTGTTCTTCGGGGTGGAACCAAAGGCAGTCCCCTTCGATGTGAAGCGGATAGTCTATATTGTCGGTAAACAGCAAGCCGGTACCTAGTCCTTGGGGGAGGGCGGGCTGCAAGGTGGCACACCATTGTGCGATGGCATTCAGTCCGATATTGGACTCCAGAGCGGAAGTGACCCATGAGCCGATGCCTCTTTCAGCCGCCAGTTCCATCCATTCTTCGGAGCCGCTGATTCCTCCGTGCAGAGAAGGTTTCAGGATAATGTACTGAGGACGGATGGTTTCCAGCAATTCTATTTTCCGGTCGCGCCGTTGATGCCTATCAGCTCTTCATCCAGTGCAATGGGAAAGGGGGTGGCGGCACAGAGCCGGGCCATTTCATTCCATTGCCCCGCACGGATGGGCTGTTCGATGGAATGGAGCTGGAATTCGGAAAGACGATGTAACTTTTCGAGGGCATCGGCAGGAGAGAAAGCACCGTTGGCATCTACACGCAGTTCGATTTGGGCTGGGGTGAAATGCCGGCGGATGTGCGCCAGCAGCTCCAGTTCCTTTTCAAGTCGATGGCGCCTATTTTGAGTTTGATGCAGCGGAAGCCTTGCTGCATCTTTTCCCCGATGCGCCGGTACATCTCGTCAAAGTTTCCCATCCAGATGAGTCCGTTGATGGGGATGCCCTCTTTGCCTTTGCTGAACGGGGTGTGCCAGAATTGCAGGCTGCGTGCCCGGAAATGCAGCAGGGCGGTTTCCATACCGAACAGGATGGACGGATAGGGAAGCAAGGCTTCCCGGTCTATTTCCCCGTTCTTTTCCAGGTTCTTGCAGGCAGTGGCCAACACCTCGTCGTATGAGGGGATATCGTCACAACTCAGGCAGGGAGAGGGGCACATTCACCCACGCCATAGTGGCGGCTGCCGGTGTCGGTGAGGAGGATGTACCATACATTCCGGGTGGTATATACTCCTCTGGAAGTACCTGCCGGTTGCTTGAAGTGTAATTGTTTTTTTATAATTCGGGTTTGAAACATTCTTATTAGTGATTAGTGGTTAATGGGAAGCAAGGAGGACTATTGGGTTGTCCTCCACCGGAAAAATGAACCACTGATTATGGGAACTTCGGATAATCCTGGAACCGTGGCTTGCGTTTTTCCAAAAATGCCTTTCCTCCTTCCTGTGCTTCCTCTGTCATGTAATACAGCATGGTGGCATCTCCGGCAAGTTCTTGTATGCCGGCTTGTCCGTCCAGTTCGGCATTCAGTCCGGCTTTGATCATACGAAGAGCGAGCGGGCTGTGCTCCATCATCTTTTCTGCCCATGCCACGGTTTCGTCTTCCAGGCGGTCGAAAGGAGTGCCTGTTGCACAACTCAAAATTATTAAAACAAGCAATCCCTTTTGTTGCATATATTATTAATTATTAGTATATTAGAGAAAAAAGTAATTATGCAAGGTTACAAATCATACGAAGAAAAACTGTT
>ENA-OQER01000257-OQER01000257.1-human-gut-metagenome-genome-assembly--contig:-NODE-257-length-30053-cov-17.785705_pt1 | contig 30053 bp, 47 predicted proteins | sample MGYA00242797_ERZ504639 | MGnify/ENA primary metagenome ERZ504639 (study PRJEB26092, sample SAMD00036306) | human gut metagenome | host: Homo sapiens | study: EMG produced TPA metagenomics assembly of...
TGCCAATGCAGTGGAGTTTTCCACTCAGCAGGCACAAAGGCTTGGTTGGGACAGTTATGGAGATACCCAATATCCGGCTCACGTTCTGAGATACTATCCGTATGGGCGAGCCTTTACTGCCGGAGGTAATCAGGCGATTGTTGAGGTTGCCTTGACACAGCTAGGCAATCAGGGCGGACAACCTTACTGGAGCTGGTACGGCTTTAATAGTCGAGTGGAATGGTGTGCCTGCTTCGTATCTTGGTGTGCTGACCAATGCGGGTATATTGAAAGCGGACTTGTTCCGAAATTTGCAGGTTGCGTGGATGGTGCAAACTGGTTTAAGTCAAATGGAAAATGGCAAGACCGCACTTATGAACCAAAGGTAGGAGATATTATCTTCTTTGATTGGGAAGGCGACGGTACAACAGACCACGTTGGTATCGTAGAGAAGTGTGAGAATGGCACAGTTTATACCGTAGAGGGCAACTCAGGCGACGCCTGCAAGCAAAGACAGTACGCAGTCGGAAGCAGCAATATCTATGGATACGGTATTCCGGCATATTAAAAATTCCAGACGGTGTCTGGAAAATCGAAAAGATGGCTGCTCAGTTGAGTAGCCATCGGGTACATTATGAGAAATCGGTTGTTTCTCTGTTATTCAGGAAAATATGGTGTGTGTGATAAGTGAAGCTGAAAAGCATATCGGCATTTTCTTTACTGCCGTCTAAAAAGGAAATATCATCGGCAAGGATAAAAAGAATTGCTAACAGCTTCTTGATATATCCAGTGTAGCAGGCATAATCTACATAGATGTTAGCGATATATCCCTCGGCAAATTCTATCAGGTCAGCGTCAATTTCAAAGCTGTTGGATAACTCGTAAACGGTCTTGATAAATTTGTCCTTATCAGCAATTCGTTCTTTACTTGGAACACTTCTGCGGTTCTTCTGTATGAATTTCAAAAAATCATCAGCTTCCGTAAAGTCAGGAGTGATTGTGTTGCCAGTTCCCAAATCTGTTTTGTAATCCTCAAATTTCTCTTTTTCAAACCGATTACTGAATATTATCTTTTGTTCGTCCATTCCTTTTTACCCCTAAGTTTATTCTATGGAGATTGTTTAACTTGGCTCTTGGGTTGTGATTTGTCTTTCGCCATTAACAATCGTGAATTACTGCTTTTATAGTATAACATAAAAATAGTTGGGAATCATCACTAATAGTTGGTTTGACTTCCTTTGGGTGCGTGTGATTTGAAATCGATTTAACCTATACTATTAGTTATGGAAACACACTGAGGGAGGTGATGTGATGAAGCTCGATACAATCGGCAAGAATATAAGAAAGTTCCGACTTGCGAGGAAATTACGCCAAGAAGATTTGGCTGAGAAAACAGATTTGACAACAAATTATATTGGTATGGTTGAGCGTGGAGAGAAAATTCCGTCACTCGAAACTTTCATAAAGATAGTAAATGCTTTAGGTGTATCATCGGATATGGTTCTTACAGATGTTCTGGAAACGGGATATACAGTCAAGAACTCAATGCTGAATGAGAAGCTTGAAAAACTTGCTCCTGAAGATAGAAACAGAATTTATGAAGTCATAGATACACTTGTGAAGCAGTCAAAGCAAATACTTCCATAAAACACAGAAGTTCGTCCTAATCGACGAGCTTTCTTTTTTCAGTATAAAAAATTTCTGCTATCGACAAATTTTTCGGGACTTCGACAGAGAGAATATGCTATAACAACAACTGTCAGTGATAGACACATACTAATAGACATAGGAGGAAGTAGAAGTGAACGACATTTTCAGACAAATAGCAAAAGAAAATGGAACAACCGAAAAAGCAGTAAAAGAGGAAATGCAGTTTGCCATTCGGGAAGCAATGAAAAGTGCTGAACCGGAAGCAATAGCTTTTTGGAAAGCAGTTGCACCGGACGGAAAAGAGCCGCCGATAGAAAAGGTCATAGCAATGATTGCATTGAATGTTAATAATAGAATGTATAATTGAGGTGCTTCGGCATCTCTTTTTTAGTATTCTTTAAAAGAGTCGTGTTAGGTGTTTGTAAAAAGTGACACCTTAGTGTCTGAAAGGTTACATTTCTGCCTGAAATCTTGAAATGCCTGAAAATTTAATATATAATGTTAAATGACTAACTGTAACGAAGAAGAATTATAAGATGAAGAGGTGTTACTGATGAAGATATGCTATAACAAACTTCAAAAACTTATGATTGACAATCAAATGAAAAGACAGGATTTAATGCGTGCAGCCGAAATTACATCATACGCTGCAACGAAGATAAATAAGAATGAGCCAGTATCTCTTGAAGTACTGATGAGGATATGTCAGGTATTTCACTGTGACATCGGAGATATATGCGAAGTCATTTTAGATGAAGATTAAAACACGGAGGTAATTATAGATGGCAAGGGCTGCTAAACCAAAGAAAGAAATATCAATGGAAGAAGCACTTTGGAAAAGTGCTGATAAACTGAGAGGTTCTGTTGAGCCTGCGGAGTATAAGCACGTTGTTCTGAGTTTATTCTTCCTTAAATTTGCCAGTGACAAGTTTGAGGAATGCCGTAATAAGATTGTTTCTACACACGGCGAAAAGTATGCGGATATGAAGCCGTTTTATACTCAGGAAAATGTATTTTATCTTCCTGAAGAAAGCCGTTGGAAGTACATTATTGAAAATGCAAAGCAGGACGATATTGCCCTAAAGATAGATACAGCACTTTATACGATTGAAAAGAACAACCCGGCACTGAAAGGTGCTTTGCCGGATAACTATTACTCCCGCTTACATATTGATACGGCAAAGTTGGCTTCTTTGCTTGATGAAATCAATCGTATCAACACTGATGATAAAGAGAACGACATTATAGGTCGTGTATATGAGTATTTCCTTAGTAAGTTCGCTCTTGCAGAAGGAAAAGGTAAAGGAGAGTTCTACACACCAAAGTGTATTGTAAACCTGATTGCCGAAATGCTTGAGCCTTACGATGGAATACTTTATGACCCTTGTTGCGGTTCGGGTGGTATGTTTGTTCAGTCCATCAAGTTCGTAGAAGCACACAGCGGTAATAAAAAGAAAGTGTCTATTTACGGTCAGGAATACACAAATACCACTTTCAAACTGGCAAAAATGAACTTAGCTATCCGTGGTATTTCTGCAAATCTTGGAGAGATGGCAGCCAATACATTTACCAACGACCAACACAAAGACCTTAAAGCAGATTTCATTATGCAAACCCACCTTCAATCAGAAGCAGTGGAGAGCCGAGAATGAGCTTGTAGACGACCCTCGTTGGAATGGATATGAAGTTCCACCAACAAGCAACGCAAACTATGGTTGGATACTGAATATTGTTTCTAAACTTTCACAAAACGGTGTGGCAGGTTTCCTGCTTGCCAATGGTGCATTATCTGATGATGGTACAGAGCTGAAAATCAGGCAGCAGCTTATAGAAAATCACTTGGTAGAAGCGATTATTATTCTTCCGAGAAACCTTTTTTACACCACTGACATCAGCGTTACCCTTTGGGTACTCAATAAGAATAAAAAGGCTCGTGTTGTGGAACAGAACGGAAAGCTCAAACGCTATCGTGACCGAGAAGATGAAATACTCTTTATGGATTTACGACAGATGGGCAGTCCTTATGAGAAGAAGTACATTGAATTGACAGAGGAAGATAGAGCCAAAGTTACAAGTGTATATCATAACTGGCAGCAGGAAGGCTATGAGGAAACTTATGAGAATGTGCCGGAGTTTTGCTATTCTGCTTCTTTTGAAGAAGTAAAAGAAAAAGGATTTACTCTTGTACCAAGCAGATATATTGAGTTTGTCAACCGTGATGAGAACATCGACTTTGATACAAAAATGAAGTCATTGCAGGGAGAACTCAAAGAACTTCTTGTTCAAGAGGAAAAATCCAAATCAGATTTGCTTGCTGTATTTAAGGAGTTGGGATATGAAATCGAATTATGATATTTTAGGAAACCATATCCGACTGATTGATACTCGGAACAGAGAAAGCATAACAGACAGAGTTTTGGGAATTAACATAGACAAGTTCTTTATGCCGTCGGTTGCAAATGTCATTGGTACGGATTTGAGTAAATATAAACTGATAACAAAAGGAAAGTTTGCGTGTAATCCAATGCATGTTGGTCGTGATGAACGACTTCCGGTTGCATTGTATGATGAAGAAAAACCTGCTATTGTTTCTCCGGCATATTTTATGTTTGAGGTAATAGATAACAGCATTTTGAATGAAGATTATCTGATGATGTGGTTTCGCAGACCGGAGTTTGACCGTATTTGTTGGTTACATACTGACGGAAGTGTACGTGGTGGGATTACTTGGGACGATATTTGCAGACTAGAATTGCCTATTCCGCCTATTGAAAACCAGCTTGAAATAGTGAACAGTTATAAGACAATTACGGAGAGAATTGCTTTAAAGCAGAAGATAAATGATAATTTAGTGGCTTGATAACTGAGCCAAAGCTGTGGCTTGCAGTTCTTCAAGTAGAGCGATTTCCTTTGTGTTTAAGGTCATTTGCTCAACTATTGCAGCAAGATTCAGTTCTTCAATAAACTCAGACGAAGGCACAACAATTTTTATGTTATCAATGAAGTTCTTACTGAGGTTATCTTGGGCTCCACCATTAGAAAGTCTGCTTATTGCCGCTTGGCTCTGAATTAGTGAGAAGTACAAGTATGCTGCATCAGCTTTTGAATTGCAAATCATACCACAAATAGCTTGGTTGGTCGTTGCTTCAATAGCAAGATAACCAACTTCTCCAGCGGTAACGCCATACATCGCCATTAAAACTGTGTCCTTTGGAAGCAGTTTTGTGGAACTCTCACTCAACCCTAATGGAGTGATGTATTCTTCCGTTTGAAGCGTAATATTATTATGGACTTCGCCTGATTTTACCCAAGAAATCGTTCCGTTCTCCCAATATTCGTTGTTGGTACGAGATGGAGTAGAACCAGATTTTGTTTCTCTACAAAATTCAGATACGGTTTGAATTTCAAAATCATCAGGCAAAGTCAGTCTATCCATTTCTGGCTCGGTCAGATTTATCAATGCACCTCTGCCGACATTCTTTTGGATAGAAGCTGTGCCAACCGCCACTAAATTATCATTTACAATAGAACTCCCATCAGTGGCGGGAGTTAAAACAAGGGACTGCCACTGGTAGTCGTTCTCTTAAAAAAGAAAAGGAGAATTGACTATGAAACAGAACCTAATCACTGATGTTATTCAAGGAATGTTACCTTATCTGAATAACGCACAGACAGAAAGATTGCAAGAGGTGTTGCAGTATACACTTTTTGATTATGAGGTAACAAAGATAAAAAAAGATGAGGAACTTTCAGAACAGAATTTAGTAGAATCTTTCCTATCGGCAAAGCGTATTGAAGGCTGTTCTGAGAAAACTCTGAAATACTATAATGCAACGATACAGTCAATGCTTGATGGTATTGGAAAGAGTATCAAATATATCGTAACTGACGACATTCGTTGTTATTTGACAGAGTATCAAGCAAAGAAAAAATCAAGTAAAGTTACGATAGATAATATAAGACGAATACTTTCCAGTTTTTTCTCTTGGCTTGAGGACGAGGATTATATTTTGAAAAGTCCGGTCAGGCGAATACATAAGGTTAAGACCGGAACAAACATTAAGGAAACTTATTCAGATGAAGCACTTGAATTGATGAGAGATAATTGCACAGAACTCAGGGACTTGGCGATGATTGATATGCTTGCTTCAACGGGGATGCGTGTCGGAGAAATGGTGTTGCTAAATCGTGAGGATATAGACTTTAACGAAAGAGAATGTGTGGTTTTCGGCAAAGGCGATAAGGAGCGAATAGTATATTTTGATGCAAGAACAAAAATACATTTGCAGAATTACTTAAATAGCCGAAAGGACGACAATCCAGCACTTTTTGTTTCATTACAATCTCCGTATAATCGAATGAATATCGGAGGTATTGAAGTGAGATTACGACAGCTTGGAAAACGCTTGGGATTAAATAAGGTACACCCTCATAAATTCAGGCGAACACTTGCAACAATGGCAATAGACAAAGGAATGCCAATAGAGCAGCTTCAGCAGCTCTTGGGGCATAGAAGAATAGATACGACATTGCAATATGCAATGGTCAAGCAGAGCAATGTGAAAATTGCTCATAGAAAATACATTGGTTAAGGTGGTAGGAATGGAAAAAGGATATAAGATATTAGGCAATTACATTCGACTTGTGGACGAGCGTAATAAGAATTTAGCCGTAACAAAGTTGCTTGGCGTAAGTATAAGTAAAAAATTTATTCCTTCAATCGCAAATATTGTAGGAACTGATTTATCGAATTATAAGATAGTCAGAACGGGACAGTTTGCATACGGACCCGTTACTTCACGAAATGGAGAGAAAATTTCTATTGCTTATTTAGATGAAGAAGATTGTATCATTTCAAGCTCTTATACAGTTTTTGAAGTTGAAAATAAAGAGGAACTTGACCCTGAATATCTTATGCTTTGGTTCAGCCGACCAGAATTTGACCGTTATGCAAGGTATAAGTCACACGGAAGCGTAAGAGAGATTTTCGATTGGAATGAGCTTTGTATGGTGGAACTTCCAGTACCAGATATTGAAAAGCAGAGAAAAATAGTGAAAGCCTACAAGACGATAACCGATAGAATAGATTTGAAACAGAAGATAAATGATAATTTAGACGATACTGCTCAAACATTGTATCAAAAATATTTTGAGTCCAACTCAGATAAATCTTCTTGGAAACAAGGCACTGTTGGCGATGTGTTGCAACTACAAAGGGGCATGATTTACCTCGAACTGAAATGACTGGTGGTAAATATCCCGTTGCAGGTTCAACCGGAACAATTGGGTATCATGATAAATTTACTGCTGAAGCTCCTGTTATTGTAATGGGACGAAGCGGCAATATTGGCAACCCAAGATTGTACCTTTGCAACTGTTGGACACATAACACATCGCTCTATGTAAAACAAATTTATGAAGCAGAACCGTTGTGGGTATTTTATTTGCTCAAAAATCTAAATTATGATGGCTTTGTTGGTGGTAGTGCAGTTCCTACATTAAATCGAAACGATGTTCATGCTTATGGAATAGCAATTCCACCACTTGAATTACAGAAATCTTTCTCCCAAAAGGTTATGAGCCTTATTTATTGCAAAGAAGAAAATCTTTCTGAAATAGAAAAACTGCAAGAATTGCAGAAAATAATTCTTACAACAATGTCAAGCCGCTAAATTATCATTTACAAGGAGGAACCTATGTCATTAGCAGATATAATTCAGATTATAATCGGAGTATTGTCACTGGTGGCAACAATAGCAGTTTCTTTTTTGATTTATTGGTTGCAATCACGACATGAAAAGGAAATACAGAAATTGCAATGCGAAAAGGAACGTATAGCATTGCAAGAAAAAGCTCGACTTTTTCTAATTGATAATCAAGAGGAAAGAGATTATTTGCCGTGGTGTATTATAGCAGCTAATCTATATCCGCTTGAAAAGCATACAAGGAAAATTTATTCGGAATACTGCCGGTGTTCTGAAGAATTACAAAATGAGATATTAAATCAAGCCGGATATAAGATTAAACAATTTACGGGAAAGTATTGGTTACAGGGATGTATAGATAAACTTCAGCAAGATATAGAGAAATATAATTTGGGAAGGGATTATTTGTATGATGGAGCAAAATATTTTCATCGAAGCTATGATAGATACCGAGAATTAGAATGGAACGGCACTCCTAATATCTTTGAACCTATAAACAAAGAAAATCGTCTGATGATGATTTTGAATGTGGCTCAAATATCTATTGGAGAGTATATTGATGAATATTTCTATTATTTCGTAGATAAAAAAATGGATTTTGATAAGGAAACACCTATACCTCCGATTGATTATGTATGGGAATATCAAAGTCTAGCACACACAAGAGAAGAAACCGTTTGTATGTGGATGATGGAACTTGTTGAGAATATAGCAACAATTATAAATAATAAGTTTGGCGAAGATGTTGATTGTCAGTTTTTCTTAGAGTATACCGACGCACAAGCAGAAACTTATGAAGATAAATATTATGAAACAGTACAAGCACTTTATAACGCTTATTATACAAGTGTAGTTGCATCATAATTTGATGCAGAATACCAAAGGAGTGAACGCAATGGCAAATTTTAATGAACACGCATTGGAAATGTCAATAATGGAGTTGTTCAAAGACGAGGGGTACACCTATGTCAGTGGCGACCAGATACACAGAGAAAGGACGGAGGTTCTGCTTACGGACGACCTGAAGCAATACCTCTATAATGCTATGCGAAAGATGGTATCACACCGAGTGAGGTGGATAGTGTCATTCTAATGCTGCGTAATATTTCCGGTACAATTTATGAAGCAAACAAAGCTGTATTTAAGTTGCTCTGCGATGGATTTATTCTTAACCGTGAGGATAGAACGCAGAAAGACCTCTATATTGAACTTATTGATTTCGACACTCCTGAAAACAATATTTTCAAAGTGGTTAATCAGTTTGAAATTGAAGGCGTAAATAATCAGTTGCGTATTCCTGATGGCATTGTGTTCGTAAATGGTATTCCTGTTGTTGTTCTTGAATTTAAGAGTGCGGTACAAGAGAATACGACCATAATGGACGCATATAAGCAGCTTACAATCCGTTACCGTAGAGATATTCCGGAGATTTTCAAATATAATGCGTTTGTTGTTATCAGTGATGGAGCAAATAATAAATATGGTTCTTTCTTCAGCCCGTATGATTTCTTCTATGCGTGGAGAAAGATAAACTCAGACGATAAAGAACTGGACGGTATCAATTCTCTTGTAACAATGATAAAGGGACTTTTCCGAAAAGACCGTTTGCTTGAAGTTGTCAAAGATTTTATTTATTTTCCGGATAACTCAGATAAGGATTTAAAGATAGTGTGCCGTTATCCACAGTTCTTTGCGGCAAATAAATTGTATGAGAATATCAAGGCACATCTTCGCCCTGAAGGAGATGGTAAAGGTGGTACATACTTCGGAGCAACAGGGTGCGGCAAGAGTTATACAATGCTTTTCCTTACCCGTATGCTGATGAAAAGCAAATACTTTTCCTCCCCGACTATTCTTATTATTACAGACAGAACAGACCTTGACGACCAGCTTTCCAAGCAGTTTGTCGGTTCAAAGAAATATATCGGAGATGAAACTGTTGTAAGCATTGAATCCCGTGAGAAACTTCGTGAGGAGCTTCAGGGACGAGAGAGTGGCGGTGTTTATCTGACTACCATTCAGAAATTTACAGAGGATTTGCAGCTTCTTACAGACAGAACGAACGTTATTTGTATTTCTGATGAAGCACACAGAAGCCAAATCAATCTCGACCAAAAGGTTAAGATTACAGAGTCAGGTGTTCAGAAAACCTATGGCTTTGCCAAGTATCTGCACGATTCTTTACCAAATGCGACTTATGTTGGATTTACCGGAACTCCGGTTGATGGAACAATCGAAGTCTTTGGTGGTGTTGTAGACGCATATACAATGACGGAAGCTGTTAAGGACGGTATTACAGTTAATCTTGTTTACGATGGTCGTGCAGCCAAGGTTATGCTCAATCAGGATAAGGTAAGACAGATTGAAGAATATTATGCTCAGTGTGAACTTGAGGGGGCAAATGAACATCAAGTAGAAGAAAGTCAGAAAGCAGTTGCCAAAATGGAAGTTATTATTGGCGACCCTGATAGACTTCGTGCTGTTGCGGAGGATTTTATCAAGCATTATGAAACCCGTGTGGCAGAAGGTGCAACCGTAGCAGGCAAAGCAATGTTTGTATGTTCCAACCGAAATATAGCATACGATTTCTATAAGATAGTAAAGGAACTCAGACCGGAATGGACAGAAAAGAAGATTTGTGATGACGGTGTTGTTCTGAGTGAGAAAGATAAAAAAGAGTTGAAGCCAATGGAAAAAATCAAGTTGGTTATGACTCGTAATAAAGATGATGAAAAAGACCTATTTGATATGCTTGGCACAAAAGAGGACAGGAAAGAATTTGACCGTCAGTTCAAGAACCCGAAATCGAACTTTAAGATTGCCATTGTTGTAGATAATGTGGCTGACTGGTTTTGATGTGCCGGAGCTTGATACGATTTATATTGATAAGCCTATTCAGCAGCATACCCTTATTCAGACGATTTCCCGTGTAAATCGTGTATGCGAGGGCAAGGATAAAGGTTTGATTGTTGACTACATAGGTATCAAGAAAAATATGAATACCGCCCTCAAGAAATATACGAATTTTGAGAGTGAAGAATTTGAAGGTGTTGAGCAGTCCATCACGATTGTAAAAGACCAGTTAGAAGTTCTCGGTCAGATGTTCCATAACTTTAACAGTAGTGATTTCTTCAATGGTTCGCCTACCGAACAGCTTGCCTGCCTGAACCGTGCGGTTGAGTATGTGCAGTTGTCTGAAGAACTGGAAAGAAGATTTATGGCAGCAGTCAAGAGAATGAAACAGGCATTTAACCTTTGTAGTTCAAGTGAGAAATTCTCCGATGAAGATAAGGATTATATCCATTTTTATTGTGCTGTCCGTTCTATCCTTTTCAAGTTGACAAAAGGCGATGCACCGGATATTGAGCAGATGAACGCTCGTGTCCGCAAAATGCTTGAGGGTGCAATTCAGTCTGATGGAATTGAGGAATTGTTTGAAACCGGAAAACATATATCGGTTGATATTTTCAGCGATGAGTATATGGATAAGATAAATGCTATTCAGTTGCCGAATACGAAAATCAAGATACTTCAAAGACTTCTTTCTCAGGCGATTGACGAGTTTAAGAAAGTTAATAAAATTATGGGTGTGGAATTTGCAGACAGACTCAAGAAGTTGTTGATGAGTATAATAACCGACGTCGTGATGAAGCGTATGCCAATGAAGTCCTTGATGATGTTGCGGAGCAGCTTGCACAGTTGTTGTCTGAACTGAAAACAGAAAAGAACTCCTTCAAGAATATGGGAATAGATTATGAAGAAAAGGCTTTCTATGATATTTTGAAAGCAGTTTCCAAGAAGTTTGAGTTTGAATATCCGGACGATAAAATGATTGAACTTTCCAAAAGGATAAAGCTGATTGTTGATGATAAGTCACGCTATACCGATTGGTCTGCCCGTGATGATATTAAGGCAAACTTGCAAGTGGATTTGATATTGCTGCTTGATGAGTTCGGCTATCCGCCAGTAACCATTGATGATGTTTACAAGGAAGTTCTTGAGCAGGCAGAGAATTTCAAGAAGTATGCACAGTAAATGAGAGGTGTAAATGTAAATATGTTTTATGACGATTTAAATACAGAAGAACAAGTATCATATCTTATTAAACCAATCCTTCAAGTCCTTCAGGAAGCAGGTGGACAGTTAGAGCGTTCTGAAATTAGAGACAGAATTAGTGAGTTAGATGAGCATATTGCTGAATTTGAACAGAAACTATATACATCTAATAAAACAGGAAATCATTACAAAAAATTTGATTTTAAGTTTAATTTTGCTATTAAAGAGCTTAGTTATGTCGGACTCATATCTTATGTGAAATTCAATCCAAAGATTACACTTACTCAAGATGGAGCAAATGTAGATTTAACAGATTTTGATGTTAAGACAGAAGTAAGGGATAAGGCACGAAGCTATTGGGAGGAACATTCGACTAAGAACAAATCGAAAAACAAGCCAGTAGAAACACTGGAGGTTGAAGATGAGGAGAATGAATCCACAGATGACGAATTGTTAGATGATTTCAAGGTAAAACTTCAGAGTGCAATCGCAAATATGTCTCCAGCAAAGTTTGAACAATTTTCACGAGCACTTCTTACAAAGATGGGAGTGGAGTTTACCAACAAAGGCGTTCAGGTGTCAAATGATGGTGGTATTGATGGCTATGGATATCACGTAGATGCCGATGATTTTAGAACAACCAGAGTGGTTATTCAGTGTAAAAGATTTAATTCAAATCCAGTGAGTGAGCCGGATATCAATCAATTTCTTGGGGCAATGAACAAATATCAAGCCGATTATGGAGTATTTATTACTAATAGCCGATTTACCAATAAGGCAAGAGAGGCTGCGAGAGAAGGTACGCCGATAACATTGATTGACGGAAATGATTTAATCAGACTGGTTATTAAATATGAATTGTATATAACACCAGTCACAACATATGTATTGGATGGTTTTTATACCGAGGATTGACACTAACGATGGCATAATTTACTCGAAGGAATTTTAGAAGGGAGCATAGAATGATGGCAAAGCAAAAGACCTATATCGCAATTGACCTCAAATCATTCTATGCTTCTGTGGAGTGTAAAGAGCGAAATCGTGACCCTTTGACAACAAATCTTGTGGTTGCAGATAAAAGCAGGACAGAGAAAACCATCTGCCTTGCGGTATCTCCGTCATTAAAAAGTTATGGGATACCCGGCAGACCACGTTTGTTTGAAGTCGTGCAAAAGGTAAAAGAAGCTAATAACAACCGAAGATGGAAAGCACCAAATCGTACATTTACTGGTTCATCTGATGACAGTACAGAATTAAATGCGAATCCAGCATTGGAGATTGATTATATCGTTGCACCACCTCGTATGGCATACTATCTGGAGTATAGCACTAAGATTTACAGTGTTTACTTGAAATACATTGCTCCGGAAGATATATTCCCTTACTCGATTGATGAAGTATTCATAGATGCAACAAATTATCTGAACACCTATCAGATGACTGCAAGGGAACTTGCCATGACGATGATACAGGATGTTTTGAAAACAACAGGAATCACAGCAACAGCCGGAATCGGCACGAATATGTACTTGTGTAAAATTGCGATGGATATCGTGGCAAAGCATATTGAGCCGGACAAGGACGGTGTGCGAATAGCTGAATTGGATGAAATGTCATATCGCCGGAAATTGTGGAGTCATCGCCCGATAACCGATTTCTGGAGAGTCGGAAATGGTTATGCGAAGAAGTTAGAGGAACACGGACTTTATACAATGGGCGATATTGCAAGATGTTCTATCGGAAAGCCGAATGAACTGTATAACGAGGAATTGCTGTACAAGCTGTTCGGTATCAATGCGGAATTGCTAATTGACCATGCTTGGGGATATGAACCTTGTACGATGGAGCAGGTCAAAGCCTATAAGCCGGAAACCAATAGTGTATGTTCAGGACAGGTACTTCACTGCCCGTATGATTACGAAAAGGCAAAGTTGATTGTAAAAGAAATGACCGACCAAATGGTGCTTGATTTGGTGGATAAAGGACTTGTAACTGACCAGCTTGTGTTGACAATCGGCTATGATATTGAGAATTTAAGTAATCCGAACCTAAAATATCAATACAAAGGCGAGGTTACGATTGACCGATATGGACGCAAAGTTCCAAAGCACGCACACGGAACAGCGAATCTTGAGAAAAAGACTTCCTCTACTCGATTGATTACCAACGCCGTGATGGACTTGTATGACAGGATAGTTGACGAGCATTTGCTTGTACGCAGAATAACAATCACAGCGAATAAACTTGTTGATGAAAAATCCGTCAAGCAGGAAGATGAATACCAGCAACTCGACCTCTTTACCGATTACGAAGCACAGAGGAAGAAGCAGGCGGAGGAAGAAGAAAAATTAGAACGGGAAAGGCGTATGCAAGAAGCAATGCTGAGTATCAAAAAGAAGTTTGGCAAGAATGCTGTGTTGAAGGGAATGAACCTTGAAGAAGGTGCAACCGCCAAAGACCGAAACGAGCAAATCGGCGGTCATAAGGCTTAAACAAACTGAAATTTGAGGAATAAAATATGGGCATATTAGAAATAGTTTTTAATTCAAGAAAATTTGATTTGAATGATGATGTTCTGATGGGATTTGATAATTACTTTGATAAAAAAGTAAGGATTATAATAGTTTTTGTTTAGACGAAGAAGATATTAATCCTTTACAAAACTTTGTAGCACAGATTAAGTCTGCTGACTCAGATAGTGTAATTTATGTATCTACTTATGGCTATGAAATCACAAATAGTAAAGGAGAAAAATCAACATACGCCGATGCTCTTTGGATTGACACAGTTTTACCTATTTCCCAAATAGAGAGATATATTGAAAAAAGTGGTGTTGCTGAACCAAGTAATATTTCTTTTGTTGGAGATAGTGATGAATGTGGAAACTATAAAGTATGGATTATAGCTCAGGAAGAGAATAATCCTCATATTATAGAGTTGACTGACCGCAAGAAGATAGACCATATGATAATATTATATTGGGATTGATAAGTTATAAAATTCCCATTTATTGGGAAGTCGCTGAGAACGAAAAATCGAAAGTTATGGAGGTACTTTATGAACGAGAGAGAAAAAATTATCCGATTATGGTTTGATATGTGGATTAAGAAAGCAGATTTAGGAATTGACAATATTTTTACAGATGATGTTGTATATACTGAGAGTTGGAGTCCTAAATATGAAAACCGCAAAACGGTAAAGCACTGGTTTGACGAATGGAATACACGCGGAAGTGTTCTTGTCTGGGAGATTAAGCAATTTTTTCATCAAGGCAATCAAACAATCGTGGAGTGGTATTTTAAAAGCAAAATGAATAATGGAAATGTTGAAGAATTTGACGGAATATCTTTAATTGTATGGACACAGGATAACAAAATAAAATCATTAAAAGAGTTTGGTTGCAATCTTCATAATTACAATCCATATCGAGATAGTGATATTCCCGTATTTCGAGAAGAAAAAGCAAATTGGTTTTGAGAGGACTATAAATTCAAGTTTGTCGAGCAAAGGAGGTGCTGTAACAGATGGATGAACATTCCTATGACGATATAATCAATCTGCCGAATCCGACATCGAAGAACCATCCTCGTATGTCACTTCACGACAGAGCAGCACAGTTTGCACCTTTTGCGGCACTTACAGGACACGATGCAGCCATTAAAGAGACTGCAAGGCTAACAGATGAACGGTTAGAGTTAAGCGATGAAGTCATTATGAAATTAAATGACCAATTAAATATGATTAGAGATAATATCGGTACAGAACAGGAAATATCAATAACTTATTTCGTGCCTGATGATAAAAAATCCGGAGGAGCATATCTCACGCATTCCGGCATAGTGAAAAAGATTGATGAATTTGAACGCAAACTGATTATGCAGGATGAAACAGTAATTCCGACTGAACAAATCAGCGTGATACAGGGAGAAATGTTCAAAGGACTATATGAGTAATAACTTGGAAAGGGCAAACAATGGAAACAAAGCCGAGAATATTATACTTAAAGAAAATATTAGAGGAACGAACGGACGAGGAACATCCGCTTTCGACGACGCAGCTAATCAATATATTGAATGATGAATACGGAATATCTGCACATAGAACGACGGTCACAAAAGATATTGCTGCACTTCAGGAGTTTGGAATGGATATTGTTACTATCCATTCTACTCAGAGCAAATACTTTGTAGCCAGTCGTAAGTTTGAATTGCCGGAACTGAAACTGCTGATAGATGCAGTGGAGTCATCGAAGTTTATTACAAAGAAGAAAAGCAAAACGCTGATTGAGAAGATACATACGATGACCAGTCCGGGGCAGGTGGCAAAGTTGAAGCGTAATAACTATGTGGTCAATCGAATTAAGCCGGATAATGAGCAGATATATTATATCATTGACGCTATAAACGATGCATCAATACAGGTAAACAGATTTCTTTTCAGTATTATGATTATACCGGATTAAAGAAAAAGGTTCTGAAGAACAAGGGCGAAGTGTATAAGCTCAGCCCGTATAAACTTCTCTGGTGTGGGGACTATTATTATGTTCTCGGATATTCAGAGAAGAAAAGCAAGGTTATCAATTTCAGGGTAGACCGTATTGCTTCCAAGCCGGAGATATTGGATAAAGATATTATTCCTATGCCGGATGATTTTGATATTGAGAATTACACAAAGGAAGTTTTCTTTATGTTCTCAGGCGAGAAAGTTCTTGTGGATTTACGGTGTGATAACAGCTTGATGAAAACAATGGTTGACCGTTTTGGAGAAGATGTGACAACCCTTGCGTATGATATGACTTCTTTCAGAGTACAGACCGAAGTATCAGCCAGTCCGACCTTTTTTGGTTGGGTGTTTGGCTTTAATGGCAAGGTACAAATACTTGCACCGGAAAGTGTGAAAGAACAGTACAGGCAGATGATTGCACAAGCCGATGAGGGTATGCAGCAAAAAGAAAACAAAGAACAGGAAATCTAACACTCCAAAGCATACGATGTCAAGAAACGGCAGAATCTTCTTGAAAAGCTCGCAGTATGAATATGCCGAGGGCGTGGAGTTTGAAGTTTATCCGTCTGCGGATACAACCGACCCAAACTATTATTGTGAAAATTTGTTAGCCGTGAACGAAAAAGCTGAGTAATAAGGACAGCAACTGCGAGTTGCTTGTTTGAGATAATGCGTGAGACTATAATAAAGGTGTAAGGGAGGTACTGCATAATGGATACAAAACAGGTTATACTTGAACTTCGCACTCAAAAGGGAATGTCGCAGGATGAGCTTGCAGAAAAAGTTTTTGTAAGTCGTCAGGCAGTTTCACGTTGGGAAAACGGAGAAACAGTTCCGAATACGGAAACATTGAAATTGCTGTCAAAAGTATTAGATGTTTCCATAAATACACTTTTAGGCTCACCGAGAAAGCTTATTTGTCAATGCTGCGGAATGCCGCTTGAAGATGATGATATTATCGGACACAATCACGACGGTTCTTTCAACGAGGACTATTGTAAGTGGTGTTATGCCGATGGAACATATACTTACAATGATATGGACGATTTGATTGAAGTTTGTGTTAAGAATATGGTAAGCGAGAATTTCACGGAGGAACAAGCCCGTTCTTATATGAAAGAGCTGCTTCCTACTTTGGATTACTGGAAGAAATATGATGAGCTTAGTGATAACGGTCAGTTTGAAGAATTCAAGAAAAAGTTAATCAATGAAATTAACGAATTGAATGTTGACGGAATGCCAAAGGTGGAAAAACTGAATACCCTTGTGGGAAAGTATGTGAATCTTGAGTACCGGCTTCCGAATGGGCAAGCGGCTAAGTTTTTGAATGAGGCAAAGACATATCTGGGCAATCAGCTTGAATGTGAATACGGCGGCGATAGATGTTTCGGCGTTGTTGCAGATATGGATTTTATTCTTATTTGCACTTATGAAGAAGACGGTAAGAATCCGGAACTTGTATTGTATAAGAAAAGATGAGGATAGAGAAAAATAGTAAGCCATTGGAGTTAATGATTTCAGTGCAAGCAAAGAAATTTTGAGGTGTTAGCAAATTGCGACACCTCTTTTCTTTTGCGAAAAACCTACTTGAAAAATTTTTCGTATCAGGTATAATAAAACTATCGAAAGCAAACTGCTTCCGATAGAAAAGAAAGCGAGGTGCAGGTATGAGAAGCAAGAGTCCTGAACTTATGAGTGAGATAAAAAAATATATCGAGGATTATTACCTGCAAAACAGACAATCCCCATCGACTACAAAGATTGCTGAAGCTGTTGGTATTGCCAGAGGTACAGCATACAAATACTTGGTAGAAATGGCTGAGAAGAATATGATTGAGTACGACGGGCAGGAGATTCGCACCAATGTGACCCGTAAGTACAGTGGCGAACAGACACAGACACCGATTGTAGGTTCTATTCATTGTGGTAGTCCTCAGTATGAGGAAGAAAATATTGAAGAATATGTATCACTTCCTACTGCTATTTTCGGCAAAGGAGATTTCTTTATATTAAGAGCAAGCGGTCAGTCTATGATTGAAGCAGGGATTGATGACGGCGACCTTGTGGTTGTCAAAAAGCAGGTAGAAGCCAATGAGGCGATATAGTAGTTGCCCTTGTGGATAATCAGAATACATTGAAACGTTACTTCAGAGATGATGAGAATCAGAAAATCATTCTCCATCCGGAAAATAAGAAGATGAAAGACATCATTGTAGATGAGTGCTGCATTCAGGGTGTGGCTTGTCACATCATCAAAGAACTATAGCAGAGGACAGACGAATGAGAACACTTGAAGGAATTCGCTATCTAATCAATTTGGATAGTGCGGAAATACAACAGAACTTTGCCGGAGGAGTTGCACCGCCGGACAAGGTGGAGTCGGAGGTGGACACAACTTGAGTATTTATATGTCAAGAGCCGAGTTGGAAGAAATCAGCGAAGGCTTGATAACAGCTTATGCTAATAAGTTTAGCAATCGAGTGATTCAATCCATCGACATAGAACATTTCATTACAGAATTTCTTATGTTACGAATTGAATACGCTTCTTTCGCAGAAGATGATGCAGGCAGGATTGGTTTTCTGGCAGATGGAGCAACACCACTGCTGGTACATCAGGACGGAAAAATTATTCCCTTTGTTTTCCCGAAAGATACCATCGTACTTGATAAATTTCTTCTTGCTGAAAAGGAGCAGGGACGTCGCAGATTTACAATGGCACACGAAGCGTCACATCATATCTTGAGTAAGATGTATGCAATGCCGAGTGAAGGACGCTTTCATGCAGAGTATGACAGTGAGCGTAGTTATTCCAAAGAGGAACTGGCTCAGATGTTTGCGTCTGTTGAGTGGCAGGCAGATACAATGGGAGCTTCGCTTCTTATGCCGAGAAGAATTATTGAAAATGCCTTGGCGAAATATAATCAGTCAAATCCGATAAGAGTTTATGGCGATAATACCATTACTTCAAAGGATAAAGCAGTTATCCGCAGAATGGCAGCTTATATCGGAGTATCTTATACAGCCTTGGTTATCAGATTGAGAGATATGGGACTATTTGAGTATCACAATATCCTTGAGTACATTTCCAATGAGTTAAATCTGGGAGGTGTTTCACAATGAGGTTACAGACTCAGGTAGCACCTGAAATACAAAAGAGATTGCTCCTGTCAAGAGTAGAAGCAGAAAGCCTGAAAGAGCGTGATATTCTCTGCCCGACTTGTGGGTTCAGGATACAGAGAGTTTTTTCAGATGCAACCGGACATTTGAGTGTGAAGTGTCAGAAATGCAAGAATGTCCACATCTTAAATCTCGCTTACTTCCGCAGAATCCGTAGGAACGGATATGGCAGGAATTGCAGGCGATGAAGATTACAAGTAAATATTGAAACGATTTCTAATCGAGTAAGCGGAGATAAGCAATTTATTTGCTAAACTACCAAGCACCGTACGAAGCCGGATAAGTGAAGAATAGAAGTATTCTTTGCTGTCCAGATTCGACGGTGCTTTTTTGTTGCTGTTTTACTCGATTATGCTTCGTGCAGTATTAGGTCTTTTCCCTTACTTGGGAAAGGACTTTTATGTTTTATACCGTTTGGCAGTGCCAGATAGCTGAGTACCCGTAATCTCCGAATTTTGAAACTTATCAATTTTTCAAAATTCAAAGGAGATTACGGAAATGACAAACAAACTTACATTAACAGAACAAGAAGAATTATTTGCAAAGGATTGTAAACTGATAAACCTTAAATACGAATATAACGGTTATACCGGAGATGAAAGATGGGCGATTATTACGGAATTATCTGTAAAAGAGCTTTGGGAGAAGTATCCCCTTGTTATAGAAAGATATTCTCCGTTTGTTCATCTTTCCATTGCTCAGGGAGAGGTAATTGACGATGCAAACCGAAATGAGGACAAGTATGCAAAGAGAAGCAGTCGCACACTTGACTGCTATGGATATGACGATGAAATGTCCTCACAGTTCCATAAAGAACTTGCCATTATGTTTGACGACCCGTTTGAAAGAGCAGAGGAAGAAAGGCTTGAACTGGAAAGAGAAGAATTGCGTCAGTGTGAAATCAGGAAAGCAAGGATAGCACTTTCAATGTTGCAGCCACTTCAAAGGGAACGCCTTATGAAGAATGTGTGCTGCGGTCTGAGTTCCAGAGCGATTGCAAAGCAGGAGGGAGTATATTACAGCTCCGTAGATAAGTCTATTGCTGCGGCAAAGAAAAACTTTATCAAATTTTATGAAAATCTCTGATTTTGGGTGTGCATTTCAGACCCCTTTGTCCAAATGAGTGAAGGGGTTATTTCATTCCGGATACGAATGACACTTTAAAAATTTGATTCTTGTGAGGTTATGTATATGAAAGAAAAAATGATTTGTCGTGGGGATTTATTCTACTATGACTTTGGAGATAACAGTGGTTCAGTACAAAGCGGAGAGCGTCCGGTGCTTGTCGTTCAGGCAGACGATTATAACCAGAATGCTCCGACGATTATTGTTGCAGCGGTTACAAGTGTAATCAAGAAAAGATATTTGCCATCGCACATTATTCTTGGTGAGGAGTTTGGATTGAAGAAACCGTCAATGGTTCTTTTGGAACAGATACGGACAGTCAATAGAGAAGATTTGCGTGAATACATAGGTACGGTAGATGATGATAAACTTTTCAGGCAGATAAACGCAACTTTGAAAAAGACTTTTGGACTTTGGGTTTACAAGCCGGAGGGGAAAGAAAATATTCGCTGCTTATGCCGAAGTGCCTGAATGATTACATTCACAATCCAGACTATATCGTAAGACGACTTGACCCATTTGCAAAGCGAAAAGACAGATGTGATAAGTGTGATGGAGATGGTTGGGATTATGTTGTTACCGACAGATATTCATCAAAGAAAGAAAAGAGGGGGAGCAATGACAGAAAATAAAATCATTATTCCTATCTGGAAGAAGTCCAATCTTACAGTAGAAGAAGCCGCAGCTTATTGTGGTATTGGCTCAAGAAAATTAAGAGAAATGTCCGACTCGGAGTTTTGCCCTTTTGTTCTTTGGAATGGAAGTAAGCGACTGATTAAAAGAAGAAAACTGGACGAATATCTTGATAATGCGTATTCGATATAGCTGATTTGTAAAATGTGCGATGGGTCGGTTCGCATAATAGCTCATCGCCATTTTTTAATTATCATAAGGGCAGAAAAAAACAAGGAGGTGCTTCCGTAATGGCAGATACAGAAAAGATTATCCGAAAAAAATATGATGTGCCGATATGGCATAAGTCTAATTTGACGATTGATGAAGCAGTTGAATATTCTGGCATAGGTAGAGAAAGACTGAGAAAACTAACAAGCCAAGAAGAATGCCCATTTGTTCTTCATATAGGAAATCGTCGAATGATTAAGAGGAGGATTTTTGATGAATACATTGAAAAACTTACTTTCCTTGAATGATGATGAACGCTTACTTGCCGAAGTAAGAACATATCAGGAAAAACTCATAAGCAATGCTGAAGAACCAATATGGGAAAGAAAGTGGCTGACAATCGAAGAAGCCGCAGCATATTCCGGTATAGGAAGAACGAAGTTGCGTGAGTTGTCTAATCAAGCAGGTTGTCCCTTTGCAATATGGATAGGCAATAAAATTCACATTGTGAGGGAACGACTGGACAAATATATAGATAAGCAGTTTAGAATTTAGGAGGACACAATGGCGACAAAAAGAAAAGATAAATCAAGAGTTGTTCTGAAAACCGGAGAGGTTCAGAGAAAAGACGGTACTTATCAATTTAGCTGGCAGGACAGCCAGATGAAAAGAAGATTTGTTTACGCAAGAACTTTAGATGACCTGAGAGAAAAAGAGAAGCGTATTCAGAAAGATAAATGTGATGGTATTAAGACCGAAGCACGATACACAACCATTGATGAATTATTTGACCTTTGGGCAAATATGAAAAGAGGGCTGAAGAATAATACCTTTGAAAATTACAAATATATGTACAATACCTTTGTGCGACCAGTGATTGGAAGTAAAAGAATATCAACGCTGAAGAAATCAGATATTAAGAAATACTACAATTATCTTGTTGATGAAAGAAATTTGAAGCCTTCAACGATTGATAATATACATACGGTTCTTCATCAGGTTTTACAGATTGCTGTCGATGATGACTTTATCAGAAATAACCCGTCAGATAATGTGTTGAGAGAATTGAAAAAAGCACATTGTTTTCAGTCGGAAAAGCGTAGAGCGTTGACGAAACCGGAGCAGGAGCTATTTCTGAATTTCCTGAAAACCCACCCTGTATATGAACACTGGTATCCGGTCTTTGCAGTAATGATAGGAACTGGACTTCGTGTGGGGGAAGTAACTGGATTGAGATGGTGTGATATTGATATGGAAAGTGGAATGATTGATGTTAATCATACTCTTGTATATTATGACCACAGAACTGAGGGGAGTAAAAGTGGCTGTTATTTCAATGTAAATACAACGAAGACTCCGGCGAGTATGAGGCAGGTTCCAATGCTCGGTTTTGTGAGAGAAGCATTTGAACAGGAGAAACAGAAGCAGGAAGATTTAGGACTTCATTGCGAGGTCACGATTGACGGATATACAGATTTTATTTTCATCAATCGTTTTGGTCAGGCACAGCACCAAGCCACACTCAACAAAGCAATCCGAAGAATTATCCGTGATTGCAATGATGAGCAGTTTTTGCACAGTGATGAACCTGATGTGTTACTTCCTCATTTTAGCTGCCACTCGCTTAGACATACATTTACAACAAGAATGTGTGAAGCTGGAGTAAATATAAAGGTCATTCAAGACGCACTCGGACATTCAGATATTTCAACTACACTGAACATCTATGCTGATGTTACAAAAGAAATGAAAGCGGAAGAGTTCAAAGGATTGGATAGCTACTTCAAAGTATAATATTGGACTTCACATACAGAAAGAGAACATACAGAGTGTTGTGTGTTCTTTTTTCTTGTTCTGAAGCAGGAAAAGATAAGGCAGCGTTACTTTGATGTGGATTGACATTGTAAATAAGAGAAGTTATAATTTCTTGTATATGAATATGCTCTTGCATATACTACTATCGCCCTACATCATTTACATCATATTTTACATCATTTGCCCGCAAAGTGACTCAAAGTAGAGCAAAAATATGAAGTATGGGGGATAATTGGAATATGGAGAATTTAATAGTATTAACACCAGCTTGGTCGAGTATGAAAGAACCACAAAAAGGGTCCCGACAATGAAGAGCTTGGATAAATAAACCTAGTGTTTATGCGGGATTGAGGCATTTGAGTACGTCAAAGGACGCATTAAAAGACGTATTTTGGCATAGTCATTTACATCAGTATGAAAGAGTACACAATCTGAAAAGAATAAGACTCAATCGAATATGAACTACTAAGAGGACATTTTCTAAAGAAATTTAGAAGATGTCCTCTTTTTGCGTTATGGAGAAAATACGTCATTTGTTATGAAGTCAAAGTGAAAGGAGCACAGCAATGGATGAATCAAAGAAAAAAGATAGATATGAGGATGCAAAAAAGTTTGTAAGATATTCAGATGGTGCAAAGATGTACAGTATGGGAATGACAAAATTTCAAGAAGTGGCTAAGGATGCCAAGCTTGTTATAAGATTGGTCAGCTTGTACTTGTTAATACAGAAATATTGGATAAGTATCTTGAAACTTTTCATATTACAGATTCTGAGTTTTATAAGTAGGTGATGTTATGGTAAATACATTGAGTGGTTCAGTTTGTGCCTATAGAAAAGAAACTGTAAAACCAAGATTTATTCGTATTGATGAGGTAATGGCTTTATTAGATGTAACACAAGATGAGGCAATGGATATAGCGTTGGCTGCTGGAGCAAGATATCAGCTTGCAAAGATTATATTAGTACATAAGGAAAGGTTGATGAAATTTATGAAACATTTTGCAAGAGTGCCTAGTTCAAACAAAATCGTAGAAAAGAAGTTTGTAAGAATTGGGGAAGCTTCAATGACATATAGCATAGGGCATCATAGATTTATTGAAATGGCTAGAGCAGCGGGTGCTGTATATAAGATTGGAACAGCTAAGGGAAATACTATATTAATAAATTTGGAAATTTTGATGATTATATGGAGCAATTCAGAGAACCGCCAACAGAAATGAAACATCCATTGCCAAATGTGAAAGGAGACTGATGAATATGAAAAAGTAATTTGTGCAGACCGTCTGCACAAATTGCAGGATAAAAGTTCATTGAACAAAAAAGCCTTTATAGGCTGTAATTTTCAATGAAAACAAAAACTTTATGGATATGACGATGAAATGTCCTCACAGTTTCATAAAGAGCTTGCCATTATGTTTGACGACCCGTTTGAAAGAGCAGAGGAAGAAAGACTTGAACTGGAAAGAGAAGAATTGCGTCAGTGTGAAATCAGGAAAGCAACAATTATGTCTGCGTTACAATTAAAGTGATTGGAGGTGAAATTGTGAAAAATCATAAATATTGGGCAGTAGGTGCATTAGCATGCATGATTGCTACATTTTGTACTGGCTTCAAAGGAAAGATGAAAGCACATAAGATTTTTGCGGTTGGTGCAATGGGATGTATGTTATTCTCTGTACTCTCTGGGGATAAGATGATTTCAAGCAAAAGTGTAGTTAATGAAAGTGAAGAGGCAGAAAAAGAATAAAATATTAATGCTGTTTGGTAACATATGTTACGGAATATAGTTTGCCCAAATACTATAATACATACATAAGATAAATAAAACAGAATCTGAAAGGAGATTTTTATTATGAAGAAATATGTATGTGGACCATGTGGCTATGTGTACGATCCAGAGGTAGGAGATCCAGATGGAGGAATTGCACCTGGAACACCATTTGAAGATATTCCAGATGACTGGGTATGTCCGGTCTGTGGATTGGGTAAAGATGTTTTTGAAGAGCTAAGCGAATAGGAAGGAAGACTGGTTTATTCGATATAAAGTAAAGCCTCAGCGTCAAGAATTTTTATTGATTTCCTTGAAGCAAGATGAATAAATCCATCTTCTTGAAGTGATAAGAGTGTCCTTGAAAGGGAAGGTCTGGTTGTATTCAGATATAGAGCTAGTTCTTCCCTATTCATGGATAATGATACAAGATTGTTGTTATCTGCACGCTCTAAGAGGTATGTGGCAATGCGCTGCTTGAGATTACCGCTGGTAAGAACTTCAAGCTGTAGATTATTTTCATCAGTTCTTTTGGCAAAGAGTTCAAGCATATTAAAAACTACTTTGCTGTGATGAGAACAGTTTTTTCACATCTGCCACCAAAGAAGTCTTTTGCAATCTCAAGTAGTTTTACATCGGTTTTTGCTTTTGCATAACCGCTATAATGGTCTTTATTAAGAAAAAGTTCTACTTCGCCAAAATCTTCCCCTTCGGAGATGTTGGTAATACGAAGAACTTTGCCATTAACATTGATTGAGCCAAGTTCTACTTCACCATCGAGAATTAAGTAGAGCTTATTGGGAACATCACCCTGAAAGAATATATAATCGTTTTTCTTGTATTCATGAATGACGGACTGAGTGCAAACGAGGCTTTTCTTAAATTCAGCATCATCCAGATTATGGAAAATAGATAGGTCTTTGATTTGCATATAAGTACCAGCTTTCTATTATAGTAACATTTATTTTAACATATGTGAGGTGGATTGTAAGGAGGTTTTATGACAGTAATTACATTTGATGATAATTTAATAACAGGCAATAAGACAATAGATGAGCAGCATAAGGAACTGATTGATCGTATTCAGCAGTTTGTTAGTGCGTGTGAATCAGAAGATGCAAGAGTAAAGGCAATTAAAATGCTTGATTATCTAGATGAATATACAGATTTTCATTTCAAAGAAGAGGAGAAAATGCAGAAGGATGTAGGCTATCCAGGCTTGGAAGACATATAAAGAAACATGAGGAATTCAGACATACTGTTAAGGTACTCTATGATTATCTGGAAGAAAATGAGGGACCGGATGAAAGGTTTATGGAACAGGTAAAAATCAATGTTATTGATTGGCTGTTTGGTCATATCAAGACATTTGACAGATCTGTAGCCGAATACATAAATATATATGATAATCCTGACAGATTGTAGAACTGTTTGATTCGCAGTTATTATTAAAAAATGTATGCCCCAGTCAGACGAAATAACTGGCTGGGGAAATCATAAAATCTTTAGCTTGATAAAAGATAGTTCACCACATATAATATAATAGTAATTATTATTAAATTTAAAAAGGAGGAACAATTAATGCAGTTAGTATACGCAAGCAGAACAGGTAATGTAGAGAAATTAATCTCAAGATTAGGAATTTCAGCACTTAAGATTGAAAGTGGAGAAGAGAAAGTAAGCGGAGATTATGTACTAGTTACATATACGGACGGAGCAGGTATCTTCCACCTACAGTCGAGAAATTCATTGAAGAAAACAAGGGTGGATTAAAGGCAGCAGCAGTCAGCGGAAACAGCCAGCGTCATCCGGATACTTTCTGCAAAGTAGCAGATATACTTGCAGATAAGTATGGTTGTGATGTGATTGCACGATTTGAGACTGATGGAGATGCATCGGTAGAAGAAGCGATTAAAAAGGCTTTGGCATAGTAGATTTTAAATTTTTACCCGTAGGTTAGTGTAAACTAACTTAAACAAGTAAAAACTAACCGGTCTCATAACGAAGCATAATCTTATTAGAATTGTAAACAACTATAAATAATGGTATGAAGTCCCAATGGGCAGAAAGGATTCAATATGTCACTTATTCAAAAACAGGTTTCAGATTTTACAGTACAGGCTTACCAGAACGGAGAGTTCAAGACAGTTACAAAGGACGATATCATGGGTAAATGGAGTGTGTTCTTTTTCTATCCTGCTGATTTCACATTTGTTTGCCCTACAGAGTTAGAGGATCTTGCAAACAAATATGATGAATTCAAGTCAGTCGGCTGCGAAATCTATTCTGTTTCAACAGACACTCATTTCGTACACAAGGCTTGGCATGATGCATCAGAGAGAATCCAGAAGATTCAGTATCCTATGCTTGCAGATCCTACACATGTACTTTGCAAGGATTTTGATGTGCTTATTGAAGCAGATGGACTTGCAGAGAGAGGAACATTTGTAGTAAATCCAGATGGAGAAATCGTAGCATATGAGGTAAATGCAGGAAATGTAGGTCGTAATGCTGACGAACTTCTAAGAAAGGTACAGGCACTGCAGTTCGTAAGAGAGCATGGAGATGAAGTTTGCCCGGCTAAGTGGACTCCTGGTGCAGAAACCTTAAAGCCTAGCTTAGACCTTGTGGGGGCACTTTAATGGATGAAAAGAGATTTTATGATGTGATTGTAATAGGCGGAGGTCCGGCTGGACTTACCGCCGCAATCTATCTGGCACGTGCCAGATATCGTGTGCTTGTAGTGGAAAAAGACACATTGGCGGACAGATTACGATTACGGATGAAGTTGTAAACTATCCGGGAGTTTTTAAGACAAGCGGAAAGGCACTTACAGAATCCATGCGTAAGCAGGGTGAGGGATTCGGTGCAGAATATCTGAAAGCTGAAGTGACTGAAATTGTCGACGATGGAGATTTAAAAACTGTAAAGACTTCATCAGGAGACTACACCTGCTTTGGTGTGCTTGTAGCTGCCGGTGCACATCCAAGAATGCTTGGATTTCCTGGGGAAGCTGAGTTTAAAGGACATGGAGTGGCATACTGTGCCACATGTGATGGTGAGTTTTTTACAGGAAAAGAAGTATTTGTTATTGGAGGGGGCTTTGCAGCCGCAGAGGAGAGTGTATTTCTCACAAAGTATGCAAGCCATGTGACAATCCTTATCAGAGGTGAGGATTTTTCCTGCGCAGAAACTGTAGCAAAAGCAGCAAAAGAGCATCCGAAGATTACAGTTCTGCCACAGACAGAGGTTGTGAAGGTTTCTGGAAATGACAGTCTTTTGAGTATCACTTATCGCAATAAAAGGACTGGAAAAGAGACAACCTTTGCACCTGAAAATGATACCTCGGAGTGTTCGTATTTGCCGGATATGAGCCTGCAAGCGCGCTGGTCAGGGGGATGGTTGAACTGACAGAACAGGGATATATTGTCACAGATGAGAATCAGAAAACAAGTGCTGATGGAATCTATGCGGCAGGAGATATCTGTGTCAAGAATCTCAGGCAGGTCGTAACAGCTACTGGTGATGGAGCAGTAGCAGCAACCTCTCTTGAAAAATATGTTGTTTCCATGCAGAAAAAGACTGGACTTGTGCCGAAGAAACCAGAGGCTGCGGCACAAAGCACTTTGAAAACGGAGGCAGAATCAAAAGAGCAGGCACAGATGTCAGGCAATCCCAATGAGGATGCAAATAGCTTTTTTGCAGCGGATGTATTACAGCAGCTGCAGACAGTATTCTCACGAATGGAATCGCCGCTTATGCTTGAGCTGCATCTTAATGAGCAACCTGTATCAGCCGAGCTTAAAAAATATATGGAAGAGCTGGCAAGGATGACGGACAAGCTTTCTGTACAGATTTCTTCGGATAATGAAGCAGCATCTAAAGTGTTAACTGAGGATTTACCATGTGTACGAGTGCTTCGTAACAACGGAGAGTACACAGGACTTGCATTTCATGGGGTTCCGGGAGGACATGAGTTTACAAGTTTTGTACTTGGATTATACAATGCAGCTGGACCGGGACAGCCTATTGATGACAAAGCAAAATCGCAGATTGCAGGAATAAAGGATTCTATTGATATGAAGCTTTTGGTTTCATTATCTTGTACGATGTGTCCTGAGCTGGTAACAGCGGCACAGCGTATTGCCGCAGATAACGAAAATGTCACAGCAGAAGTTTATGATATATCACATTATCCTGCACTTCGTGATAAGTACAAGGTGATGAGTGTTCCATGCCTTGTCATAGATAAGAATGGCGAAGAAAAGGTGACTTTTGGCAAGAAAAATCTTACACAATTGTTGGAGATTTTGTAGAATCGGATAACTCAATACGTTTATATAAAAGATATTCAGACTTTGATTATGTGTCTGGATATCTTTTTTAATTTGGCACAAATTTAGCGCATATTTATATATACGCTTGACAGAATGAACATAGCAATATATATATCCTAAATAAGAATAAATCCTATTAAGAGGAGGCTGAAAACAATTAGAAACACAATTCAAAGAGATATGGTACTTGATGCAGTAAATGAAATGCATCGTCATGTAACAGCAGACCAGATATATACATTTGTAAAAGAAAAATATCCATCTATCGGAAGAGGGACTGTATATAGAAATCTGGGCATTCTTGTAGAAGAAAACAATATATCATTTTTAAGAGAAATAGTTATATATTTTATACAATTACTGCATTGATTATTTCATACATCGTAAATACTATGAAATTTAATAGTGACTTATAAATTTGCTAATATCTTGTGGCAAACGAGCAATTCTCCTAAAATGAGTATATCAAAATCAACAGGCATATTTAGGAGGTATTTCTTATGTTGAATGAAAATGTAGTCAAACTTCTGAAAGAAGGAATGTGGGATCTTGCAACCTGTGCAAATGGTGAGCCGAATGTGGTTCCGGTAGCATTCAAAGATGTTACGGATGATGGTAAACTTCTGGTAGGTGACGTTCCTCGAAACGACACTGAACAACATTCAGGCGAATGACGGAAAGATTGCAATCTCTGTTTGTAATGAAGTCAAAGTGAAAGGAGCACAGCAATGAATGAATCAAAGAAGAAAGATAGATATAAGGATGCAAAAAAGTTTGTAAGATATTCAGATGGTGCAAAAATGTACAGTATGGGAATGACAAAATTTCAAGAAGTGGCTAAGGATGCAAGGTTTGTTATAAAATTGGTCAGATAGAAAAACGCTGATATATGGGCAGGTAGACTATATGTATGGAGAAGCACTTTATAAGCCTGAAATGAAAGAAGGAAATCCTATAAGGTATATAGTTTGGATGAAATCACGGAGATATTCGGTAAATTAGGACTTCGTATTTGTAACAGCTTTGCTGATTTCAAGTGGAAAGCCGAGTTCTGATAATGATATTCATTGATGGTTTATTCCATACGAG